>OHAQ01000148.1_pt1 | contig 48317 bp, 43 predicted proteins | sample 1577111 | NCBI WGS metagenome assembly OHAQ01 (sample SAMEA3541549, study PRJEB24748) | human gut metagenome | biome: human gut; feature: human-associated habitat; material: faeces | place: China | collected 2012 | reverse complement strand
TATATAAGATAAATTATTTCTATGGAGGAACCTATTCATGTCAAACAGTGAAAGAAACTTAGAAACCCTTCCTACTGGTTCTCTTGGAATTATTCCATTACAGAGCTGCCAGGAATTAGGAGAAAAAGTTGACAAATACCTTGTCAAATGGAGAGACGAAAGACAGCATCAGCACCAGAATGATGCAGCTTTTATGGGCTACAAACGTGATTCTTATATCATTGAAGCAGTTACCCCTCGTTTTGGTTCAGGCGAGGCAAAGGGAATGATCAAAGAAACTGTTCGTGGTTATGACCTTTATCTTATGGTTGATGTCACCAACTACAGCCTTACTTATTCTCTGTGCGGTCAGACAAACCATATGTCCCCAGACGATCATTATCAGGATTTAAAGAGAATTATTGCTGCAATTGGCGGCAAGGCAAGAAGAATTACTGTTATCATCCCATTCCTTTATGAAAGTCGCCAGCATAGAAGAAGCACCAGGGAATCTTTAGACTGTGCACTGGCTTTACAGGAACTGGTTGCCATGGGCGTTGACAACATTATTACATTTGATGCACATGACCCTCGTGTTCAGAATGCCATTCCTTTAAAGAGTTTTGAAACGGTTCAGCCGACAAAAAACTATAAAATACTATTTTATTTTACTATAACATATCTTAGTTTTATATCTATAATAATAAACATGAATTTTAATAAATATTCTTATTTTATTATTTTTCATAGCATTATTATATATTAGATATTAATTGGCATTCGATGACATCGACAAATCATCTATTTCTTTTTGAAATAAATAAAAATCCAATTAACACTAATATATTATGCCTAAATTACACAAATTCAATTCAAGAGCTGCAAATTTATATGTAGCTTTCTTTTTTTATGGAATATTTTTATAATATTTGCATATAATATACAAATATTAAATTTATTTTTTCAAAGTATTGACAAAACATTATTTAGTGTTATATAATTAGTTTGTTATTACATCGCGGGGTGGAGCAGTTGGCAGCTCGTTGGGCTCATAACCCAAAGGTCGATAGTTCGAGTCTATCCCCCGCAACCATAATATAAACTCAATAATCTGAGAGATTATTGAGTTTTTTATCTCTAGAAATGAATAAATTTTCCCAAAAAAGATATCAAAATAAGATATCTTTTTTTGTTTTCCTGTATTATTTCTAATAAAACTTTAAAATATCTTTTTTATTCTCTTGCATTATCACCTAAATGGTATTATAATATTTACATAAAAAACTTTGAAAGGAGTTACTACTATGAAAAACATCTCTTTATCTCAAGAAGTAAAAACTATTGTGCGGGGGATGATTTCAAATGCCGCAAAGTTTAAACTTGAAGGGCTTACAACATTTCTGCTTTTTGACTCTATGATGTCTCAAAAACAATTTTCCAGTTTAATCGCAAAATACTCAAGTTGTAATCTAGAAGGAATCATTAACCTAATCGAAAACATTTACAAAAACAATCCTTTTGGATTTAACGAAAAAGAAGTTGAAACAATAGAAGAAAGAGATTATTTTATTAGTGTTCTTAAGGATTCTGATATTGATAATCCTCAAAATTTCATTTTCTCTCAATGGATTGCTAATGTCTTTTTCTTTGCTTATATCCTTGTAGAAAGTGATGAGGAGCAAGAATTGACTCTTTCTCATTTGACTTTAGCACTTTTCAACAATCTAAATGATCAAATGCTTTCTTTCTTCACAGATATCGGAACAAACATTGAGCAATTAATTTCGCAAGTAGAGTATCTATCTCTTTTAGATTCTTGCATTGAAGATGATTCTGCTTTAGTTATTCCTGATTCTATCTCTGGCTGTGTAACTATTCTAAATGATAATTTTAAAAATCAGAAGAGTAGTGCTATATTGGGGCGTGATAAAGAGTGCAAGAAAATTTGGAAAACTATAATGAAAAAGACCAAACGTAATGTGATTCTTGTCGGAAAACCAGGCGTTGGCAAATCTTCTGTTGTTTATAAGATGGCCTGTGACATTGTAAACGGCAATTGTCCTAGCATATTCAAAAGCTTCATTATTTTGTCCCTGAGTGTAAGTAATCTCATATCTGGTACAACATACAGAGGTCAAGCAGAACAGCGTTATCAAGATTTGATTTCTTTAATTGAAAAACATGATAATATCATTCTTTTCATTGATGAAATTCACATGATCGTCGGCGCTGGTGCATGTTCTAATGACGAATCTCTTGATTTCTCTAATGCTCTAAAACCTCTTCTTGCAGGGGATAAATCTATTGTTATTGGAGCAACTACTAAAGAAGAGTATCAAAAAGCTTTTTCCAAAGAAGGTGCTTTAAAACGTAGATTCCGTACCATTGAAATCAAGGAACCAAAAGCAGAAGAAGTTTATCCTATGTTAAAAGAATCTGTTAAACGTCTAGAACAATTCCATGGTGTAAAAATTTCAAGAAAAATGATTGATAAAATTATTTTTTATTCTTCTTGCTTTGATTACACCACTTGTAATCCTGATAGAACAATTAGTCTTGTTGACTTGTCTATGGTTTCGGCGAAATTAACTCATCAAAAGTATGTCACTCAATCTGCTATCCTTGAAAACTTTGAAGCTAACTTTGAAGCATACAAGAAAATGCCTCCTGATGTCATTAGTGCTACTGCTTACCATGAAGTTGGACATTATATTGTTAGTCGCTTCTCCAAAAAATTAATTGATTTTGATGTATTAGCAATTACAATTATCCCAACTGAAAGTTATTTAGGTCAAAACGTTTTGGATCCAACAGATATTACTCCTTGTCCAGACATGGATTACTATTCTGATCTAATTGGTATGTATCTTGCTGGTAGAATTTCCGAAACAATTTTCTCAAACACAAGATATAATGCTGGAGCAAGTTCTGATCTGGATGTTGCAACCAAATATGCATATGATATGGTAACAAGATATGGTATGCGTTCTGATGTAGGAACAAATCGTGTTTTTCTTAATACAGAACAATACCATATGCAAACTTCAACAATTACTAATAAAGTTAATGCTGAAATTGACAAGATCATAAAAAATGCATATGATAAGGCCTTAAATCTCTTAAAAGAACACTCCAAATTAGTCCACGTTTTGGTTGAAAAACTACTTGAAAATGGCATGTTGAGCAAACTTGAATTAGAGGAAATTATTAAATCTGTTGAAGGTTCTGGTGAATAATATGTAGTAAAACTCTTTGGCAGGGACTTTGTCCCTGCCTTTCTTTTGTTATACATATATGTACTTTTTTATTTCTTCATATTTATTCTCTCCTATTCCATTAACACTTTTTAATTCCTCTATTGACTTAAATTTTCCGTTTTCTTTTCTGTAATTTATAATTTTTAATGCTAGTGATGGACCTATTCCCGGTAAAGTTTCTAATTCTGTTTGTGTTGCTGTATTAATATTTACATTAGATACTTTGAAGGCAGATTCGCTTTTTGTATCTACTGTTGTTGCATTTTTTATATTACTATCATTTTTTTCATCTCCAGAACTCATTGTTATATATTCAAAATTAGGATTATTTTTTAATTCTATACTACTTGGAATATTTACTTTCATTCCATCTTGTAACATATATACTAAATTGACTTTCATAATATCAGCCTTTTGTGTGATCCCACCTGCACAATCAATTGCATCAACTATTCTGCTTCCAATAGGTAAAACAACTATTCCAGGATTATTCACTTCCCCTGTTATATAAACATATATCTTTTCATTATCTTTTATAACTTCATTTTCGAAATCTTCTATATTTTCTGTACCTTCTTCTATTTTTTCTTCTATATCATCAATAACTTCATCTTTTAGTATATTTTTTTCTTCAAAATTTTCTTCTTCGTCTTTCTTAAATATGTCATCTGCTTCTTCAATTATTTCTATCTCATTATTATTATCCACCATCATTTCCTCTATAATTATATATGAGGCAACTAATATTACTATTATACATACTATTATAAAAAACTTATTTTTTATAATCTTTAATAATTTATCTTTTATATTCATAAAAATCAATCCTTTCTTAATTTTTTCAAATTTATATTAATATCCTTGAATTTAATCTTAAAATACGTTATTATATTGATACAAGAAAGGATGTTAATACTTATGAAAAAACGTTTTTTTATAATTATATTATTAATTGTAACTTTATTTAATTTATATACTACTTTATCTTTTGCAGATGATACTGTACCAAATTCTGATTTTCAAATTTATTCGGCTGGTTCAGTTTTAATGGATGCATCAACAGGAAAAGTTTTACTTCAAAAAGATATGAATCTTCAATTATATCCAGCTAGTACAACAAAAATTTTAACAGCTATAATTGCAATTGAAAAATTAGATTTAACTTCAAAATTAACAGCAAGTCGTTCTGCAATAATGGCAATTCCTTCAGGATATTCAAATGCTGGAATAAAAGTTGGAGAATCTTTAAGTGTAAATGATTTATTAGAAATGTTCTTAATACACTCTGCAAACGAAGTTGGATATATTTTTGCAGAAGAAATATCTGGTAATATTGAGAATTTTGCAAATTTAATGAATCAAAAAGCATTAGAACTTGGTTGCACAAATACTCATTTTACTAATCCTAGTGGAATTCATGACGTTAATCATTATTCAACAGCTTATGATATGGCTCTTATAGCTAAATATTGCATGAGAAATGAAACATTTAGAAATATAGTTAACAAAAAAAGTTGTAAATTTTCAGCAACAGATTTATATCCTGAAGAACGATATTTTAAAAATACAAATAGTTTATTAGATTCATCTAATAGATATTATTATGAATATGCTATAGGAATAAAAACTGGTTTTACTACACAAGCTAAAAATTGTTTAATTGCTGGTGCAAAAAAAGATGGAATCGAATTAATTGCTGTTATGTTAGGCGCTGAAGCTACTGAAAACGGTCAAAGTGGACGATATGTAGATGCAAAAAATCTTTTTAATTTTGGTTTTGAAAATTATGAAATCAAAAAATTTTTAAATGAAGGAACAAAAGTTGCTGAAATAAAAGTAAAAAATGCTACCAAAGATACTCAAACATTAAATTTAATTGCAAATGCTTCTCTTTCTACTACATTTCAATCAAATTTTGATACCACAAGCCTAATTCCTTCTATAGAAATAAAAGAAAATATTTCTGCTCCAATTGCAAAAGATGCTATTCTAGGAAAAATTTCTTATAACATTGATGGTATAATTTACGAAGCTGATTTAATAGCTGAAAATGATGTTATAAAATCGAATTTTATAGAAACACTTCTTCAAATTTTATTAGCAATAATTGTTCTAATATTAATAGCTGAATTTTTCTCACATAAACGAAAAAAACAAAAGAATAATAAAAAAAAATTAAGAAAAAATAGTTCTGTATATAAATTTAATCTTGAATAAAATTAATTTGATCTAAATTATGGAGGGAGTTTTTCCCTCCACTTTTATTTATAATCTTTTCCAATTATAATTGTAACATCTGTATTATTAGAAGCTGTTGTACTTGAAGATAAAACACCAACTCCTAATAATTCTTGTATTTGTTCTATATATTTTCCATCAACATCTGTATTATTGATTATTGTAGTTTTAGATATAACTTCAACATCATTTGTTTTTACATTATATCCTTTTTCTTTTAATAGTTTTTGAACTTTGTTTAATTTATTTTTTGAACCAGAAGCATTTAACACTTCTATCTTTATTTCATTAGTTTCACTTGTTGGAATATCAATAACTTGTCCATTGTTATCTGTATTAGAAGTTTCTTCTTCATTTTCTTCATTTTCGAAATACAATGATTCAACTAATTTCTTTGCTTCTGTTTTATTTGTTAATATAAACCAATATGGTGCATATAAATTTCCACTCTGTGTTGGTCCTACTGAAGTGCCTGGTAATACAACACTCTTTAAATTTTCTACATTAAAATTAATTGCATATGGTACATATGATTTTATATTTGATATTGAAATATTAGTTTCTACATATTCATATATAATATCTATTATATCTTTTATTTTAAATATATTTTTAGCCTGTAAAGTTTGCTTTGCTGTTGCCATTATGAAATTTCTTTGTGTTTTCATTCTTCCAATATCATCAGAACCATATTTTGCAGGATAGCCCGTCCCATCATCATTTTTTCTAAATCTCAATAGCTGTTCTGCATGATTTCCATCAAGAACTTGTAATCCTTTACTTAATTCTATACTTAATCCTTGTGTATCATCATGATAATTCATATTTATTGGAACATCAAATTCAACTCCACCTATTACATCAACTAGTTTTATTAATGCTTCATTATCAACAACCATATAATATTTTAAATCAAGGCCTGTCAATTCATTTACTTTTGCAAGTATTCTATCAATCCCTTTTGTATATAATGCATTTATTTTTTCATTTGGTGTTCCTTGAGAATGATCTTTCCCTGTATATGTATCTCTTGGTATAGATAATAATGATGCTGTTTGATCTTTTGGATTATATGTTGCAACCATTATTGTATCTGTAATTTTTCCGCCCAAGTCAGTACTTACACCTAATAACAAAAACTGTATTGGCTCTAATTCTTCTAGCGTTTCTCTATCATTTCCAACCAAAGTTGCTAATAATCCTTGAACTCCTCCTCCATTAACATGTGTTTTATACCCAAAGATTCCTACACATATTATTAATAATATAATTATCAAAAATAATATTTTTTTTACTACTTTTGACTTCTTTTTCTTCTTTTTCAAATAAATCCTCTCCTATATATTTTTTCCAAATATACTATAGCAGAATAATATTTTTATTTCAATATTTATACAAATAATTAATAAAATATTCACAAACATTTCACATTTTAATGCCTATTTTTTAAATATAAAATTTAATAGAACATTATTATTATAAAATATTTTTGTAATATATGTTTCTGATATAACATTTGAAATTGTTGTATTTCCTGTTATATATGTTATTGCAAATATTATTGCTAATATTATATATATAATTATAAGTGCTTTTAAAATTCCATATATAATGCCTCCAGCTTTATTAAACTGTTTTAATATTGGTAAGCTCATTATCAAATCTGCTATTATTGTTAATAAAATTGCTAATATTCTAACAACTACAAAAATTCCTAAAAATGCACATACATTAATGATTTTAGTAGAAACAACTTCTGATGCCTCAATTACAATCTCATTTTTTGTTTTATTTACAGCATCATCAACGTATGATTGCATATATTGCATCATTCCTTTATCTGATGTATCATTTTCATTACTCTCTGTTGTAAGAGTATTTATTATTGATTCTTTAATCTTTTCATCTATTTCTGTATTTTTTATAATTATATTCGTAACTGGTTTATATAATATCATCGCAAGAATTAAAGATACTATTACTGCCACTAATCCAACAGCTAATTTTACTAAACCTTTTTTATAACATATAATCACATTTAATAATATTATTACTATTAATATTACATCTAAAACTATTCCCATTCTTCTCTCCTTACTTTTATTAAAAATTTATTATTGCAATATTATCACTATATACTATTGCTGCTAAATTATCTGTCATAACTACATTATTAATTTCTGAATTAGATTTATATCTTTTTATTAAAATCCCATTAGTATTTACAATATGTAGTTCTGTTCCAAAGTTTATTGCAATCTTATTTTCTGATGTTGTTAAAGCCTTTGCAACATTACTTGTAATGTACTGTTTCTTTTTATTATTGTTAGGATTTACTATATCCAAATATGTATCTGATGTATATTCACCTGATGATGTTTCTTCAATTAAAACAATTCGATTGTTTAAATTTATTGTTGTAAATGCTAATTTTTTTTCATCATATTTTACAAATTCTTTGTTTTCATTTTCATAAAATATATCTATAGAATCATTATACATACAAATAAGTCTATTATTTTCCTGATATTTTATTTTCATTATTAATTTTCCAGTTGTTGCTTCATATTTATTTATAAATGCTTCATCTGGATTTGTCTGCGCCAAATCCATTGATACAATTTGTACACTAGATTTTATTATTATTCCTGATAAATCTACTTCAGCTATAGCTAGATATTTACTATCTTGCGAAATACTAACATCTACTACTCTCGCTGTTCTTAAATTTGTTTTAAATATTTCTTTTCCATTTCTATCAAATACATCAACTACAGATTTATAACTTGTATTTGATATTACAACAGATAAATAACCATTTCTGTTAACACTTATTTGTGTAATATTTCCTTCAATATTATTTTCATACATTTTCTCTTTTCCTGAAATTAGACAAATTTTTTGTCCATTTTTTTCACAAACAGCCAAATATCTTCCTGCAGCAGAGAATTCGGCATTAGTAATATCTATTTCTATAGCTCCTTCTTTTGAACCAATTCTATTATAAAATTCTAATGTCTTTTTTCTTAATATACAAATATATTTATCATAAGCAAAAACTTGAACATTTTCATCTTTGTTTATAGTTATACTTTTTACTTTAGATTGCGCTACTTCCTTATTTATTATTTTTTCATCACACCATTTTCGAAAATTTACATTGCAAAAATATACACATGTTAATACAATTGTTGTAATAATAATTAATATAAATATTAATAATATTGTAAATTTTATTACTCTATTTCTTCGTCGATTCTGAAGCTCATTTGCTAAAAAATCTTTCATTTTACTTTTGTTTCCTTTCACCTATAATATTCTTTAGTTTATCACAATTTATATAGATTTTACAATATAATTATTAAATTTTATTTAGCTTATACTTTTAATATTTAATTTATAAAAAATATAATAACAATTTGTAATATCCCTATATATCCAAATACAGGATATATAAAATTTAATAATTTTGAAAAACCAATATTGCTCATAAGCAAACTCGTTATACACATAAATAGCACAAATTGTGGATAACTATTACTATTTTTACTTATATTCTGAAGAAAACCTATTCCAACAGAAATTGCTGTTGTAAAAATTGAAGCTAAAACTATAAATGCATATATTTTTTTATACTTATTAAAATAATTACTTATTATATATACAATTGGCATTTCTTGATTTTCAATTTCTTTTATATTTGCATTTAATAATAGGAAAAATATATTTATTGATAGAATTAATATAATAATTGTTACTAATATAGATACTTTCTTTATATTCTTTTCTTTAGTAATTTGCTTTTTTAATGATATTAATACTGGCATTAATAAAATAAAATTATAACTATTATAAATAAGCATACTTAATATCCAATTATTTTTCATTTGATAAAAATCTATAGTTCTTATTTGTACAATATTTTTTATTCCAATAAAAAATATAAAAAAAATAAGAAATGGAACAATAAGATTGCTTGCTTTCAAAACTCCTTTTATATTTGAAAAAAACACAATAACACATAATAAATTTAAAACAATACTCCCTATAATTCTATTTATCCCTATCTCTTGTTCGAAATATGCTCCAAATCCTGCTACCATTATATAAAAAGAAACTAATAACAATACATTAACTATCCACAAAATAACATTTCTTATCTTAGTATTTTTAATAAACAAATTCAAAAAATCATTATAGTTATATACTTGCTTTTGGTAAATTATTTTTAAACTTTTATATATAAATATTCCAATTAATATACTCATTATTAATATACCATATATTCCATTTTTTCCATATATATAAAAAAAAGAAAAAATCTCTTGACCAGATGCAAATCCAGCTCCAATTAATGCCCCAATTATTACTAATGTTATAGATATTACTTCTATCATATATCACCTCTCAATATATATAATATATTAACAAAAATGAGCTTTTATACATAACAAAAAACATTCAACTCTAAATTAAAAGTTGAATGCTTTTTTATTATTTTCTTCTTTTTCTAGCAATCCATATAATTATTCCAAATATTATTATTATTACCGGTATTATAAATATAATCATTTTTATTATTGAGTCTTGTTGTGCAGTAACTGTATATGTTTCTGAATCATCATCTTTTCTTATTGTTATTGTATTATTTCTTTCTGTCAAATGTGAAACTGAATTTAATATAATATCTTTATTATTATACAAATCTACAGCATACATGTAATATTGACTACTAACAGGTATTTGTAAATTCATTGCACTAACTTCACTTGAATAAATTACCAATTCTGATGAAATATCATCAGATATTTTCTTTGTAACATCTGCACCAACAATAAATGAGCCTTCTTCACTATCTTGTTCTGTTCTTGAATATGATTGTATATCAAAATTTGTTCTAATAAAAGATGTTGAACCTGTAGATGCTATTGTTTCATATGTTACACCTAATTCATTTAACTTATCTGAATCTTGAAATTGTATACTTCCTGCATCTACAAAACACATTTTCATTGCCATATTTATATTACTCATAAAACTAGATGAAACATCTGCAATTACAAATTCTGGAGCATTTTGTAACATTTTTGATGTATCTTGTTCAAAAACAGCACCAAAATTAATTGATATTCCATATTCCGCAAGTATTGCATTTAAATTTGGTGTTTCGACATTTAAAACATTTTGAGATGTTAACATCAATATTTTTCCACCATTTTTAATATATTCTAATATTTTATCTCTTTCTAATTCATTTAAGTCCTCTTTTAAAGTTGTTATTACTAAACAATTACAATCCTCTGGTACTGAACCTGATGTTAAAATATCTAAATATTTAACTTCATTTGATTCATCTTGCAATTTTTGAGTTACACTTGATAAAGCTTGTTCAGATTGATAATATGACTTGCTTGATAAAACATATATTACAGGCTTTTTATCCATTGAAAGTTCCACTATAGCATTTGTAATTGCTTCTTCTGTTAAATCTATTTGTTTATTTGTAGAATAATCATATGTTGATAAATCATTTGATGTTAATGTTTTTTCTTTTTCTCCTTCTTTTATTACAATCAACATATCTGTATCACTTAAATTATATTTTGTTTTTAAATCTACTCTTGATGATAAATCTGAAATTTCTTCAACTTTTATTCTATCATTTAATATTGTATATTTTTTAGCATAATCTATTAAATATCTATAATTTGTTGCATTAATTAATTGTATTGTTACATCTTGATTTAAATCACTTAGTTTTGTTTTTGTTTCATCTGATAATGAATACAATTTTTTCTCTGTAAAATCTAAATTTTCAACATTTACTTTTTCAACTAGCATATTTAACCCAATATAACAAGCTATTACTATCAAAACTAATAATAAAGTAGTAGTTCCTTTTATCAGCCATTTGTTTTTTATGATTTCTAAAAACTTTTTCAATTTTTCTCTTTCCCTTTCTTAAACTATTTTACTAATTTTCGTCTTTGCATTACAATTATTGTGAATGATATAAACATTGCTGTAAATGATGTTAATCCAATTATTTCTTTCAATGATATTACTCCTCTTGGAAAATAACTATAAAAATTCATTATAGAAAGATTTTCAAAAAAACTATTAAGATCTTGCATAAATAATGTCATTACTAAAAATGCAATTGTTATTATTCCAGCAATTATTTGATTTTCTGTAATACTTGATGCAAACATTCCTATTGATATTGCTGCTGCACTTACTAATATAAATCCTAACATATGTACTAATACTGCTGAAAGATTAGGTTCTCCAAAAAATTTTACAATAAAGAAATACATAAATGATACTAATAATGTTATGATTATTACACACATTGCTGCTATAAATTTTCCAAATACTACACCAACCATACTTACTGGTGATGTTAATATTAATTGCTCTGTTCCAGACTTTCTTTCTTCTGCAAACATTCTCATTGTTAATATCGGTGCAATAATTATTAATCCATATAATGCTGTATAATAATATAATGCTCCTAAATCAACTGTTGGACTGCTTATTACTGTTAAATAGAAAAATACGCTAAATACAAATAAGAATATTCCTATTACAACATATCCTATAGGAGATAAGAAATAACTTTTAAATTCTTTTTTTAATATTGCAAACATTATTTGTCCTCCTTTTTATTTTCTTTTTCACTAATTTCTTTTTCGTCTTTATCATCGTTTTGATTCTCTTGATCATTTTCTTCTGTTGTATTATTTGAATTTGTAGAATCATTTATTAATTTCATAAATGCGTCTTCTAATGTTGCATCAGCTTTTTTCATTTCAAATATTGTTATTCCTTCTTTTGATAATGTCTCAAATATTTCTTTTCTTAAGTCTATATCTCTCTCACCTTTAATTATATATTTTTTTGTTTTATCTTCATTTTCTACAACAAATTGTATATCTTTTATATTATTTAATTTTTCTTTTATGCTATCCATTTTGTTTTCCGGATCTTCAACTGTAACATATACTACATTATTTTGAGCAACTTTATTTTCAAGATTTTCAGGAGTATCTATTGCAACTATTTTACCTTTGTTTATAATTATTACTCTATTACAAATTTGACTTACCTCTGATAAAATATGTGAGCTTAATATAACTGTATGTTTTTTTCCTAAATTTTTTATTAATGTTCTAATTTCCGTTACTTGTTTAGGGTCTAACCCAACTGTTGGTTCGTCTAATATTATTACTTTCGGATTTCCTACTAATGCACCTGCCATACTAACTCTTTGTTTATAACCTCTTGAAAGATTTTTTGTTAACTTATTTTGAACTTCTGTTAAGCCTGTTTCTTCTAATACTTTCTTGATTTCTTCTTTTTTTGTCTTTTTGTCACACTCTTTTAAGTCTGCCATGTACGCAACAAATTCTTTTACTGTCAAATCACTATATAATGGTACTCCTTCTGGCATATATCCAATTTGTCTTTTTGCTTTTTTGGGCTTTTTAGATATATCATATCCATCAACAATAATTCTTCCCTCTGATGGCTCTATAAATCCTGTTATCATATTCATCGTTGTACTTTTTCCTGCTCCATTTGGTCCTAAAAATCCAACAATTTCTCCTTCATCAATATCAAAACTTATACCATCTACGGCCGTAAAGTTTCCGTATCTTTTAGTAATATTTTCTACTTGAATCACAAATTTTTCCTCCTATTTTTTATTATTTTGTCTTAGTTTGGCTTTTCCCTAAGACAAAAATAATATAAGTTCTTTTTCGAACTTATATTATCATTTGCATTTTATTTTGTAAATATATTTCACTAAATTTTCACATTTCATTAGTTATCAATATACATTATTACTCTAAAGGATATTGAATTGTTTTTGCTTACTGTATCTGATACATATCTTGAAAAAGCTGTTCCTTGTTGTTGGCCTATCCCTCCACCTATATATGTACATTTTCCTGTTGAATTTGTTGCTGTTTCTGTCGTCCATTCACTTATATTTCCTGACATATCATATATATTGCAAGCTTTATCTCCTGATTGCCCTGTTTTTAATATTGATGTCACTGTATTTTTCTTGCTAATATAATCACTACTTCCCATTTTGTTAATATATTCTAATGCAGTAGACCATGCATAACTATTTATTAAATCTGTTCTTACACCATTATTAGTAGTGTACATCGACCTACTTTTACTAGATGCTTCAAGTTGTGTTATTCCAGTCCAAGCATTTTGATTTGCTTTTGATTTTGCTTTTCCATCAGACCCTTTACTTGCTTCATATCTTGCATAGTAAAATCCTTTATTTTTCTCTACACTACTTATAAATCCATTTAAATCAAATGCTGTAGCATTATTTCCACTATTTCCGCTACCTGATGTTCCTTGACTAGAAGTTGAAATTTCTCTATATTTTATATTATCTATTGTCAACTCAGATTCCTTTGAATAATCACTTGCAAGTTGTTCTGGTGAAAAAGAACCATTTGACAATTTATTGTATCTTCCCAGAAAAATAAGGAATTTACTGCCATCATAATTTAATACATTTTTTTCATTAGATACATCACTAGAAGAAATGTTACTTACTGGTATCCATACAAATTGATTTCCTTCTTCATCTTCTATAACAATACCATTTTTTATATTGTCTCCTTCTACATATCTAAATCCTTTTGGAACAACAATACAATTTCCATATCTATCAACTGCTTCAACTTTTTCAGATTGAAATGCAGTTAAATTTGTTACTAACTTCTTCTTTACTGTTACTTTGCATTCTTTAATTATTGTTAAACTTTTATTAGAAACTCTTATTAATGCTGTTCCTTGATCATTTGCAGTCAATTCTGCCATATTATTACTTCCAGTAACACCTTTAACATCTACAACTTCAGTGTTTGATGAGCTCCATGTTAACTCTTCATTTGCATTTTCTGGTTTTATATCTGCTATAATTGTTCTTTTATCTTTATATGTCATTTCTATATTACTTTCAATTGAAAAACTAGAAATTTTTATATATTCTCCTATGCTACTTCCACCTCTTGTTACGTCTCTAATTTGATCTAACATATAATATTTTATATCTTCAAATTCATATCCTCCAATAAAAATAGCAACTTGACTTTTTATATCTATAAGATATTCATTTTCTATTCCATCTATTTGCAAATCTGTAAATTCATTTTCTCCAAAATATCTATACCTATTTATATCTGTTTTTACTGTAACTGTTTTTGAACTATTTTGATCACCAGAATTATTAACGATTTGCGCTACCTTTGTAATTAAACTATCAAATTCAGTCTTTCTATCTGCTGTAATTGGTGATCCAAGCATAATTTCATCAGTTGACTTTTCAACTGTTTGTTCATACCAAACATCTACATTTTTTTGTACAATTTCTAATTCATTTTTAAATCTCTCAAATCTAGTATTTTTTATAGAACTTATTCCCGTATGCGTAACCATACTAGATAATATGACTAAAACAATTATTGTTACAACTAATGATATCATTGTTATTCCATTTTGTCTTTTTAAATAATTCATAAAAGTTTCTCCTTTGTATAAAACTATTAATATTAATATAACAATTTTCTTTTATAAAATCAATATATTTTTCATTAAAATCCTTATTAATATTTAAGAAAAAAAGAATTTCAATATGAATTTTATCATAAGAAATTCTTTTAAAACCTATTCAATTCCTAAATATTCATTATATGTAACTTCTCTATCAATGACCTTATCAGCTTTTATATCAATAATTCTATTTGCAACTGTTTGTGTTAATTGATGGTCATGTGATGTAAATAAGATATTTCCTTTAAATTTGCTCATTCCATCATTTACAGATGTAATACTTTCCATATCCAAATGGTTTGTTGGTTCGTCAAATATTAAGAAATTTGCACCTGATAACATCATTTTCGCAAGTACACATCTTACTTTTTCTCCACCAGATATAACTCTTGCTTGTTTTAATGATTCATCACCTGAAAATAACATTCTTCCTAAAAATCCTCTAACATATGTTTCATCTGGATCTTTTGAGTATTTTCTTAACCATTCTGTTAAATTTTCATCAACATCAAACAAATAATTATTATCTTTTGGAAAATAAGACTTAGTAATTGTTGTTCCCAAAATAAGTTCTCCTTCATCTGGTTCCATTTCACCTGCAATTATTTGAAATAATACTGTTTTGGCATTTTCATTATCTGCTAAAAAGGCTATTTTATCACCTGTTTTTACTGTAAACGATATATTATCCAATATTTTTTCTCCATTTATTGTTTTAGATATATTTTTTACTTGTAATATTTCTTTTCCCGGTTCTCTATCTGGTTTAAAATCAACATATGGATACTTTCTATTTGATGGTTTTATTTCATCTAACTCTATTTTTTCTAGTGTTTTCTTTCTTGATGTAGCTTGTTTTGATTTTGAAGCATTAGCACTAAATCTTGCAATAAAGTCTTGTAATTCTTTAATTTTTTCTTCTTTCTTCTTATTTTGTTCTTTCATTTGTTTTAATGCTAATTGACTTGATTCATACCAGAAATCATAGTTGCCTGGATATACTTTTATTTTTCCAAAGTCAACATCTGCAATATGTGTACAAACTTTGTTTAAGAAATATCTATCATGTGATACTACAATTACAGTGTTTTCAAAGTTAATTAAAAATTCTTGTAACCAATTAATACTTTTTAAATCTAAGTCATTTGTTGGTTCATCTAGTAATAATACATCTGGATTTCCAAATAGAGCCTGTGCAAGCAATACTTTTACCTTATCTCTTGCTTCTATTTCACTCATTAATTTATAATGATTTTCAGGTATTATTCCTAAATCATTTAAAAGCATTGCTGCATCTGATTCAGCATTCCAACCATCTAATTCTGCAAATCTTTCTTCTAATTTTGCAGCTTTCATTCCATCTTCTTCTGAAAAATCTGGTTTCATATATATTGCATCTTTTTCTTTCATTATGTCATATAACTCTTTGTTCCCCATTATTACAGTATCCATTACTGTATATTCTTCAAAAGCAAAGTGATCCTGTTTTAGTATAGAAAGTCTTTCTCCTTTTTCAAGTGATACTTCTCCTTTACTTGGTTCTAATTCTCCTGATAAAACTTTTAAAAATGTTGATTTTCCAGCACCATTTGCTCCTATTATTCCATAACAATTTCCTTTACCAAATTTTATATTTACATCTTCAAATAATACTCTTTTTCCAAATCTAACTGTTACTCCTGTTGCAGTTAACATGTTATCTCCTCCTTAATTTTACTTTTCCGCTTCTTATCGCTTATCTACTATACCACAATTTTACAATTTTAACAAGACATTTCATACATTTTTCACTATTGCTTTTTTTGTCGTAATATGATAAATTTTGTTTATAAAATGAAAGGGGATTTTAACTATGCGTAAGAAAATTTTATTATTTATTTCAATTGCCATTTTTACAATGTTAATCTTATTTGGAATTGAACATTTTTCATCATTAAATAAAAAAACACAGGAAATTTCATCTTCAGAAACTCAACCAACAGAAAACACAAAAGATACAGAATTAGTTATTGATATTCCAAAAAAAGAAGATATAACTATAAATATGAGTGTTATTGGTGATATAATGTGCCATAATTCTCAATATCAAGATGCATTTAATGGATCCACATATGACTTTTCTTATGTTTTTTCAGATATAAAAGATTATATTTCTAATGCTGATATTGCAATTGGAAACCTTGAAACAACTTTTGCAGGTGCTGAAAGAGGTTATAGCAATTATCCAACATTCAATACTCCTGAACAATTAGCATATAATTTAAAAGATTTTGGTATTGATGTTGTTTCAACTGCAAATAATCATTGTATGGATACTGGATATAAAGGATTAGTTAGTACTTTAAATTATTTAGATGATGCTGGAATTTCACATACTGGAACATCTAGAAGTAGTGAAGAACAAAATACAGTTTTAATAAAAGATGTAAATGGTATAAAAATTGCATTTTTGTCTTTTACTTACGGCACTAATGGTATTCCTGTTTCTTCACAAAGAGACTATTCCGTAAATTTAATTAGTGATGACTTAATCTTAAATCAATTAGCATTAGCAAAAGAACAAAATCCTGATTTAATTTGTGTTAGTATGCATTGGGGAATTGAATACCAAAACACTCAAAATAAGGAGCAAGAAAGACTTGCTAACCTATTATTTCAAAATGGTACAGATATAATATTAGGTAGTCATCCACATGTTTTACAACCAATGGAAAAAAGGACAATTACTCTTGATAATGGCTCTACAAAAGACGGATTTGTTATATATTCACTAGGAAATTTTATGTCTGGTCAAACTAAGGAAAGAACTCGTAATTCTATTATATTAAATATTGAATTAACTAAAAATGGTGAAACAGATAAAACATCTATTGAAAAAGTTACATATACACCAATATATATGTATAAAAACACATCAAAAAATAAACAAAAATACCTTGTTATGGATATTGAAAAGGCTCTTAATAACTATAATTCTGGAAATCATATTATTAGTTCAAATACTTATTCTACTTTACAAACAGAACTTACTAGAATAAAAAATACAATAGGAGAAAATTTAGACTAATTTATATTTTACAAAAATAAATTTTATAAAAAAGGGGATTTTTAATGAAAAAAACAATTAAGATTTTTTTGCTTACTATTTTTTTACTGATTTTGCTTAGTCTATTTCCAAAAGTAGAAGCAAATTCTATAAATAGTATATCTATGGATATTGCCATTGATGATAATGGTAATGCATCTGTAACAGAAATATGGAAATGTAAAACATCTCAAGGAACTGAAGTATATCACCCATATTATAATTTGGAAAATTCAGAAATATCTAATTTAACAGTTTCAGAAAATGGAACAAAATATACTACACTATCAACTTGGAATACATCAGGTACTTTATCTGACAAAGCTTACAAATGTGGTATAAATAGATTATCAAATGGTGTTGAACTTTGTTGGGGAATAAGCACTTATGGTTCACATACTTATACTATAAAATACAATATCTCAAATTTCGTTTCTGAACTTTCAGATTCACAAATGATATATTGGACATTAATTCCATATGATTTTTCAAATTCAATTGGAAATGTATATATCAAAATTCATTCTAATTTTAATATTCCAGATTCTGTTGGAGTTTGGGGCTATGGCAATTATGGTGGAACAGCATATGTTTATGATGGTTATATTGAAATGCAGTCAGATGGAAATTTAGCGACAGATGAATATATGACAATATTAGTCCAATTTCCTTTGGAAAGTTTTAATTGTAATAATAAATTAGATTATGATTTTAATCATTATTTAAATATGGCAGAAGATGGAGCCAAACATTATGTAGACAATTCTTCATATAGTTCATCAAACGGCTCATCATTTTTCAATATTATTTTTGGACTATTTTCTTTTATAATATCAATTTTACCATTTGCAATAATTATAATTTTAATTGCTGTAAAATCAAATCCTGAATCACTTGATTTTGGAGAAAACGGTAAAAAAATGCCATTAGATTTAGATTATTATAGAGATATTCCTTGTAATGGAAATTTATTTAGAGCTTACTATATTGCATATAATTATGGATTACTAAAAAATAAGACAGATATACTTGGTGCAATTATATTAAAGTGGTTAAAAGATTCTTTAATTAAATTAGAACAAAAAGAACAAGGTGTAATCTTTAAAAAAGAAAATACTGTTATTATCTTAAATGGTGCTAAAACAGAGTTAATTACAAATGTTAAAGAAAAAGAGATATTTGACTTGCTTTATCGTGCAAGTGGTGACGGAATATTAGAAAATAAAGAATTTGAAAGATGGTGTAGAAATAATTATTCAAAAATACTTAATTGGTTTGAAAATATTTTAAAAGAAGAAAAACAAGATTTAGTTATTAATGGATTTTTAATACCACATGAAAAAACAACTTTAAAAATATTTAAATCAACTGTATTTACAGTTACTCCTGAGATAAGAAATGAAGCCATACAAATTGCCGGTTTAAAGAAATATTTAATTGATTATACTTTAATACATGAAAGAGAAGCAATAGAAGTTTCTTTATTTGAAGATTATCTAATATTTGCACAAATGCTTGGAATTGCAAAAACTGTTGCAAAACAATTTAAAGAACTTTATCCAGACTTAATTGAACAATCACATTTTACATCATATGATAATTTTTATTATATTGCATTATGCTCAAATAATGGTATTTCTGCTGCAAATACAGCAAAAAGTAGAGCTGAAAGCTATTCTTCTGGTGGAGGTGGATTCTCTTCTGGAGGCGGAGGAGGTGGTTCCTTCGGTGGTGGTGGCGGAGGCGGTGGTTTCCGTTAGAATTCCAAAAAATAGTAGATTTAAAAATCTACTATTTTTATATAAATTTTCACATTAATTTTTTATGATATAATTATTTTATAAAAAAGAAGAATAAAATGAGAGATTTTGAAAAAATTAGTTTTAAACAATTTTGTAAAGATGTATGTTTTAATAAAAACTTGTATGATAATTATAAATTACCAATACGAGATTCTAAGTTAACTGCTGGTTATGATATCTTTTTATTAGAAGATTTAGAAATAAAACCAAATGAAATTATAAAATTACCCACTGGTATAAAATCATATTTTCAAGGTGATGAGGTTTTATTAATAGTTATAAGAAGTTCGATGGGCTTTAAATATAATATTAGATTAGTAAACCAGGTAGGTGTAATTGATGCAGATTACTATAATAACAAAAATAATGAAGGAAAAGAAACAATAAATTTCAAAGCTGGTGAAGCAATAGCGCAAGGAATCTTTTTGAAATACTTAATTACCAAAAGTGATGCTGACTTAGGATTAGAAAGAGAATCTGATTATTAATAAAAAAATAACTTACAAATTTTTATATTTGTAAGTTATTTTAATTTATATAAAATGAGCAATTTTTTATACTGATTTTGTGGAATATTCCCCATTTTCAAATAAATTAAATTATAATCTTGGGAGCATAAAATCATATATAAATTTTGTTTTATTGAAGATGATAAAATTTTAGGAGCTATTCTTAACCTCTTTTTACATGTCTGTATATTAATTAGTAGGATAAGTTTGCAACTTTTTCTATCATACTAAAAAAATCATCTTTATTACTTGAATTAAAATTAAATATAAATGTATATATATTATTATATGGTTTTAAACTTACATATGATGAATTGCTATATCCTCCAAAACCAAGTCCATTATCTATATCATTAATATAAACATAATATTCAGGAAGAAATCCTATTATAACTTTTTTATTACTAGAAATCACTTTATTTATTTTACTTTCTAGTTCATTAGTAGATTTATTATCCACTAAATAATTATTTTCTATATCATATGAGAATCCAATTGATGAAAGCAGTTCTTTCATAAAAACAGTATTTTCTTTTATAAAGTCATAAGGATTGTCTGTTTTAGCATATCCACTAACATTTGATATAAAAATACCATTTTGGGTAATATTCTTATTAATATAATCTTCAAAATTTGTTGTTTCTGTAATATTTTCACACCCCAATAAATATGCAATATTTGCTTGAGATATAATATCTTGATTAAATGTTTTTGAAACTCCTGATACAGTCAAACCAGCATCACTAGGTAAAGTATCAATGTCTTCAGTAATTGTATTTTTTGATTTTTCTACTATTTGAAAATTATTTTCTACATTATTTTTGTTACTGTTATTAAAACTAATTGCTAATAATAGAACTATTATTATACTTATACTTATAATTATCATTATTATTTTTTTCTTTTTATCCATAATTATCACTCCTATATTGATTGACCTATACCATTTTCTACAGCCAATTGTGCTAAATATTCTGAAGCACCTGTGCTTTAATGTTAATCACCATACACAGGAAAGAATAACCACCATTGTAAAAGGAAGTATGTACTTGAATCTTCCTTAAACTGTTCAAGATAATAATATAATACTTTAGAACTGCCTATTGTTTCACAATCCCAAACATAAATATCAATTAATACACTTGTCTATCCACTTACAGGTTTAATATCATTTTTATTTAACATATCTTTTAATCCTTGTGCCTCAACAGTTTGTAACGGTTTTGAACCAGTATAATTTCTACATTTGAGATAATCTTTATATACTACAGTTGGTCAATTTTCACTAATTCCTAATTTAATTCTATCTCTATTTAAGTAAGGTACCATACTGTCTGATAATATATTTTTAATATAATTCTAGAGATGTTAATATAATAACAAAAAAACAAATTAAAACATATAAAGTAAAAAAAAGTTAATTTTTTTACTTTTATTTTACATATTTTTTTCTTGAATTGTAGTTAAACAAAATATATAATAAATGCTGAAAGGAGATAGAAAATGAAAGATTTAATAGCCAGTTCATTAGAAGGTGATCACAATTCATATATTGAATTGATTAAATTATTTCAAGTAGAACTATATAAAATAGCCTACTCTCAGTTAGATAATATAGAAGATATTAATGATGCTCTACAAGAAACTATAATAACCTCTTATAAAAAACTAAATACATTAAAAGATTATAATTTTTTTAAAACGTGGATTATAAGAATTTTAATTAATAAATGTCATGATATCTATCGAAAAAAAGAAAAACAGCATATAATCTTTAATAAAATTTCTTCATTAACCGACATAAATAAATTCTATACGGAACAAGATAATCAAGAAAAAGAAAATGATATTGATTTTGACTTATTAATAAGGAAATTATCTAAAGATGAAAGATTAATACTTACATTATATTATAAAAATATGTATACTCCAACTGAAATATCTAAAATCTTAAACATTAATGTTAATACTGTCAAAAGTAAAATGCTACGTGCAAAACAAAAATTACAACAATTATATAAAAAAGGAGGAGATATAAATGAATAATGATGAATTTGATAAAATTGTTTTTGAACACTATAAAAACCCAAAATATAATAAAATTCCTCTTTCTTCTCAAAATGCTATTGAAAATGCATTTTCAACCCACAAAAATAAATATAACTTATTAAAAAGAATTGCTATATTTATAATTGGACTTTCAATTGCTGTTTCAAGCACAATATATGCTAATGATATTTTTAATATAATCTCCAAATTTTTTAATAATAGTAATCGTGGCATTGATACAGCTATCGATAATGGATATATTCAAAATATAAATATGGATTTTTTTACTTGCAATGGTATTGGAATAAAATCTGATTATATATTAATGGACAATACTACGTTAGATATTTCGCTAATCTATACTGATACAACACAAAGCCTTGATGTAAAAAATATTAAACCATCTGAATTAATTATAAAAAATGAAAAAAATGACATATTATGCTATATTTCAGAACTTGACCATAATATAAATTCAAATGCATTTATTATAACATCAATTGCTGAACCTATACATTTAGATAATTTCACAATAAGAGATTCTTTATTGGTAACATCAAAAAAATTTCCTAATACAGAAACCCTCTATATAGAAATTTCAAAAATACTTGTAGAAACTCAAAATGAAAAGAAATATATATATGGAAATTGGAATTTTTCTATTAATTTATCAGATAAAATTGTAGATAACAACACACCAAAAACTTATTATCCATCTAATGAATTTATCAATAATATTACCATAAGTCAAGAACCATCTTCCTTAAAAATAACTTTAGAGCTAAATACTTTATTTAATGAAAATATACTTTACTCATATAATTCAATCCCTCTAAAGGATGAAAATAATAATATCTATAATTCTACTTATATGTATTCAAAAAATAATGTTGATGAAAATACAAGTACTTTAACTTTAATCTATCCTATTTCTAAATATGACAATATAAAGCAATTATTCTTAGATATAAAAATAGATTATGAAAAAAATCTAAAAATAGAAATAACTCTATAATAAACAATAAGAAACCTCAATTCAGAGGTTTCTTACTGTTTATTATAAAATGATTTGCAATATATTAATTATTATTTTTTTACTTTTTAGATATTTTTGCACCTTCTTACTCATATTTTTCCGTCTATTATGTAGATATCAAATTTAAGGAGAGAATATTATGTTAAATTTATTGATAATTAGTAACAATCTTGATGATTCCAAAAACTTATTAAATTATATTTCTCAAAATAGTACTCTTATAAGAGTCTATTCTATAGTAAATACTATACCTGATCTAACTCAAATAATTAATACTGGTATAATAGACTTAATATTAATAGATATTGATCAATTAAAAAATAACTTCATTCTAGATATAAATCATATTTTACAGCCATATTATAAAATATATGAAAAATCAATTATTATTTTATCTAATAATTCTGAATTTCAGGGTATGTTAAATAATCATTATATATATAGTTATGTAAAAAAAGATAAAGATTATAAACTTTTGCTAGAAAACTTAGAAGAAATCGCAAATTCTTTAAGCTTAATAAGTATCAAGCAAAATACTTCAACACTACTTCCTTTGATAAAAAATGAATTAGAATATATTGGATATAATCTATCTTACGTTGGAACAAAATATTTATCAGAATGTATATACTTAGCCTATACAAATATAAATTCATTGAATTGTCTTTCTAAGAAAGTTTACCCAATTGTTGCAAAAAAATATAATAAATCTATAGACAATATAAAATGTAACATTTCTATCGCCACAACTGCAATGTTTTATGATTGTTCTGAAAAAAGATTAATTTCTTATTTTAACCTTTGTACAATATCTAAACCCAAACCAAAACAAGTAATGTATACAATAATAAATAAATTAAATACATTTTTTACATAAAAATAGGTGCTCTATAAAGAGTACCTATTCAACAGCTAGAAAGACATGTGTTATTTAATTTTTTCTTTTAGATTAAAAAGTATTAAATATTATTTTTTTACTAATTCTAATACGATTTGTTCTACATCAAAATATTCTCTTAACACTCCATTTAATGGAAGTATAACTTTTATTATATTTGTATTATCTACAGCAGACATATTAAATGTCTGATGATAGAAAAAATCTCCATCTGGATTTTGAGTATATCCTCCATCCCCATCATTACTCTTTAATGGAAAAAATTTTCTTTCCTCATCATTTTGAATATATTCATCCTCAATTAATGGTATTCCCAAATTTTCAATCTTTTTTTCTTCATTTAGCCATTCTTCTATTTTTTTATTTTTTTCCACATCATCATCAGTATCATTATATACGGGGTTGTTCCATTTCATTTCCAATTCTATTTTAGTTACTGAATTAGAAGTAACTGCCTTTGTTACTTTTACACCTTCAACATTTGATTTTACTAAGTCATATATTATAGATTCTCTTTTGTTTGTCTCATTTGATATATCTTTTTCTATTTTCCAATTTCCAATTATAGTTTCTTCTTCATTATTTTCATATTTTATTTTAACCTCATTAAAAATAAATTTCAATTTTTCAGATTTTGGAAACTGATTAGAATGTGTAATATATAAATATTGATATGTTTCTTGATTCTCTCCTTTTTTCTCCCATCCTTCCGTTCCATCATTATATGCAATATTTGTAAATGTTACTTCAATATTTCTCTTTTTACAAAATTCAAAATACTTTTCTTCATTTTCAAACTCGGCAACTATTATATTATTGTTTTCATCTGTTATTAATAAATTAGGAATATAAATCTTATCTATTCTCTTATTTTGGTTAAGAATATCTTTTTTTATATCAAACTCTGCTTTAAAAATAAAATCATCCATACTAATTACATTAACATCAATACTTTCACTCAAATTATTTTTCTTATTTACCTTCCATAAGAAAATAACAGCCAATATACTCACAAAAACTATATATATATACCTTAAATTAATTTTCTTCTTCATTATTTTTTTCTCCTTTATTCAATTATTATACTATATTAATAATTGAATATTAAAAAATGTTAAAAAAAGTTTAATATTAATTTACAAAATATTTTTTTCATAATACATAAAAAATAAGAAAATGTAACAAATTTTAATTGGCTTACTTCTCCTTATCTTTTATTTATAAGCTACTCTAATTATATGTATATTTCTTCATTATATATTTCTTTACTCTTTAAATGCTATCATATATTCATTAATTTCTACTTTTCTTTTTACATTCTGATATTCAAATTCCGCATTTGTAAAATAAACTTTATACCCTTTATTCTCAAAATAATCTCTACTACTTTTTAATACATAATCTATTTCTTTTTCTGTTAGATTATCTTTTACTTTTAACTCATAATATGAGTACCTTATATAACTGGTATTTTCTATTTCTTTACTTTCAATTAATTCATTCGTAAATTGTTTTAATTCTTTTTCTGTCATTTGTCTCACTTCCTAAATTTTTTTATTAATTTTATCATATTTTTTATAAATTTGCATTATTTTTAATCAAATTTCATATAATTGCCTATTATAATTAGACTATTTTATCAACAATATATAAAATGAGAGTCCTAATAAATAGGGCTCTCATTCCTAGATAGAGTATTAAATACCTTTAACCTTTACCTTAAAAATTAATAGTAATCTTTAAGATAAATATAACCATATTTTGTTTTTTCTTCAGTGGTTTTATACGAGATATACACCATTGAATCATAACGATTCTTAGTCATAAAAATCGCATAAATTTTTGCTTCATCGCCTTCATACAAAGAACCTATAGAAGCATACTGTGTACTTGGACCGCCAAAAACAGTTGTATCTCCGCCCTGACCAATTCCAATCGTTTCTACTCCATTAGGGTTTTCAACCTGATAAAAATTTCTCAATGTAGTAGGTTCAAAATAAGTAGTTATGTTAGATCTTGCAATATATGCTCTCTTTCTACCTTTGGTAGTATTATACTCAATATAATACCAATTACTATTGTCAGATGCAATTACTGCTACGATCTCACCAGCATTAACTGAACCTGCCCGTAGCTCTGTACTAGGCGAATAATATGTATTGCTATTTCTTTTTACAACAGCAACACAACTGGAATATAGCATACTATCATAATAGCTTGAAGTACTAACATATCCATCTTTTGCTCCGTTAGAAGTAGAATACTGGATATGAGCAGTCGAACCACTCGTAGATAAAAGTGTCACACCTTCTAAAGCATATACCTTTCCCTTGTGGCTACCATCTGCATTTAATACTTCCGTATCATCTCGCATCATTACCCAGCCACCAGTTGAATAGTCATCTGCTGCAGAAGCTAATGTTGCTGGAATAAGAGACAAACAACATATAATTGCCAGTCCCAAACAGAGAAATCGTTTTGCTAATTTTGTCATATAAGTACATACCTCCATTTTTTATACTCTATCTAGAATACCAATGGTTTTACCATAAGCAATTTATATATTATTACATTTTATGTAAAATTAAAAGTAAAAGATAAAAAAGTTCAAAAATACTTAAATTTTTTTCTTTTTGAAACTTTTTAACCTATTTACTACTCTTACCTAAAAAAGGAGGAATTATGCAAAATTTATTAATTATTGAAAATGAATTGGTTTATTCTCATTTTCTCGCAAATTCTATATGTAAAGAATTTGATAATATTAGACTCTATAATATTGTTGACACAGGTCAAAAAGCACTAGAAATTATTGATGAACAAATTGCTGATATTATAATATTGGATTTACGTCTTCCAGATATATCTGGAATCGAAATCTTAGACTATATAAGAAATTCTAAAATTCAAAAATACTTATCTTCAATTATTGCAATTACTAGTGATACAGAACTTCTTAATAAAGTACTTGGAAATGAATACATTTATTCATATTATTCCAAAATCGATACTATCAATTCAATTATTAATATTTTTCAACAATTGTTAGATCATAAATCAAAATGTCTTGAAGAAAATCCAATAAAATTAAAAATATTATCTGAATTAAAAAAATTAAAATTTGACTTTTCTTATATAGGAACAAAATATTTATATGAATGCATATTTGAATGTTACACCAAAAATAGTATATACAATATTAACTTATCACAAAATATTTACCCTATACTTGCTCAAAAATATCAAAAAACATGTACCTCAATAAAAACAAGTATTTTTCAATCAATTTCTATAATGTATTATGAAATAGAAGAAGATCAACTTTTTTCATATTTAGGTTATTATTCAAATAAAAAGCCCAAAGCCAAGGATATAATTTATACAATTCTACAAAAATTATAGCCATAATTTCAAATTTTATATATAATTATTAATAATTTTGAAACTATTTATTATATTTTTCTATCTTAATATGCAGAAAGGAGAAAATATGAATACTCAAAAAATTTTCAAGAAAATATATGACTCTACTTATAATAAGTTAATAAAATATATAGCTTGTAGATGTAATAACATTAATGATGTAGATGACATCCTTCAAGAAACCTATTTAGCTTTTTATAAAGTTTTACTTAACAATAAAACTATTGAGAACTATGAATCTTATATTTATACTATTGCCAAAAATAATATTTCTAAGCATTTTAATTCTATAGAGAATACTTCCAAAACAATTTCAATTTTTCAAGAGGGAAATGATGTAAGTTATACACTTGATATAGATTCTCGGTATAGATTTAGAAAATGAATTTATAAACAAATATAATATTAATAAGATTTTTTCTTACATAAAAAACTATAATCAAGATCTAGCAAAAATATTCTATCTATATTTTTATTTAGGTATGACATTTAAAGAAATTTCAACAGAATTAAATATAAATGAGTCAACTTTAAAAAGTTCTTTTTATAGAACGCTTAAAGATTTAAAAAAACACTTTAATGGAGGTGGATTTATTGAACAATAATGATTTAAAAAATTATTTAAAAAAACAGTACAAATTAAATAAAAAAGAAAATTACAAAAAAATAATATTAAACACAAAAAATGGTAAACACATTTGGAAGGAAAAAATCTTCCAATCTTTAATAACTATTATTTTAACTTTACTTGGAACAACTTGTATTGCGTTCGCAGGTAACGCAATTTATAATGAGTATATAAAAGAAAAAAATGAAATAAAATCAAGTTCTCTTCGAGATAATAATACTGGTATAATTGATTCCGATTGGGATTTAACTCAAACTGATATGGTATCTTTTAGCACTGAAAATTTAACACTATATTATAAGATAATAACTAATACGGAAGATTATCTTGTGTATAAAAATAGAATAAATGAACTTCCTGAAATTACTCAAGACACATTTAATAACAACTTTCTAATTATAATTACCTCTTCATCTGCATATGATTTATATAATAGGGATATCTATATTGATTCTATATATGCTGATGACAACGTTACTTATATAAATTTTGCGCAAAACAACCCAATAGATTATACAAAATCTAATAACACTTGGTATGCAATTGTTGACAACTCTCAATTAAGGGATACTATAAATATAAAAATTAATTATACTAATATAATTAACAATTCTAACATTACACAATTGGCTGATATTTCAACAGATTATAGTATAGAAAAAGCTATTGAAGATAATTGTTTTGTAATATCTAATAATATTATTATATCCCCTAATCCATCATATTTGGATGAATTTTTAGAACATTCAAATTCTGAAAATAATTTTATTAGAATTTATCAAAAAACAAATAATTTCGTAGAAATTTTTGATATAATATATAAAGATAATTTCTATTTTATTAATAGACGTTTATTAAGCAATACTACTATAAAAAAATCTGTATTTAAATACATTGAAAAAGGAAATATTCATTCAAATGGATTAGTTCGTTATTATTTTACTAATACATTATCAACTGAAACAGAATACACTGAAGCTTTCCCATTTCTTTCATTTTATACAAAATAACACTATTTAAAGAGTTATTATAAAATAATAACTCTTTTTTAATAAAAAAGACTTACCCTATAAATAAGAGTAAGCCATAAAATAATTTTTTCATACGCTAATTATGCAACTTTTTTCAATGAATACAACGTAAAAAAGTCCTCATCTAATATTTCTTTAAATTCTGTTAATGTTTTTGTTTCAAGATTATATCCAAGTGGTATCAAATCTCTAAAAATGCCAAAATAAAAGCACTTCAAAGAAGTGCTTTAACTTTATAAAATATTTCTTACTATTCAAAAATAGTAAAACATTCTAAAAAATATGGTGCACCATCGCGGGATCGAACCGCGGACCTTCTGATTAAGAGTCAGCTGCTCTACCAGCTGAGCTAATGGTGCAAATAAATAAGTTTGTTATATCAATATAACAAACTTATTATAATACTATTTAAAACTTTTGTCAATATATGAATTTATATTTTAATCAAATCGTTTTTCTATTAGACATTTAATACTTAATTTCCTGTTCCTACTCTAACAATTTTTTGCATTGCATTATATGTATCTTTAGAAAGAAGTGTTCTTGAAACAACCTCTCCATTTAATCTTTTAACTTTATAGGCTTCATATTTACTGCCATTATTACCATTTTGAACAACTTTTTGAGTTCCTGCTGGTAAACTTGAATCATTAATATATTGTGTTGTATATGCAATTGTAGCAGTTTTCTTTGTTTCTATAGAAATATCATATTCTGTCTCTTCCCTGTGTCCCCATATTTGTATTGTAGCAACTCCTCCACTAACTGTAGTCGTAATTCTTATAGGGTATTTTCTTGAATTCTTAAATTTAAAATCTTGTGATCCCCATACAACTGTAGCATCTTTACCTCCTGGTAAATATGAAGTAATAAATTGATGATTTCTTCTCACAGTTACATCTAAATCTGCAAACACAACAGCATCATATAAAGTTGAAGATATTTGACATATACCTCCACCAAGACCATCTACAACTTTTCCACCTGAATAAGTTGCTGCCATTTTATAACCAGCTGCAATTGTTCTCTCTCCTACAGTTTGATTATATGAAAACTCCTCTCCAACTAATAAAACCTTACCATTTATTTTTCCAGCGGCTAACTTTAAATTAGTTGTTCTTCCTGTATTACTAGCATTATATTTAGTTGAACATGTTCCTAATAAATCTGGAAACGCTTCTGTTCCTATATCATTTACTGTTTTATCTGGTTGTGTTATTATAAGTGGAATTTCATATTCTTCTTTTTCTTCTTCTATTATTGATTTTGCACTTTCTATATCAAAATCAATTCCTTTTACTTCTGGATATATTGTAAATGGATTATTTGTATAATATGCATCTTGTGCCTTTTTATATATTTCATTATGTATCTTTTCCAAATCAATTGCCTGTGGTTCTTTATAAGAAACTGGAACCTCTAAAATTGTACTTTTTTCAGAATTAATATTTAAAATATTTGTTACCATGTTTTTCACTTCAGATTCATTAACATCAATTCCTTTTTTTCCTGGTGTAATAATTAATTTATCGTTTTCAATATAATAACTTGGTTCTACTATTGCATCTTCTGAAGTATTATTTATATTTTCACAAACTTGTTTTATTACATTTTCATCAAAACTTGCTTCTAATTCATATTTATTACCATTAATCCATGTAGAAAGGATTTCAAAATTATTTTTTATTATATTACTTCCTCTTCCTACCTGATATGCTTTTTCTACTTTTTCTTTTATATCAAATTCTACTTCTAAAGCTTCATAAGTAATTGGAGTTTCAACTTCTTTATATTTAAAAATTATTTCATTTTCTTTTTCTTTATCTGTAATCTCATTTAATAAACTATTTGCCTCTTCTATTGTCAAATTAGAAACATCTATATTTTCAATTAATATTCCTTTTATAATTTTTTTGTTCCCAATATTTATTAATGCAAATATTGTCGAAAAAATTAATAAAATAATTACTATTATTAAACTTGATATTATAATCCACTTTTTACTCTTTTTCTCAGTAACAACAATCTGCTGATTATCAATGTTTTCTTCATTGTTTTCATTTTTTATCTCTGGTATTTCTAGTTCTTTTATATCATCTGTTTTTTCTTTTAAATCAATCATATACAACTCCTTTTCATTCTCATTAATAATAACATATATTTAACTTTTTTACAATCTATTTTAATAAATCTATAACTTATAGTTTTATGAATTTTTTGACAAAAAGACTTGCATATTGTAAAATAAAATATTATAATATGTTCTATCAAAAGATAAGGAGTTTTCAAAATGGAATTAGTAAAAAATATATTCTTTAATACTGATAAATTAGTTGAAAATAGTAAAATAAAAATATCATATACAGGTAAATTTTTTCAGGATAATTCTGAAAAGGTTTCTATTCATTATGGTTTTGGAAACAATTGGGACAATTTAACTTCAACTCAAATGGTAAAAACAGAATTAGGTTACCAAATTGAAATTGAAATTGGTGAAGTTGAGACTTTTAATTTTTGTTTTTGTAACGAAAAAAATGAATGGGATAATAATGACGGAAAAAATTATATTTTTGTTATTGAAAAGCAACCTGTTGAATTAATTACTTTAGAAGATGAACCTGTTTCTTTAGGTTCTGCTCGAAAACTCAGAAAATCATATATTTGGAGTAAAAAAATAAGATTAGCAGTTTATAAAATAATTACATATCTTCCTAGAATAATATCTGGAAATTACAAAAAGAATTCAACTGCAAATGGATAAAAAGTACTGAATATTATTTCAGTACTTTTTATCTAATCACCCATCCTCCATTTATAGAAATTATTTGTCCAGTTGTGTATTCATCTTCAATTAACCATTCTATACATTTTGAAATATCACCTTTTTTTCCTATTCTCTCAAGAGGAATTTCTTCTTTTATTGCTTCTATTTCTTCTGCAGAATAACAATTATTCATTTCTGTATCAATAATTCCAGGTGCAATAGAATTAACTCTAATATTTGATGGTCCTAATTCTTTTGCTAATGATTTTGTCATTCCATCTACTCCAGCTTTTGCAACAGAATAAATAGATTCGCATGAACTCCCTACAATTCCCCATATTGATGATATATTTATAATACATCCTTCTTTTCTCATAATCATATTTGTTAATACTTCTTGTGTAGTACAAAAAACAGAATATAGATCATTATTAATTATTTTATTCCATTCTTCATCTGTAACATCTGTAAATAAGCCTGTTAGTGAAATTCCTGCATTATTAATTAATACATCTATTTTTTTATATTTCTCTAATATAGATTTAATCATATTATGTACTTCTTCTCTTTTTGAAACATCAGCTTTATAAATATCTATATTTGCATATTTACTTTTTAATTCTTTGGCTTTTTCTTCTGACCTATTATAATTTGCTATTACTTGATATCCTTTTTGAGCAAGTTTTTCAGCTATGTCTCTTCCAATTCCTCTTGATGCCCCTGTTATTAATACAACTTTATTCATTTTTTATACCTTTCTTTTTTATATTATTATATAAAATAAAAAAAAGCCAATAATTAAGCTTATAGCAAAACTACTGACAATTTGGAGCCACTTCCCAGATTCGAACTGGGGACCCCCGCATTACAAGTGCGGTGCTCTGGCCAGCTGAGCTAAAGTGGCAATGGTGACCCCGACGGGAATCGAACCCATGACTCCGCCGTGAAAGGGCGGTGTCTTAACCGCTTGACCACGGGGCCATATAAATGAGAGAATTCTAATTATATTTCACATTAGAATTCTTTTTAATCTTTGGTGAGCTATCCGCGACTCGAACGCGGGACAACTTGATTAAAAGTCAAGTGCTCTACCACCTGAGCTAATAGCCCGTAAACAATGTATTGAACATTGCTTAATTATAATACTACAATCAGATTCATTTGTCAATACATTTTTTTAAAATTTTTAAAATTTTTTTATTTTTTGTTGTATCATGTCAAAAAGTTATCAACTTTACTCTTCTTCATTCAATTTCTTTACAACTTCTTCAACATCAATTCCATGTACTTCACAAGCTTCTTCCAATGTTTCCATTTGTGATGCAGGACATCCTAAACAATGCATTCCAATTTCAATTAATATATCTGCTTTTTCTGGTGCAATCTCTAAAATTTCACCAATTTTTGTATCTTTATTAAATTTCATAGTATTATCCCTTTCTTTAAATATTGTTTTTATTATGCCTTCTTATAGCTTATTTATTCTACTATATTTTTATGAAAAAATCAAGTAAAATAATATAATTTTACATAATTTAAAAATTTGTTAATACTTATAAAGCAAAAATTTTGTATTTTTTTGTCATACTATTATTAAATTTTTTCAAAATTTATATAGACAAACCCAAAAAAATGTTATATTATTTTTTATAAGTTAGGCGGTGATTTTATTTCTAAATTAATTAATATTTTTTTCATAATTTATTTTTTTAATTTTTTTATATTTATTTATTCTATTTATACTTTTTTCGATATAATATTTTTTCATAACTTACAAGGTTCAAAATTAAAGTTAAAAAAAGAATTTTTAAATAATAAAAACAAGTAAATTTTTTATTATTTTTTTTAGTTATTATTATATTAATTTTATTTTTATATACATGAGGTGATTAATATTCGAAAAAATATTCTTGTTTTTTTATATACTATTCTGTCTTTCGTTTGTTCATTTAATTTACTTCTGCCACTTTACACTTCTTCTGAAGTTATTATATCCTCAGAATTTAATCAATTTGATATTTGTCAAACAAATTTAACTCTTTGGAATTTTTTAAAAACAAGTTTTTGTTTTTTATATTTAATAGTAAATTTCATTCTAATTTACATTTTTATAAATAAACTTGAAAAATATTTTAACAATTTTAATTTTTCAAGAAATATCACAAAAAATAATAATAATTTAAAAAATAATAAAAAAATAGAATTATTAATTGGTAAAGAATCAAATTCTCAAAAAAACATTATTATCCCAGAATCAGGATTATATCAAAATTTTTTAATAACAGGCACAATTGGAACAGGAAAAACCTCTTCTGCAATGTACCCTTTCACAGAACAATTAATAAAATACAATTATTTAAATAAAAATAATAAAATTCCTATTTTAATTTTAGATGTAAAAGGTAATTATTTTAATTATGTAAAAAAATTATTAAATAAATATAATTTAAAAAATGATTTAATAGAAATTGGATTAAATTCAAAAATAAAATATAATCCATTACATAAACCACATTTAAAACCTGCTATATTAGCAAATAGGTTAAAAACAATTTTATTATTATTTTCAGAAAATAATTCAGAATCATTTTGGCTTGATAAAGTAGAACAAATTTTAGCTGAAGCAATAAAACTTTGTAGATTATATAATAATGGATATGTAACTTTTATTGAATTGCACAAATTAATCACTATGCAAAATTATTATAATTCAAAAATAGAAATATTAAGAAATCTATTTAATGAAAATAAATTTAATTATAAGCAAATTTATGAATTAAATTCAGCTTTAGACTTTTTCGAAAAAGAATTTTATTCATTAGACTCACGAACATTGGCTATTTTAAAATCAGAAATTACACGTATCACAAATATTTTTATTTCAGATTATAATATATCAAAAACATTTTGTGCACCAGTAGAAGAATTAAATTTTAAAGGATTCTCTTCTATGTTAAAATACGGAAAAATTGTAGTATTAAATATGAATATTGCAGAATATAAAAATCTATCAAAATTAATTTCTGCTTATTTAAAATTAGATTTTCAATCAGAAGTAATGTACAACTTGTCACATAATAATGTAAAGCCCTCTGCATTTATTTGTGATGAATATGCCGAATATGTTACAAAAACAGATGCAGACTTCTTCTCACTTAGTAGAGAAGCAAAATGTATAAATATTGTTTCAACCCAAAGTTATTCTTCACTAAAAAATACTTTAAAAGATGAAAATGCAGTAAAAGTAATAATTCAAAATTTAATAAATAAATTATGGTTTAGAACAGATGATATTTATACAATAGAAGAAGCACAAAAACAATTAGGAAAAGAAGAAAAACAAAAAACATCTTCAACTATTTCTGAAAATGCTCGAGAAACTTATTTTAGTTATATCACTAATTCTTTAAATTCAAAAAATTCAAATATCACAGAAAGTTATAATACTTATACTCAAAATGATTTTATTTTTGATACAAATTTTTTTACTCAAAATTTAGAAATATTTTCTTGCCTTTCTTTTTTATCAGATGGAGAAAAAATTTTAACTCCTCAAAAATTAAAAATGTTACCATATTTTAAAAATTAATTATTTTTTATTTCGTATATTATTTGTTTGTTATTAATTATTATTTATTTTATTTTTTTAATTATTAAATTTTTTATTATTAATTATTTTTTAAATTTTGGGTTAATTATTTATATATTTTAATAAATATTAAAAATTAAATTTATTTATTGAAAGTTAGGAGGTTATATGAAAAAAAACATCATTAATTTTATTTCTATTATTTTATTATTATCTATTTTTTACCTATTTATTTTTTCTGGTCAAGCATCAGCATCAACGCCAAAATTGGTAAATAAAGTAAATGACGCTTTCAAGGAGATTGAAGGGTGGATCATTAAGATATCTACGCCTGCAGCTGCTGTGGCAATTTGTTCTGGAGCCCTTATGCGAAAATTTAGTTTTGGCGATGAAGAAAAAATTAGAACTGGCAAAAAACTTATTACTGGTTCACTATTTTCTTATGCTTTTATTTTAGCCGCTGATTTAATTTTATCTGCACTTCAATCTTTAATTGCATAATATTATTTTTACATTATTTTAATAATTATTTACTTATTTTTATATCATTTATTTTAATTAATAAATAATTTATTAATTATTATTTTATTAATTTCTATTAATATTTTTAAAATTTATTTTATATTTAGGAGGCATAATGGAAAATGCAAAAAATATTACACAAATAATTATTGAAACAATTAATACAATTTTACAAAATTTATTTTCTTCAATTGATAATAATTTATATGAAATTTTAGATGATATTATTTTTATAAATCAAGATATAATTTCTGATTCTTTTTTTGAAAAAATATTAGGAGCAAATTCTCACAATGGAATTATTTTAATTTGCAATTCTTTATTATTTGGATTTATTTTATATTATTCAATAAAATATTTATTTTCTCATTTTAATTATAATCAAATTGAAAAACCATCACAATTTATTTTTAAAATAATTATTTTTGGAATATGTATTAATTTTTCATATTTTTTCATAAAAGAAATATTATCTTTTACATCAAATATTACTTTAGCTATTCGTGGAATTGGTGAAGATTTATTTAATAAAAATATTTGCTTTTCAGAATTGATTTTAGAAATAAATAAATCCATTGGTATTTCTTTTTCTTCATTAGATGTTTTTTCTTTAGATGGTATTATAAAAATTTCTTTATCTTCTTCGCTTTTAAGTTTAGTTTTCACTTATGCCTTTAGATATATAATGGTAAAAATATTTATTCTTTTAACTCCTGTTGCTTTCTTATCATTAATTTTACAAAATACATCTTGGTTCTTTAAATCATGGATTCGCAATTTATTTTCATTATTATTTATTCAAATTATAGTATCACTTGTTTTATTAATATTATTTTCTATGGATTATTCATCTGGAAATCTAATTATAAAATTTATTTATATTGGTGCGATTTATGCTTTAATAAAAGCAAATTCATTCTCACGCGAATTTTTAGGTGGTGTTTCCACAACTATTTCACAGAATGTGAATAACTTTTTCAAGAAATAGAACTAATTGTGGAAAACTACTCTTAATCTTATTTAGAAAGGACTATTTCTATGAAATTCATAATACCTCAAAATTACAATTTTAAAAATAAAATATTAGGGATTTTAGATTACCAAACAGCAATTTTTATTGTTATATGGTGTTCAATTACTTTTGGTCTTTTACACATTTTTATAAAAAATTGGGACATTAAAATTTTTCTTTTTATATCTTTATCATTTCCAATTATATTGTTTAGTATAGTCGGATTAAATGGTGAATCTATAGTTTACGTTCTTAAATATATATTAAAATATCTTATTCGACCAAAATTATATTTATATAAAAAGTTTTGACTTTTTACTTGATTTTCTTACCATACATGATATAATTCTAATGACATTTTAATATAACAAAAGGAGGTACAAAATGAAACTAACACAATCAGATTTACCGTTACTATTTTCTGAAACAGTCATTCCAGATATATTCTTTGCAGAATATTTATCTCAAATGCCAGCAACAAGTGTAAAAGTATATCTTTATATTATATTTCTTTCAAAATATGAAAAAGATGCGAAATTAAATGACTTATCTAAAAATTTAGCATTACCTTTAAAAGACATTAATGATGCCTTTACATACTTAGAAGAAAATGGTTTTATAATCAGAAAAGAAAATGGTTTTATAATATCAAATTTGCAAGAACAAACACTCAATAAACTATATAAACCAAATTTAACAATGTCTCCTGAAAAAGTTGCTGATATTGCCAAAAATAAAGCTAGAGCAAAAATTATTGAACATATCAATAATACATATTTTTCAGGTATTATGGGACCATCTTGGTATAATAATATCGATATTTGGCTTACAAAATATAATTTTGATGATCAAGTTTTAATTTCATTATTTGATTATTGTTTTAGACGTTCTGCATTAAATATGAAATATGTTCAAACCGTTGCAGAAGCCTGGGGAAGCAATAAAATTCAAACTTGGGAAGATTTAGACTCTTATTATCAAAAACAAGATGCATTAGTAAAAATAAAGAAAACAATAGCAAAAAAACTAGGAAAGCAAACATTAACACAATATGAAGAAGCATATATCGAAAAATGGTTACTTGATTATGGTTATAATTTAGATATTATTGAAATTGCTCTAAAGCGTAGCGTTTACAAATCAAATCCAACATTTGAATATTTTAATAATATTATAACTAATTGGCATGAAAGAGGTCTAAAAACTCCTGAAGAAGTTTATGCTTTTATAGAACAACGTGAAAAACAGAGAAAAGATACAAAACAATTAGAAAAGCAAGTTAATAAAGCTTCTTATGAACAAAGACAATATAGTAATTTATCATTTTTATATGCTAATTCAAATATGCAAACAAATAATGATAATCAATTTCAAATAAATCAAAATCCTAATTACCCTAATGTTGCAGCTTCAAATATTCAAAGAATAGAAGGAGATATAAATGTCTAATGATATTTTAACATCACTTTTAAGTGATTATGAACAGAAAAAACGTAAAGCAGAAGTTAATTTTGAACATCAAAAAGTAGAATTATATAAAAAAATACCTCGTCTTCAAGAAATTGAAGACGAATTAAATTCTGTAGCAATTAATGAAACCAAAAATATCTTATTTGGAAATTCGTCTTCTTTAGAAAACTTACATCAAAAAATTGAAAGCCTTAAGGAAGAAAGAAAAAATATTCTATCTGAAAATAATCTTTCAGCAAATGATTTACAACCCAAATATGAATGTTGTCTATGTAAAGATACTGGATATATAAAATCTGGAACATCAGCAACAGTAATGTGTTCATGTTTAAAACAAAAATTACTAAACATTTCATATAATAAGTCTAATATGACAAATTTAAGCAAAGAAAACTTTGAAAATTTTAATCCAAATATATTTTCAAATGAAATTTCTACTAACTTTAATATATCACCAAAACAAAATATATTAAATATCAAACAAAAATGTATTGAATTTGTAAATAACTTTGATAACCCAAACTCAAAGAATCTTTTATTTACTGGAAATACAGGTTTAGGAAAAACATATATGTCCAACTGTATAGCAAATGAACTTATAAAAAAAGGGAAAAATGTGCTTTATCAAACTGCTCCTGTTTTATTAGAAACTATTATTGATAATAAATTTAATAAATATAAAACTGCAAATAAAGATAACTTTTATAAAGATGTTTTAGAGGCTGATTTGCTTATTATAGATGATCTTGGAACAGAATGTTTAAACAGTATGAAACTAAGTGAATTATTCACAATATTAAATACTCGTATCTTAAATTTAAATAATAAAGTTACCAAAACTATAATTTCAACTAACCTTAATATTAATAATATCTTTAAAAGTTATGAGGAACGAATAGGATCAAGAATTGTTGGTTACTATGATATTTATTATTTCTTTGGTGAAGATTTACGTTTTAAAAGAAAATAAATTATATATAAAAAAAGTCAAATTCTTTAGAACTTGACTTTTTTATATTATAATAAATCCATAAGTGCGTTTATACTTTTTAATGATGTTCCTGTTGCAGCACAAAATACAACTATTAAAACTACTAATAATACTGTAAATACTCCTGTTGATATTAAAACTAATTTATCTGTATCCTCTACTTCTAACAATCTTTCATATGCAAATATCACACTATATCCTATATAAATACTTACTGCAAACATAAATATAATACCTAATGGTGCATATATTTTTGATAATATAATATTTATAATAGATGCTACAACAAATGTTATTACTGCACTATTTACTATTGATAATGTATCTGAATATTCTTTTGGACTTTTTATAAATTTAGCAATTATCCATAATACTAAAGCCACTACTGCAATTCCTATTGCAATAATTACCCATGTTTTAAAGAATGTTCCAAATAGTTCTGCATCTTTTATTGCATCCCATTTCATTTTACTTAATTCACTTTTTTCATAAATATCTGCATACCAACTTTTTGATGAATACTTTGAGAATATTGACATTATTGAAGTTATTACATTTATTAATGCCATTACTGCTGATATTATTACAAGTTTTATTGTTCCTTTTTTTATTCCTTCTTCTTTAGATTTTTCTACCATAGATGTTACCGGATTTTTTAATTGTTCTATTATTGTTTCAAACATTATTTTTTCCCCCATTAAATATCTCTTAATTTATTATATTTATTTCTTACAATTACACATAATATTGTTACAAATGTTAATATAAATACTATTCCAATTCCAGCTCCCGTATGTGGTAACTCTCCTTTTGCTTTTGTATCATCATTTGTATTTTGCTCATTTTTATTATTAGAATTTTGTTGATTATTTTTATCATTATTATTTGATTGATTATTATTATTGTTGTTGTTATTTACATTGTTTTTGTTATTATCTTCTAATTTATTATCATTATTTGTTCCATTATTATCATTTGTTTTATCGTCATTTTTATTTTCATTATCTGGATTAACTGTTGCTGTTCCATTTGCATAAACACATTCAGCAGAACTATCTTGAACATATATTGCAGGTGCTGTTAATACTGCTTTATTTCCTGCTGCATCTTTTAAATTTCCACCATTTAAACTTACTGATGTTAATGCTCCTTTATCATTTTCTTTTACTTTATAATTATAAGAAACTATTGAACCTCCAATTACACCATTGTTTAATTCAATTTTATCCATATCTCCAAATTTTATTGTAAAAACTGGTGCCTCTGAGCCTTCTACTATTTCACTAAATTGTACATTTATTGTTAATGTTGTTCCAGCAGATGCAATATACATATTCTTATTTGTATCTTTTGTACAGTTTTTTATACTCTCTCTTGCAACTTCTATTTTTTCTACTGATGGTGGTGTTACATCTGCTCCATCATTTGCTTTTTCCCAGTTTGCAATATAATCAAAATTTATTTCATTTGCTTCTGCATATTCTTTTGATTTCATTCCATCATTTCCATAAATTGTTAGTTTAGGACAATCATTAAATGCACTATTATCAATAGTTACTACATTATCTGGAATTAGTACTTTTTCTAAATTTGAACATCTTTCAAATGCTCCACTATACCATCCACTACTTGCACTTATAGTAGTAACATTATCAGGGATTTGTACTTCTTTTAATCCAGTATTATTCCTGAAAGTACTATCAGCTATTTTTGTTAAATTCTTTGAAAGTTTTAATTCTTTTATTCCTGTGCATCCATTAAACGCATCATTTTCTATTGTAGTAACACTATCAGGTATTTCTAATTTTATAATTCCTGTACAACCATAAAATGCATAGTCTCCTATACTTATTAAAGTACTAGGTAAATTAATTTCTTTAATTCCTGTACAACCATAAAATGTACTACTTTTTATTTCAATTAAATTATTAGATAAAACTACACTTTTTAAGCCTGAACAACCATTAAATGCATTACTTCCTATAGATGTTAATGAATTAGGTATTGTTATAGTATTTAAACCTACACATCCTTCAAATGCTTTATATCCTATTGATACTATTGTATTTGGAATTGTAATACTTTTTAATCCTACACAATTGTAAAATGCACCATCTGGTATTTCTGTAATTGTATCTGGTATTATAACTTCAGATACAGCTTTACAATCTTTTAATACAGAGTTATAATCCCAGTCAGGATGATTTGTTCCTTGTAATGATATTACTTTTTTACCATCAATAGTAGATGGAATTTCAACTTTTCCTATTTTAGATTTTGTTGCACAATATAAATTTATAACATTATTATTTTCATCTAGTTCATATACCCATTCAATTCCTTGCTTAGTATCGGAATATTTATATTCTGTTGCTGCATTAGAAAAATTTGGTTTCATCATTATAATTGCTACTATTATTGCAATTATTGTTATTATGTATTTTTTCTCTTTTAACATTTGTCTTTTCTCCTTTTATCATGTTTTTTCATTATTTTTAGCCTTTATCTTTAGTAACTTTATTATTTTTTCATCCCTCCTTTATTAGTTTTTGAGATATCCTAAAAAGACAAAAAACAAGCCAAATAAAATCTACATAAAAATAGATTTTTTGACTTGTTCATTATTTTTTTGTTTTGTAAAATTACCCGTGTGTGTGTGTGTACACCTGCAAGGGTTTCAAGCTTTTTATTTTTTTCATTTGAATACCTCTTTTCTTTTCATTTTATATTTTATCTTATAATTTATTTTATTTCAATATATTTTTTATTTTTTTCATAACTTTTTAAGCATTTCTTCTACTATAAAATAATTTATGAGCAAAAAAAGAACCTAATAAAAATTTATTTAATTCTTACTAAGTTCTTTTTTATTTATTATTCTTCAATATCTTCCATATCTGGAGTTAAAGTTTCAATACTTACAACTTTTCCACCATCTGTTGTTCTCATTAACGTAACACCTTGTGTTGAACGTCCTAAAACACTTATATCCTTAACTTTTAATCTAATTATTGTACCTTTATCTGTTATAAGCATTACATCTTCATCATCTGTTGCAATTCTAACTCCAACTAATTTTCCTGTTTTTGGAGTTATTTTATATGTTACAACACCTTTTCCTCCACGAAGTTGTACTCTATATTCATCTAATTCTGTTCTCTTACCAAATCCATTTTCAGTAATAGCAAGTAATGTAGCTTTTCCACCAGATATAATTGATTCCATTCCTATAACTTCATCATCTTCATCAATTCTAATTCCGATTACACCTTGTGAAACTCTACCAATAGGTCTAACTTCTTTTTCATCAAATGTAATACATAATCCGTTTCTTGTAACTAATACAACATTATCTTCTCCATCTGTTAAACGAACTCCAATTAATTCATCATTTTCTTTTAGTGTTATTCCTAAAAGTCCTGTTGTTCTTGATGAATCATATTCTTTTAATGCTGTTTTCTTTATTAATCCATTCTTTGTTGCCATTAATAAATATTTTCCTTCAGCAAAATTTTGAATTGGTATAACAGCAGATACTTTTTCTCCTGGATCTAAACTTAATAAATTAACAATTGCTGTTCCTTTTGCGGTTCTACCAGCTTCAGGAACTTCATATCCTTTTAATTTATATAGTTTTCCTCTATTTGTAAAGAATAATATCATATCATGTGTTGAAGCAGTAAAGATTTGTTTTACAAAATCTTCTTCTCTTGTAGCTGTACCTATAATTCCTTTTCCACCACGCTTTTGACTTCTATATGTATCTATTGGCATTCTTTTGATATATCCGAAATGTGTTAATGTTATTACAGATTGTTCATCTTTAATTAAATCTTCATCTTCGAAATCACCTTGTGCCGCAACAATTTTTGTCTTTCTCTCATCTCCAAACTTATCTCTTATTTCAATAAGTTCTTCTTTTATAATATCAAAAACTAATTTTTCGCTTGCAAGAATTGCTCTTAAATGTGCTATTAATTCCATTAATTGTTTATATTCTTCTTCTATTTTTTCACGTTGTAATCCTGATAATGTTTTTAATCTCATGTCCAAAATAGCTTGTGCTTGGATATCTGTTAATCCAAATCTTTTCATTAATCTTTCTTTAGCATCATCATATGAACTACGGATAATTGCAATTACTTCATCAATATTATCAATTGCAATTCTTAATCCCTCTAAAATATGAGCTCTTGCTAATGCTTTGTCTAAATCAAATTGTGTTCTTCTTAAAATTACATCTTTTCTATGATCTATATAACAATCCAAACATTGTCTTAATGTTAAGATTTTTGGTTCATTATTTACTAATGCTAGCATAATTACACCAAATGTATCTTGCATTTGAGTATTTTTATATAATTGATTTAAAACTATATTTGCATTTGCATCTCTTTTTAATTCAATTACAATTCTTACTCTATCATTTCTATCAGATTCATCTCTTAGTTCTGAGATTCCTTCAATTCTTTTTTCTTTACATAGGTGTGCTATGTTTTCAATTAAACGAGCTTTGTTTACTTGATATGGTAATGATGAAACTATAATTCTTTGCTTGTTTCCACTCATTTCTTCAATTTCAGCTTCAGCTCGCATTATAATTTTTCCTCTACCAGTAGTATAAGCTTCTTTTATTCCTTCTCTACCTAAAATTAATCCTTCTGTAGGAAAATCTGGACCTTTGATAATCTGCATTAATTGTTCATCTGTTACATTATCATCATCTATGATTTTTATAATACCATTTATAACTTCTGTTAAATTATGTGGTGGTATATTTGTTGCCATACCTACGGCAATACCAGATGATCCATTTATTAATAATGTTGGTATTTTTGTTGGTAATACTGTTGGTTCTTGTAATCTATCATCATAGTTTGGCATAAAATCAACTGTATTTTTTTCAATATCAACTAACATTTGCTCAGCAATTTTTGACATTCTTGCTTCTGTATACCTCATTGCTGCAGCTCCATCACCATCTATTGATCCAAAATTTCCATGTCCATCTATTAACATATATCTCATTGAGAAATCTTGTGCCATTCTTACCATAGCATCATATACAGATGCATCACCATGTGGATGATATCTTCCTAATACAGATCCTACTGTATTAGCACATTTCCTATAAGGCTTGTCTGATGTAATTCCATCTTCATGCATAGCATATAAAATTCTTCTGTGAACTGGTTTCAAACCATCTCTTACATCCGGTAATGCCCTAGAAACAATAACACTCATGGCATAATCTATATAGGCTGTTCTCATTTCTTCATCTATATCTCTTTTGATTATATTTCCATCTTGTCTTTCTTCCATTGTTTTACCTCTTTCTTATTACTTTTTTCTTTTGTATTATATTATAATAACTCTTATTTTGCAAGGATTTTGTAGAATTATTTTCATAATTTTTTCATATGTTTTATTATAAAATCTATGCCATCTTTAAATCCTTCTTTGTAATATAATTCTGCTATTATTCCTTGTTTTATATTTTCTCTTTCTTCATTTTTTTGTTCTTTTATTAATTTAAGTCTTTTATGATATTCATAACTTATTTTTCTATCTATCTTTTCTTGATTATTTCGAAAAATCTGATTCAAAAATTCATCACTCAACATCTTTATCACCTTCCAATATTTTGAGTCTTATTTTTCCATTTTATTCGTTTTAATTCTATTTGTTTATATTTACAAAACTTTCAATTTTTTGGAAATTTGTTTTTTAACAAATGCTTACTTTAAATATTCGCTTTTTGCTTATTATCTGTTGACAAAATTCGCTATATAATGTTAAAAAAATTTGGAGGAGTAGATTTATATGCATTTTAACCAAGATGATATAAACACGGGTGAAAGATTACGTGGAATTAGAGAAAGTATGAAAATGAATAGAGAAGAATTCTCAGAAAAAATTGATATAACAGATTCTTTTCTAGGTCAAATAGAAAGAGGCGAAAGAGCTTTAAGTGTAAAAACCTTAAGAAAAGTTGTAAAATATACAGGTGTCTCTGCTGATTATTTATTATTTGGAAAAGATACAAACAATGAAACAATCCAAAAAATAAATAATATTCTAACTGTAAATTCTGCAGAAACATCAGATTTCATTTATCATATTGTTATGTATTCTAATGATTTTTGTAAAAAATTAAATAAAGAACAAAAAATAGATAAAATATAAAGGTATATTCATACCTTTATATTTTTTTAATTATTTCTAATTCTTCTTGACTTAACTCAAAATTATTTCCATTATTTTTTATTAAATTATAAATATTTTCAGTTTGTCTTACTTGCTTTAGTATATTTTCTAAAGGAATTATACTTTTTAAATTGTTCTGTATTTTTTTCCATTCTTTTGTCATTCCTTCAAAATCTTTGCTTTTTAAATACTCATTAAAGTTATCCACATATTTTCCTATATTGTGTATACTTCTCTCTTGAAAATTCATTTCATTTTTTATATTACTTGTAACATTATTCAAAATTATATCTTTCCCACCTGTTATTACAGATTTTATTTGACTATTTATTATTCCTTTTTGATATATTTTATTTGATGCTTTATCAATTAAATCTGAAAAAGTATCAATTACTCCTCCACTTCCAATTGCTGTTTGAACTTGTGAAATATTCTCAAATTTTCCAGTAAATATTCCGGAAATACTTTTTCCAATATCAACTACACATTCTGTTGCCGTATGTAAACCATCTTTTATTCCATTTTCTATTAAAGCATCTTTTATTTCTATAACCTGATTCTCTATTACATCTGGTAACATTGCTCTTAACCCGAAAATCTAATGCTTTATTTATTATTTTTCCAAAAGTAGTATCAAAAAAATTTTTTTGTTCTTTTTCTAATTCATTATTTATATTATTTTCTAATTTATTTTCTAACTCCATTTTTATTTTTCCTTTCTTATCAAAAAATATTTTAATTATTTTTTTCTTCTATTATTTTTTTTTCAAAATCACTTGCATTTATTTTTATTAAAATATGTTCATCTCCAACAAATGTTAAACACTCTCCTCTTCTTAAAGATTTTATTTCTATTTTTTCTTTTTCTGAAATATTTGAATATTGTGATAATAATTTTATATTTTCTTCTTCTAATGAAAAAAATGTTTTTATACTTGAATTATTTAGAATACTTTTTCCATATGCTCCATTATCTAAGCTGAATAAATCTGAAATATCTTGTGTAATTGCTACACTACTTCCACCATATTTTCTAATTGTTTTAAATATTTTATAAATAAATTTTGCAACATCTTTATTTGATGTTACTCCAATTAATCTCCAAATTTCATCTAAATAAATTGCTTTTTTTATTTTTCTATTTATTTTTATTTTATCCCAAAATAATTCAACAAATAAATACATCCCAAATTTCATATTTTCTTCACCTAATTCATAAACATCTGCAATAATTAATTTTTTATTTAATTCAATATTTGTATAATTATTAAAAAATTTTAATGATCCTTTTATAAATGGAATTAATTTTATTTTAAATTTTTTTGTTTTTTCATCATTTAATATATTATAGAAATCTTCTAATATTGGCATATCTTTTGTAGATTTAAATTTTTTATTTTTATTATATAAAGATTTATCATTAAAATTAATTTTTTTTATTTTATAAACTTGAATTATTTTTTCTTCTAATATTGCTTTTTCTTCTTCATTTAATTCTCCAAAAATTAAATTAAAAAATCCAATTAATTTTCCTATTTTGGTTGCAAGATATCCATGTTCATTTTCTTCTATACTTTCTTTTCTTATATCAAAAACATTTATATAATTTTCAGATGTTGGTCCAAGTTTTATTACTGTACTATCTAAATTCTTTGCTAAACTTTGATATTCCCTTTCTGGGTCAATTACATATTGTTCTATCCCAAGAAGTACATTGCGCAAAATAATTAATTTTGTGTAAAACGATTTACCTGCTCCACTTGTTCCAAATATACACATATTAGCATTTTTATATTTATTTGTATCATATCTATCTATTAACACTAATGAATTATTATACATATTATCACCAATATAAATTCCATTTTCATCAAATATTGAAGATGAGATAAAAGGATATGTACTAATTAAACCTGAAGTTAAAATATTTCTTTTTGCCACTGTTTTTATTTCTTTTTTATTTTCCTGTAATGGTAAACATGAAATAAATAATTGTTCTTCTCTAAAAGTAGATCTTCTTGTTTGTAATCCTCTACTTTGTAAAATACCTTCAATTTTTTCAATATTATATTTTAATTCTTTTTTATCTTCTGAAAATAAATTTAAATAAATATATAAAAAATACATTTCTTCATTATTAATTTGAATTTCTTTTCTTATATATTTTGCATCATTATAAGTGAACAAAGTAGAGGCAAACCGGGAAATGATTGCTTTCTCCAAATTCCTTGCAACCATC
>OHAQ01000142.1_pt1 | contig 49472 bp, 51 predicted proteins | sample 1577111 | NCBI WGS metagenome assembly OHAQ01 (sample SAMEA3541549, study PRJEB24748) | human gut metagenome | biome: human gut; feature: human-associated habitat; material: faeces | place: China | collected 2012 | reverse complement strand
AAAAGGATTTACATATAAAGAAGGAACAAAAGATACTGGACTTGTAATACAAGATAGCAATGGTAATGAATTTGTATGGGTACCAGCAACTGAGAATGCATATGTAAAAGATACAAGTTTCAGAGGTGGTAGTAAACCAACAGGTGATGATACATTACCAAATGGTATAACAGATGAAACAGCAGATGTAAAAAAATATGGAGGCTTTTATATAGGAAGATATGAAGCTGGAATACCAGAAGGAGATTCATCAACTAGTAATAAAACAGGAATTCCAGTAAGTAAAAAAGATGCAATAGTTTGGACGGATATTAATTATACAAATGCAAAAGCAAGTGCAGAAAAAATGATAAATAGTGAGTATGTACAAACAGGATTGTTAACAGGAAAAGCATGGGATACAACATGTCACTGGATAGAAGATAGTTTAAGTAGTATAAATGCATCAGCAAGTTTAACAGATAGTAGATATTATGGAAATTATAAAAATTCTTTAGCTCCAGCTAATGAAAATAGTGGAACAAAGAGAACAGCAGGATTTAGTGAGAATTGGAAGACTAAAAATATTTATGATTTAGCCGGAAATGTATGGGAATGGACGAGCGAGGCTGGCAGTCCTAATTTCGTTTATCGTGGCGGTAGCTACAATAATGACTGTAGTGACTATCCTGTTTCATATCGTAACTACAGTAGTGCCTTTAACGCGATTGGCAATATAGGTTTTCGCCCTAGGCTTTATATCAAGTAGAAGTTATAATTTTAAGATTAATGTTTTATTTTTAAGTGATATAGTAAAGAAAACTATGTCACTTTTGTTTTTTTAATTGGAGATTTAATTTATTATTAATATGGTATTTATAATATTAAATATAAAATTCAAAGTACATAATTTTAATATATATTTTTTTTATTTTTTTTAATAAAAGTATTGATTTTTTCTAAATTATATACTAAAATATAGCTAAGTGGTAAAAAATGGGGTAAAGTGGTAAAAACGGAGGTGAGCTTTTAAATGTTACTTGGAGAGTATAATAACAAACTTGATGATAAAGGAAGAGTTAGCGTTCCTGCAAAATTTCGTGATGATTTGGGACATTCTTTTATTGTAACAAAAGGACTTGATAATTGTTTGTTTGCATACTCAAAAGAAGAATGGGCAACATTTGAAACAAAACTTAAATCTCTTCCACTTACAAATCCAAATGCACGTAATTTTATTCGTTTTTTCTTTGCTGGTGCTACTGAATGTGAAACTGATAAACAAGGAAGAATAAATATTCCACAAAATTTAAGGGAATATGCAGGACTTTCAAAAGAAGTTTTTATAGTAGGTGTTTCAACAAGAGTTGAAATATGGGATAAAGATAAATGGCTTGAATATACAGATAAAGAAAACATGGATGTAAATGAAATTGCTATTCAAATGTCTAATTTAGGCATTTAAATATATTAACAAAAGATATAAATATATAAACTTATGAACAATAAAAAACAAAAGAATTTTATACAAAAGAAAAAAAGCAAATGTACAAAAGATATAATTTTAATATTTATAAAACTAGTAATGGAGTAGAAATGGAATTTAAACATAAATCAATACTCTTAAACGAATGTATTGAAAATTTAAATATAAAAAAAGACGGAATATATGTAGATGGAACTTTGGGCGGCGGAGGACATTCATATAATATTTTAGAAAAACTTGATAACACAGGACTTCTTATTGGAATAGATAGAGATAATGATGCAATTGAAGCTGCTAAAAAGCGTCTCAGTAGGTTTAACAATGTAAAATTTGTACACGATAATAATTCTAACATAATAGAAATTTTAAATAAACTACAAATAACTAAAATAGATGGAATGTTACTTGATTTAGGAGTATCTTCTTACCAGTTAGATGAGGCAGAACGTGGTTTTAGTTATATGCATGATGCAAGATTAGATATGAGAATGAATAGAGAGGACACACTTTCAGCTTACGAGGTCGTAAATAAATATCCAGAAGAAAAATTGGCAGCTATATTTAGAGAATATGGAGAGGAAAGATATTCAAAAAGCATAGCCAGAAATATTTGCTTAAAAAGAAAAGAAAACGAAATAAAAACAACTTTTGAATTAGTAGATGTTATAAAATCATCAATGCCAGCAAGGGCATTAAATGAGAAACAACATCCTGCTAAAAGAGTTTTCCAAGCAATAAGAATAGAAGTAAATGAAGAATTAATTAGGTTAAGGCAAACTGTAAAAGATATTGTGCATTCTTTAAATTCACAAGGAAGACTTGCTATAATTACTTTCCATTCTTTAGAGGATAAAATTATTAAACATACATATGAAGAACTAGAAGGTAGATGTACATGTCCAAAAGATTTTCCAGTATGCGTGTGTGGATGTAAATCATATGGAAAAATAATTACAAAAAAACCAATAGTTTGTGACGAGAATGAATTACAAGACAATCCAAGAGCAAGAAGTGCCAAATTAAGAGTTTTTGAAAAAATATAATGAAAAGAGGTGAGAACATATGCCAGCAAGAAAAAGTTACGGATATAATTATTATGAATCAGGAAGTGCAGCAAGAAAAATAGATTATACATATGATGAAAAAAAGGCAAGAAGAAAAAATGTAAATAAAAAAGCAAAAGCTCAGCCAAAATCAAAGGCTAAAGCATCATCTGTGATTATGATTGTATGCGTATTTACTATGGCATTAGTTCTTGTATATAGATATAACATTATAAATGAAAAAAATTTGAAATCACAAAGTTTAGCAAGTGACTTGACTAAGGCAGAGTCAGCACTTGTTACTTCTCAAATAGATGTTGAACAAAATACAGATTTAAATGAGATAGAAGCTTATGCAAAGCAAAAATTAGGAATGCAGAAGCCAGATAAGAATCAAACTATATATGTTGATACTTCAAAAACTAATAATTCAGTTGAACTTCAAGATGAATCCACATTTTTTCAAGAAATAGGAGATAAAATTTCACAATTTTTTGGTAATTTATTTAAATAAACTTGTAATAACCAGGTCAAATATTAAGTATCATATAGTATACTTACATATATGTTTGACTTGGTTTTTGTTTTATGTTAAAATATTTAACAGATTAAGAGGTGAATATATTTGTCATATATGGCATTAAAAAATCAAAAAAGAATAATTAATATTTTAATTGGTTGTGGAATACTTGCACTAATTTTACTTTCAAGACTTATATACATACAGGTAATAAAATCTAAACATTATGAAGAAAAAGCTTATGAACAGCAAACAAGACAAAGATCTGTTGCTGCAAAACGTGGAACAATATATGATGCAACAGGTGAAAAGGTACTTGCTCAAAGTGTATCTGTAAATATTGTAACGGCAGTTCCAAATAGTGTTGATAAAGATAAAAAAGATGAAATTGCAACTAAAATAGCTGAAATTTTAGAAATAAATAAAGATGATGTACTTGCAAAATTAAGTAAAAATTCATCTAGTGAGACTATTGCAACAAAAGTTGATGAAGATAAGGCAACAAAATTACTTAGCTACATTAGTGATGAACAAATTTCTGGTGTAAGGGTAGATGAAGATACAAAAAGAGTATATCCGTATTCAACTTTACTTGCTAATGTTCTTGGATTTGTTGGAACGGATAATGTAGGACTTGAAGGGATAGAGGCATACTATAACAGTGATCTTGCAGGAATTCCTGGTAAAATAGTTGGAAGTACTGATGGTAAAGGAAGAGAAACACCTTTTACAAATGAACAATATGTTGCTCCAACTGATGGTAAAGATATTGTACTTACAATTGATGCTACAATTCAATCTATTGTAGAAAAATATCTATCAAAAGCGATTAAAGAAAATATTGCCCAGTATGGAATGGCAGTTGTTATGAGACCATCAACTGGTGAAGTACTTGCAATGGCAAATTATCCAAGTTATGACCCTAATGAACCTTTTACTCCAAATACTGATGAATTAAAAAATAAATGGGAAATATTAAGTAAAAAAGAAAAAAGTGAAGAACTTGCTGCAATGTGGCGTAATAAGGTGATTTCAGATACACAAGAACCTGGTTCTACTTTTAAGATTGTAACAGCTACTGCAGCTCTTGAGGAAAATGTAGCCCAAATGGATAAAGCAGGTGATTTTAGCTGTAGCGGTAGCATGCAAGTAGGAACTTGGACTATTAAATGCTGGAGATATCCTAGATCACATGGTTCAGAGTCATTAAGACAAGGGATAATGAATTCATGTAATCCTGTTTTTATGCAACTTGGTCAAAGAATAGGAATAGAACATTTTTGTAAATATTTAGAAGCGTTTAATCTTGCTTCAAAAACTGGAATTGATCTTCCTGGTGAGGCAAGCGGAATAATGCATAACCCAGCTTCTATGACAGCAGTTGACCTTGCCACAACTTCATTTGGTCAAACGGTTCAAATAACAACACTTCAAACTGCTGTAAACTATTGTGCAATTGCAAATGGTGGTTATCTTGTTCAACCATATGTAGTAAAGGAGATAAAAAGTGGAAGTGGAAATTATGACGAAAAAACAGAGTCAAAAGTAATAAAACAAATAATGTCAAAAGAGACATCAGATCTTCTACTTAGTGCTCTTGAAGATACAGCTAAAACAGGTACAGCAAAATCAGGAGCTGTTAAGGGATATAGAGTTGGAGGAAAGACAGCTACAGGTGAAGAGGGAAGAGGAGATCAAAAAGTATATATGGCAGGATATGCATCCATAGCTCCAATTGTAAATCCAGAACTTGTAGTTGTAATGAATATCTATGATCCAAAAAGTGAGGCAGGACACGGTGGAGCAGCAATTTGTGCACCCGTTGTAGGATCAATTTTAGATGAATGTTTAAGATATCTTGATATCGCACCAGATTATACAATTGAAGATAATGATATAAAAGAAACATTAATACCAGATGTAACTTCTAAAACTGTAGGAGAAGCTAAAAAACTACTTTCAGAAAAAGGATTTAGTATTGCTTCAGATAATAATTTAAATGATTCTGACGTAATAAAAGAACAAATTCCAAAGGCAGGGGCATCACTTATGGAAGGCTCTACTGTTAGAGTATATACAACAGATGGTGCTAAGCAAACAGTTGATGTACCAGATGTAAGAAACAAAACTGTTGAAGTTGCTACCGCTAAGTTTAAAGCAGCAGGACTTAATGTAAGAATTGTTGGAAATGGATATGTTTTAACTCAAGATCCAACTCCAGGAACTGTAGTTGAAAAAGGTTCCATTGTTACAATAAAATGCGTTGATACAACAGATTTGCCATAAAATTTATATAATTTATAATTATAAGTTTTAAAAGATAGTGTTATGTGATATAATTTAATGTATTAAAATAAAGGGAGGCAAAGAAAATGCTTTTACAATATTTAATCGAAAATCTTACTACAAATGAAGTAATTGGAACAACTAATGTTGAAATAGGAAAAGTAGAATATGATTCTAAAAAAATAGAAAAAAAAGATGTATTTGTTGCAGTTAAGGGATACGAAAAAGATGGAAATGATTATATAGATGAGGCCATTGGTAATGGAGCAATTTGTGTAATTGTTGAAAATGATATAGATACATCAAAATATCTTGATAAAGGTATAACGATAATTAAAGTTGAAAATTCAAGAATTGCACTTGCTGTTGTTGCAAGTACATATTATGATAATCCATCTAGTAAACTAAAAATGATTGGAATAACAGGTACAAAAGGAAAAACAACAACTGCATATATGATAAGAGATATAATGAACGCTTCAGGTAAAAAAACAGGTATGATTGGAACAATATATAACACATATGGTAATAAACAAATTGAAGCAACAAGAACATCACCAGAATCACTTGATTTGCAAAAACTATTAAGAGATATGGTAGATAGTGGTATGGAATATGTTGTTATGGAAGTAAGTTCACATGCATTATCACTTGATAGAGTATATGGTATACATTTTTTTGTAAGTGTTTTTACAAATTTATCAGAAGATCATTTAGATTTTCATAAAACAATGGATAGTTACCTAATGGCAAAGAAAAAATTATTTGATATATCAGATCTTGCAATTGTAAATGGTGATGATATATATGCACCAAAATTAATAAAGATGCTAACATGTAAACATGCAACATTTGGACTTGATAATCAAGTAAATCTTACCGCAACAGATCTTAGAATCAATGCAGATTATGTTGAATTTAAAATGTATGTAAATAAAATGCTAGAAACTATACATGTTAATATACCAGGAAAATATACAATATATAACAGTTTAGCTGCAATAGCAGTATGTAGTTTGTTTAATTGTCAAATGGATGCTATTTTACTTGCTCTTGCAAATGTAAAGGTACCTGGTAGAAGTGAGATAGTACCTATTAACAAAACATTTACTGTAATGATTGATTATGCACATACACCATCTAGTTTAGAAGCAGTACTTAGTGCTGTAAAAAGACATGCCAAGGGCAGAATTATATGTGTCTTTGGATGTGGAGGTAATAGAGATGTACCAAAACGTGCAATAATGGGTGAGATTGCAGGAAGACTTGCAGACTTTACGGTTATTACTACAGATAATCCAAGAAATGAATCACCTTCTAAGATTATGCAGGATATAGAAGAAGGAATGAAAAAGACAAAGGGATTATATAAATGTATAGAAAATAGAAAAGAAGCTATTAAATTTGCAATGAGAATAGCTTGGAAAAATGATATAATAATACTTGCTGGCAAGGGACATGAAACATATCAAATACTTAAGAATAACAAAAAAATTCATTTTGATGAAAGAGAAGTTGTAAAATCTCTTGCAGAAAGTATGCCAGATAAAAACATAGAATAAGAATAAAGAAGGAGAAAGAAAACTTATGAATACACAAACATTAAATTTAATTGTAGCTTTCGTTGCTACCTTTATTGTTGGACTTTTTGTAATGCCAATACTAAAAAAATTTAAGGTAGGTCAGGTCGTAAGGAATGATGGACCAAAAGAACATTTAAAAAAGCAGGGAACACCAACAATGGGTGGAATTATTATGCTTATCGTAATAGTTGTAATACTTGCAATAAATTCAATAAAATACCCAACATTAATTCTTGCAATAATATCAATACTTGGGTTCGGTTTAGTTGGATTTATAGATGATTACAAGAAATTAGTTAAGAAAAATACCAAGGGCCTTTCTCCTCTTAAAAAAATATTTGGACTTGTGCTTGTAACTGCTATATTTATTTTCATGTATCTTAAGGTTTTTAAACTAGGTACAGATATAACACTTCCATTTATTAGTAGTCCAATTACCTTATCAGTTGGAGCGTTTATAATATTTATAGCATTTATACTTATAGGTACAAGTAATGCAGTAAACTTAACAGATGGCTTAGACGGGCTTGCATCAGGAGTTGTTGCAATAATAATGACATTTTTTACAATAGTTGCTGTAAAAAATTCAAATACAGAGATGATAATTCTTGGGGCTTCAAGTGTTGGAACATGTCTTGCATTTTTATTATTTAATTTTCATCCGGCAAAAGTATTTATGGGAGACACAGGTTCTCTTGCACTTGGTGGTGCAGTAGCTGCAATTGCAATTATGATGAAAATGGAAGTATATCTTGCAATAGTTGCATTTGTATGTATAATAGATACTTTATCAGTTATATTACAAGTTACTTATTTTAAATTAACTAAAGGAAAGAGAATATTTAAGATGGCTCCTTTCCATCATCATTTAGAACTGTCTGGAATGAAAGAAACTAAAGTTGTAATTTTATTTTGGGTTATAACTGCTATATTATGTTTTGTAGCGTATATGGTATAAGTAGGTGAAAAATGAAAAAATTAAAATTAATTACTGATGGATCTGAAAATAACGAAAAAGATACTAAAAATAATTTGGATTTTGGTATGCTTATAACTATAATTATACTTCTTTGTGCAGGTATAGTTATGGTTGCATCAGCAAGCTCATATTATGCACTTAGTAACTATAACAATAGTAATTATTTTTTAGTAAGACAACTTTTCTTTGGAATTATAGGATTTATTTTTATGATAATAATTTCAAATATTGATTATAAAAGGTATAAAAAATGGGGATATTTATTTTATATAATATGTCTTGTACTTTTAGTTTTAGTTTTAACACCTCTTGGTCAAACAAGAAATGGAGCTAAAAGATGGCTTGGCTTTGGTGCTCTTGTTTTTCAACCATCTGAAATAATGAAAATAGGATTAGTTATTGGAATGTCAACATATTTATCATTAAATTACAAGAAACTAACTTCTTTTAAAGGATATATAATACCAATTTTAATGCTACTTTTAGTTGTAATAGTAATGTTTATGCAAAAGCACCTTAGTGGTACAATAGTAATGTTTGTTGCAGCTTGCTCTATAATATTTGTAAGTGGTATAAAAGTAAAAGCAAGATATATCATAGCAGGAATAATAGCTGCAGCCGCTATGCTCGCAGTATTTATATTCATGCCAAGTGGTGATTCAACGGAATCTAGTGGCTCTTTTAGACTTGATAGAATAGTTTCATTTTTAAATCCTGAAGAGGATATAAAAGGTGGAAATTGGCAAGCAGCCCAAAGTTTATATGCTATTGGTTCAGGTGGAATTTTTGGAAGAGGACTTGGACAGAGTAGACAAAAATATTTATGGCTTCCAGAAGCCCAAAATGATTTTATATTCTCAGTTTTAGGTGAAGAATTAGGGCTTGTTGGAACAGTTACAGTGCTTGCACTATTTTCATTTTTTATATATAGAGGATATAGAATTGCTATAACGGCAAGGGATATGTATGGCTCTTTACTTGCAACTGGTATTACAAGTGCGTTTGCACTGCAAATTTTGGTAAATATAGCTGTTGTTACATGTACAGTACCTGTAACTGGTATGCCACTTCCTTTCTTTAGTTATGGTGGAACAGCTTTGTTTATAAATTTATGTGCAATGGGAATACTTCTTAATATATCAAGAACTTGTAGAAAAAATTAATAAAAAGAGAGGAATTATTTATGAAAGTTATTTTTGCGTGTGCTGGAACAGGTGGACATATAAATCCTGCAATTGCTATAGCAGGAATTATACTAAAGAACAAACCTGATACTGAAGTCCTATTTATTGGAACTAAGACAGGTCTTGAAAATGAACTAGTAAAAAAATCTGGATTTGAAATAAAGCATATAAGGACAGGAAAACTTATTAGGAGTTTAACTTTTAAAAATATAAAAGCAGTAACTGAAACATATAAAGGAATTTCTGATAGTGTAAAAATAATAAAAGAATTTAAACCTGATCTAGTTATAGGGACTGGAGGATATATCTGTGGCCCTGTAATGCTTGCTGCTAAAAAATGTAAAGTTCCGTATGTTTTGCATGAAAGTAATGCATTTCCTGGAATTTCAGTAAAACTTCTTGCTAAAAAGGCAGATAAAGTTATGGTTGGATTTTCTGATGCAAAAACTAGATTAAAAAGAAAAGATAATGTTGTATATACTGGAACTCCAGCAAAATTTAGCAGAGAAGATATAAATAATTTAGATAGAGATAGATGTAAAAAAGAGCTTGGATTTGATAAGATAGATAAAAAGATTGTTTTAGTTACAGGTGGAAGTCAAGGTGCAATGAAATTTAATCAAATTGTCTTTGATATGGTAGTAGAGAAATTAAGTGAAGAATTTTTTGTAATACTTGTTGCTGGAAACAAAAATTATGATAATATAATAGAAAAGAAGAAACGAGTTGAAAAAGATAAAAATATTAAACTTGACGATTATATAAAAATTGAAAAGTTTGTATTTGATATGCCAAAAATGTATAAAATTGCGGATATATGTATAACTAGATCTGGTGCAATGACTATTACAGAACTTGAAATAGCCTCTAAACCTTCTATTCTTATACCACTTCCAAGTGCGGCTGAAAATCATCAGTATTATAACGCTAAAGTATTATCTGATGCTCATGCTGGAATTATTATAGAACAAAAAGACCTTACAACTACTCTTTTATATAATAAAATAATATACATGTTAGATGAAAAAATAATTAATATGATGTCAGAAAATTCGTCTAAACTTGTTTTAAATGGAGTAGATAATAAAATATATAAATGTATATCTGAGGTAATAAAAAAGTAGGTGTAATATATGGAAAAAAATACAAAAAGATCTACTAATGTATCAAATAAAAAAAGTGGGACAAGTAATAGCAAAAAAAAATCAAATAATGGAAGTAATATACAATATTCAGGAAAAGTAACTGTAAAAGAAAGAAAGAAAAAAAGAAAAGTAGCTAGAATAATTTTTTTCTTTGTAATTTTTGGAGCTATGATTGCTGGGGTATATTTGTTACTTACTCTTAAAGCTTTTAATTTAGAAAATGTTGAATTAAATGAAACAATGAAATACTCTAAAGAAGATATTGTAAATAAAGCAGGAATTGAAGTTGGAAAAAATATTTTTATTGAATATTTTACAAGTGATAAAAAGGCTGTTACTACTCTTCCATATGTCGAAAGTATAAAACTCAAATTAAAGCTTCCAAATGGAATTAAAATTGATGTTGTGGAAAGAACTTCAAAATATTTTGCATACGATAAGGATAATAACAAATTTTTCTCACTTAGTGATGATGGATATATATTAGAAGAGGTTGATATTAATAGCAAAAAAAATGATGAAATATTACTTACAGGAGTTACTTTTGATGATGAGGTAATGCTTGGTAAAAAAATAAATGATACAGATTTGTCAAAAATTGAGATATATAAAAAGATAGAGAAAGAATTTAAAAAAGATGAAATAAGTGGAAAAATAACAAAGGTAAGTTTTGAAAACTCCTTGACAACCATAACAATAAATGATAAACTAAACATAATTTTTCCAAATGATACTGATTTAGAGTATAAAATGGTATTTTTAAAAACAATACTTAAAAGTATTGCAGAAGATAGTGTAGGCGTTATAGATATGACAAAAACAAGACCTACATACTCGAGTTTTTAAGGAGGATGTGAATTAATTGACAGAAAATAAAAAAAATGTAAAAAAGAATAATAAGTTTTTTAATACTTTAAAAAGCTTTTGTAAAAAATATTCAGTAGCTACTTATGTATGCATAGGTATTGCTTTGTTCTTTTTAAGTTTGATGTTAGTTGCACAAATGAAAACAATAAGCAATACTGAAGAGGTATTGCAAGGCAAAAGGGAAGCTCAACTTTCTGATGAATTAGTTAATTTGCAAAGAAATTATAATGAATTAAAAAGCAAATATGATGAAAGTCAAAAGGTTGTTGAAGAATATCAAAATAGTTCATCTACAAATAATAGCTTAATTGCTTCAATGAAAAACCAAATTGATTATTTAAGCTTGCTATCAGGGACTACAGATGTAAAAGGTGAAGGTGTTATAATTACTCTAAGTGATGGCGAAACACCTAGTGACACATCAACAAGAACAGATACATTAGTACATGATAGTGATGTGCTTACAGTGGTTAATGAATTAAAAGCTGCAGGAGCAGAAGCTATAAGTGTAAATGGTCAAAGAATAATCTCTACATCTGCAATCAGATGTGTTGGACCTGTTATTCAAGTAAATTATCAAAAGGTGGCAGCACCATTTGAAATAAAAGCAATAGGAAATGCACAATATTTAGAAAGTGCAATGAATATAAAAAATGGTGTGGTTGATATGCTAAAGCAATTGGGTGTAGGGGTATCTATGACCAGAGAAAAAGAAGTAAATATTCCTAAGTATGAGGGAAATCTTACTTTTAAAACTGCAGTTACTGTAAATAAATAAAGGAGTTATGATATGATAGGTATATTAATACTTTTACTATTTGTAATAGCAGGTATTTTAACAGGACTTAATGTTGTTGTTCCATATTCGTTTTCACAATATATTGCTGTTGCAATACTTGCTTGCCTTGATTCTGTTTTTGGGGCTTTTTCTGCAAATATAGAAAAGAAATTTAAGATGAATGTATTTTTAACAGGCTTTTTTGGAAATTCTTTGATAGCTATATTTTTAGTTTATATAGGAACAAAGCTAAATTTAGATTTATATCTTGGAGCAGTCATTGTATTTACTGGAAGATTACTTAATAACTTTACTGTGATAAGACATGAAGCACTAGGTAAAATTGATGAAAATAAAGGAAGATTTAAACTTAATAAAAATAATATAAAATTTTCTAAAAAGCACAAAGACAATAGTGAAAATAATAATAAATAATAATTGCTATTATTAATGATAAATAAATTATTTTTCCTCAGTTGATGATATTTCAACTGAGGATGTTTTTTGTGTCATAATAAATGTGAAAAAATTATCATAAATGTTGTTATTAAAAATTCAATATGGTATAATTGATATGTTGATTAATATAGTTTAAAGAGGAAGTGATTTTTTGGCAGTAAAAAAACAAAGCTTTATGAATGGGGTACTTGTAATAATGGTATCTCAAATTTTGATAAAAGTTTTTGGATTTATATATAGAGTAATACTTACAAATTTTAAACAATTTTCAGATACAGGAAATAGTTATTATGGATCAGGTTTCACTGTTTATACTTTAATACTTGCAGTGGCTACAATGGGAATTCCAAATACAATATCAAAACTTGTATCAGAAAAAATAGCTATAGGGGATAAAAGAGGAGCACATAGAATTTTTAGAACAGCAATGTATGTATTTACTTTTGTAGGTGTTATGTTTGCTCTTATGCTTTTCTTTGGCGCTGGATTTATATCAAACACAATTTTATCAAATCCAGGTGTAAAATATACACTTATGGCTCTTGCACCAGCAATTATATTTGTTGCTATGTCTGCTGTATTAAGAGGATATTTTGTTGGAATGGGTAACATGATGGAGTATAGTAAGGCACAAATTATTGAACAAATTGTAAACAGTGCTTTTTCAATTATATTTGTTGTAATGTTACTGGGTAAAACACCAGAAATTATGGCAGCTGGTTCTACACTTGCTACTACAGTTGCAGCTTCAACAGCATTCTTTTATATGTTAACATATTATAACAGAAATAAAAAAGATATATGGAAGGATATAGAAAAATCTGAAAAGTTTGCAATAACACCTAGAAAAACAATTGTAAAAAAGTTGATTTCGTATGTTATTCCAATTTCATTTGGTAGTGTTGTTGTTGCTCTTTCAAACGTTATTGATACAGTAACTGTTATGAATGGGTTACAAAGTTTTGGACTAACATTAGAAGAAGCAAATAGGCAAAATGGAATTTTACTTGGAAAGGTGGATATATTAATGTCTGTTCCATTGTCTATAAATGTGGCATTTTCAGTTGCATTAGTGCCATTTATATCTAGTGCAATGGCTAAGAAAAATAAAGAGGCTGCAGTTAATAAAATTAATTTTTCACTTAAAACTTCAGTTCTTATAGCATTGCCATGTGCTGCTGGTATGTTCTTACTTGCTAATAATATTTTTGCACTTATATTTCCAAATGCAACAGAAGGGGCATGGCTTTTACAAATACAATGTTGGGTATTAGTGTTTTCTGTTGTGGCACAAACTATATATGGTTCACTTCAGGGACTAGGAAAATTGTATGTTCCGGGAATTTGTCTACTTAGTGGAGCAATTGTAAAATATATTTTAAATGTTATATTTATTCCTAAGTATGGTATAGTTGTTCCAACAATTACAACCATAATTTACCAGGCTATAACATGTACACTTTCATTTATAATTTTATTTAAAACTTTAAAAGAAGTTCCTAATATGAAAGAGATATTAATTAAACCTGTGTTTGCTACATTTTTAATGGCAATATGCACTTTTCTTTGTAATAAAGGGCTTGGTTACATAAATACACCAACATCACTAAACACTATACTTACTATATTGTTTGCAATTGCTTCATATGCTTTTGTTTTAGTTAAATTTAACATACTAAGTAATGAAGAAATTATGCAACTTCCTTATGGAAACAAAATATGTAAAATCATTGATAAAAAGAAAAAAAAGTAGAAAAAATGTAAAAAAAGTGTTGACAATAGCCTATGTTTGTAGTATATTGTACTTGTAAGTAGGAGGGATTTATAATGAATAAAGCTGAATTAATCGCTAAAATTGCTGAAGAAAGCAAATTAACAAAAAAAGCTGCTGAAGCTGCTTTAGATGCTTTCGTTGTAAGTGTTGAAAGTGCACTTAAAAATGGTGAAAAAGTTCAATTAGTTGGATTCGGTACTTTCGAAGTAAGACAAAGAGCTGCTAGAAAAGGAAGAAACCCACAAACTAAAGCTGAAATCAAAATACCAGCTTCTAAAGCTCCAGTTTTCAAAGCTGGAAAAGCTTTAAAAGATCTAGTAAACAAAAAGTAATTTTAGTTTGTTTAAATAAAGAACCAGATTTTATTATCTGGTTCTTTTTGGCAAGTAATAGGTTTAATTTATTAATTTTTAATATCTGTTTTTTTAACTTTTGTGTTACAATTTTCATTTAGTATACTTGTACAATGAGCACATCTAGTTGCTTTAATTGGAATCTCACTATAGCAATATGGGCAAAGTTTTGTTGTCTTTTCTATAACTTCTTTTTCTTTCTTTTTTCCCTTTTTTATAAACTTAACAACAATAAATAGAGTAAATGAAATTATAAAGAAATATAAAATTGCATTTAGTAATTCACCATAAGTTAAAATAAGTGAACCAGCAGCTTTTGCTTCTGCAATTGTTGATGTCTTTGGCCCATGTAAAGTTATGAATAGAGATGATAAATCTACTTTATTTGTAAGTAATCCTAAAAGAGGAGTGATTATTGATGATACAAGTGTATTTACTATTGAAGTAAATGCAGTACCTATAACAACACCTATTGCCATATCAAGTACATTTCCTTTTAGAGCAAATTCTTTATATTCGTTTATTGCCTTTTCTGTTTTTTTTCTTGTTTCTTTCCCTTTATTTTCGATAACTTTTTTAAATTCTTCTTTTTCTATTTTTTTTGACATTTTTCTCACCATAAATATTTTACATTATTTTGATATAAAAATCAAGATTAATTGACATACATAGCATATTATGATAGAATAGTTTACATATATAATGATATATAAATTTAATTAAATTTTTAAGTAGCTGTTCTTATGAGTAAGAAAAACATTTTTAGTTATCCAAAAAACATTTTTAGTTATCCAAAAAACATTTTTAGTTATCCAAAAAGTATGAAGAATACTTTTAATGATGATGAAAAAATTAAGAGGCCAAATTATAACTTTGATGGACACAAAAAAGCAAGTCCTAAGAATAATAAATTACTTAACATTCCAAAGAAGCAGAGTATGCCACGAAAAGTAAAGTAATAAATAACTTATTAATAACCCAAATATTAGACAATTGTTTAACATTTGGGTTGTCTTTTGTTTAAGATGGGAAAAAAGCTTGAAAAAAATCAAGTTATATAGTAAAATATACAAGAAATTAAAGGAGAGATAAAATGTTAGAAACAAGAGGAGTTACAATTAGATTCGGAAAAAGGACTTTATTTGAAGATGTAAATGTAAAATTTTCAAATGGAAATTGCTATGGAATAATAGGGGCAAATGGTGCAGGAAAATCTACTTTTTTAAAGGTTCTATCTGGGGAATTAGAACCAAGTGAAGGTGAAGTATCAAAATCACCTAAAGAAAGAATAAGTGTGTTAAAACAGGACCATTATGCATATGACGATGTAAAAGTTTTGGATACTGTAATTAGAGGTAATACAGAACTTTATTCTATAATGAAAGAAAAAGAAGCTTTGTATGCAAAAGAAGATTTTAGTGATGAAGATGGAATAAAAGCAGGAGAATTAGAAGCACAGTTTGCAGATTTAAATGGTTGGATGGCAGAGTCTGATGCTGCAGAACTTTTAAATGGACTTGGAATTGATGTATCACTTCATGATAAATATATGAGGGAATTAAATGGAAATGAAAAGGTAAAAGTACTATTAGCCCAAGCTTTGTTTGGAAATCCTGATATCTTGCTTTTAGATGAACCAACTAACCATTTAGATATATCTGCAATAGCATGGTTAGAAGAGTTTTTAATAAATTTTGAAAATACAGTAATAGTTGTATCTCATGATAGATATTTTTTAAATAAAGTATGTACACATATTTTAGATGTAGATTATGGAAAAATAAAATTATATGTTGGAAATTATGATTTTTGGTATGAATCAAGTCAACTTGCACTAAAACAAATGAAAGATGCTAATAAAAAGAAAGAAGAAAAAATAAAAGAATTAGAAGATTTTATTAGAAGATTTAGTGCTAATGCTTCAAAATCAAAACAAGCAACTTCAAGAAAGAAAACATTAGAAAAAATTCAGTTAGATGAGATAAAACCATCTACAAGAAGATATCCATTTATAGAATTTAAACCAGAAAGACCATCTGGTAAAGAAATTTTAGATGTAGATAATATTTCAAAACAAATAGACGGTGTACAACTTTTAAAAAATGTTTCATTTAAAGTTTTAAAAGGAGATAAAATTGTTTTACTTGGTGATAATTCTTTAGCTAAAACATGTCTTTTTAGAATACTTGCAGGAGAAATAAAACAAGATAAGGGAAAAGTTACTTTTGGAAAAACTATAAAGGCATCATATTTACCACAGGCAAACGATGATTATTTTAATTCCGATAAGTCTATAGTAGAATGGATTGCAGAAGCATATGGTATAAATGATGAAACAATTATACGTAGTTTCTTAGGTAGGATGCTATTTTCTGGTGAGGAGTCTTTAAAAAAGGTAAATGTTTTATCAGGTGGAGAAAGAGCAAGATGTATGTTATCAAGATGTATGCTTGAAAATCCAAATTTAATATTTTTAGATGAACCTACTAACCATTTAGATCTAGAAAGTATTACAGCACTTAATAATGGTTTAATACGTAGTAATGCTGAAATGATATTTACATCTCATGATCATCAATTTATACAGACTGTTGCAAATAGAATAATTGAATTAACAGATGATGGTGTAATAGATAAGAGAATGACATACGATGAATACTTAGAAGAAAAATTTAGCAAAAAATAGTAGAAAATTTAATTTTAGTATTGATTTTTTAGCTTTAATATGTTATACTTTTAAAAGTGTTGAGTATAACATATATATGCTCCAGTAGCTCAGTTGGATAGAGCAACGGCCTTCTAAGCCGTGGGTCGGGCGTTCGAATCGCTTCTGGGGCACCAAACACTAAGAACTAAGCAAAATTTATTTTTATGCTTGGTTCTATTTTTTTGTTTTTTTCAATTCTTTCTAGACTACATTTTTAATTCAATAAAAATTATTTAATTTTATCAAATAAAATTTTCAAATTCTTGTAAGAAAATAAGTGTTATGGTATAATTTGCTTAGGTGAAACCATGAAAAGAATAAACTTTTTAAATAAAGTAATTGATTATATATTAGTTATTTTACTTGTAATGTTATCCTTGTTTAAAGGTGGATTTTATAAATCAGATATACTCTTAGTAAGTATGGGCGTATCAATAATTTCATTAGTAAGGATAATTATTTTAATTTACAATAATGTAAAAAACAAAAATTACACAATAGATATAATTTCAATATTACTTCTGTTGCTTTCATTTAGTTATGTATTACCAATTATATTTAATAACTACGCTGATTTAAATAGTAGTATATATGAGGCAGTAAGGTATTTTAGCTTATACTTTGTTTATACGATAGTTAAAAATTCAGATAATAAAAAAATATATGTATATACAATAATTGCAATTACACTTTCGCAGTGCATACTAAGTGTAGATGCTGTTGGAAGTAGATATTTTGAAAACTTCTTAACATATTTTGATTCTGGATATTTAGATAGAGATTATACTAGAATGTCAGGAACTCTTCAATATGCAAATGTGCTTGCAATTTTATGTATGATATCTGTTATTTTTGCTAATCATTTTATACATAAAAAGAAAAATATTTGGGTAAATTCAGTCTTGTATGTAGCTATTTTTATACTAGTATCAACAATTATTCTTACAGGATGTAGGACTGTAATTTTACTTTGCATAATTTCAGCTATACTATATTTTGTTATAAACAGAAAAAATATAGTAGAAGATGTTTTAATATACATACCGTTAGCTGGTATAACTGGCATATATTCTAGTTTGATGTATAAAAATATGCTTAGTACAAGAGTGTATGCTATATTTTTAATATTCATATTACTATCATTTGTTTTTAGGTTTATGATTTTAATTTTATACAATATATATTTAAATAAATTAAAGAAAAAAATAAACAGTAAATTAAACAAAAATTATAAAATAATTATTTTTTCTCTTTTTATATTATTAAGTTTAGTATATTGCATTATAGCTATATCATACACAAAACCATTAATTGTTAAAGATACAAATAATATGAATTCTAAATATATAATTTTAAATAATATAAAAGCAAATAACAATTTAATAGTATTTAGTGTAGTAGGAAAAGGTGATATAAGATACAGTATAAGTTTAAATAAAATTGAAAATAATGGAAATGAAGAAAATATAAAAGTATTTAATTATTATGATAATGTCAGTGGTAACTTTAAATATGAGTTTAATTTGGATAATAATATTAAATATTTAAAGATGTATATTAAATGTGATAAAGGAGAAATAACTTTAAATAATTTATACTTAAATAGCAAGAAAGAAAAATTAGATTATGTTTTAATTCCAAATGAAATGATATATAGATTTAAAGATTTATTTGCAGGTTCTACGAGTACATCAGATAGAATTACATATTATTTTGATGCACTTAAAATAGCTACTAAAAGTATAAAAAATTTTGTTATAGGTACAGGAGGAGAAGGATTTAATAACATATATGAACAGGTAAAGACTAAGGAGTATAGTTCAACTGAGGTTCATAGTTCATTTTTGCAAATTTTGGTTGAGGCGGGAATTATAGGCTTTAGTATAACAGTAGTTCTTTTAGTATATGTAATAATAAAATCTAAAAATAGTTATATAAAGTTTGCATATTTAATTTTTGCTTTACACTCATTTGTAGATCTTAACTTTTCGTATATGCTTGGAATATATGTGTTTGGAATTTTAATTGCAATTTTAGATTTTAATAATACAAAAGATAGTAATTATATAAATAAATACGTAAGTTATATATCATATATATTAGCAGGGATATTTGCAATTTTTACCATAGTATTATCTCTTAGAGCTTGGTTTGCGTTATATATGAATATTCCAATTTATACAGACAAAAATTTGAATTTAACATCTCAAATAGAAGTAGTTAATAAAAATGAAAAAAGGGTTATGTTAGATCCTTATGAATTTAGCTATAGAAAAAGTTTGGATATTGAGTATTCTACATATTTAGACTTACTTTTTAATCAAGTAAATCAAATTAATGATGAAGAAAAAAAGATAGTTTTAAATAATGAGATAAAAAATGTTATAAAAAATAAATTAAATAATGCAGATATTATTTTAAAAAATAATAAATATAACAGTGCACAAATAATGTATGCCTGTAAAATATATATTGATTTATTTAAGTATTTAAGGTATATGAATGAGGATTGTAACAAATATATTAACGTTGTAAAAGAGAAGATGATGTTTTTAAGTGAAATATATCCTAAAGATAAAGTATTAGAGAACAATATAAATGAAATATTAAATCAGCTATAGTTAATCTTTAATTTTATATAATTAAATAATAAATATTGAAAAAAGATTTTCTTTAATATATAATCTAAATATGAGTTTTAAGGGGTATAAAAATGGAAAAAATTATAGATGAATTATCAATAGAATTAAACATTGAAAAAAATAAAATAGGAAATACAATAAAGTTAATAGACGAAGGAAATACAATTCCTTTTATAGCTAGATATAGAAAAGAAGTGACAGGAAACTTAAGTGATGAAGTTTTAAGAAAGTTAAATGATAGATTAATATATTTAAGAAATTTAGAGTCTAGGAAGGATGAGGTTATTCGCCTTATTGATGAACAGGGAAAACTTACAGAGGAGCTAAAAAATAGCATTTTAAACGCTTCAATTTTAACAGAAGTAGAAGATTTGTACAGACCATATAAGCAGAAAAAAAGAACAAGGGCAACAATTGCAAAAGAGAAAGGGCTTGAACCACTTGCAAAACTTATTATTTCTCAAACTGTAAAAGATGGAAATAAAGATGAAATAGTTACAAAATATATAAATAAAGAAAAAGGATTAGAAACAGTAGAAGAATGTATAAATGGAGCTTTAGATATCATTGCAGAAGATATATCAGATAATGCAAAGTATAGAAAGAAGATAAGAGGAATAACATATAGGACAGGTAAATTAGTAACAACTGCTGTAAATAAAGATGAATCAACTGTTTATGATATGTATTATAATTTTAGTGAAGAAATTAAGAAAATACCATCTCATAGAATACTTGCTATAACAAGAGGTGAAAAAGAAAAAGTACTTAAAGTTAAGCTAGATTTGGATGAAGAAAGTGTTCTTAAATATTTGGAAAGAGAAACTTTAAAAGGTGACAGTATATTTAAAGATGACTTAATTTTGTGTATTGAGGATTCATATAAAAGGCTTATAAAGCCATCAATTGAAAGAGAGATAAGAGGAGAATTATTTGAAGAAGCCTCAGAGAAGGCAATTGAAGTTTTCGGTGTAAATGCTAAAAACTTACTTATGCAACCACCTATAAAAAATGTAGTGGTAATGGGATTTGATCCAGCATATAGAACAGGATGTAAAATAGCAATAATAGATGATACAGGTAAATTACTTGATTATACAACAATTTACCCAACCCAACCACAAAATGATATTGTAGGCGCTACAAAATCAATGATTGAATTAATAAATAAGTATAATGTAAACATTATAGCACTTGGAAATGGTACAGCTTCTCGTGAGTCTGAAAAGTTTATAGCTGAGGTTATAAAGAAAATAGACAAAAAAGTATATTATGCAATTGTAAGTGAGGCCGGAGCATCAGTATATTCTGCATCTGAACTTGCAACAAAAGAATACCCTGATATTAATGTATCTATAAGAGGGGCTATATCAATTGCAAGAAGACTTCAAGATCCACTTGCAGAACTTGTAAAAATTGATCCGAAAAGTATTGGAGTTGGTCAATATCAACATGATGTTAATCAAAAAAGATTAGACGAATCTTTAACTGGAGTAGTTGAAAACGTTGTAAATAATGTAGGCGTTGATATAAATACTGCTACGCCATCTTTGCTTTCGTATGTTTCAGGGGTAAATAAACAGGTAGCAACTAATATTGTAAAATATAGAGAGGAAAATGGTAAATTTAATTCAAGAAAGGAATTCCTTAAGGTCCCAAAACTTGGAAAAGCAGCATTTGTACAGTGCGCAGGCTTTTTAAAAGTACCAGAATCAAAGAATATTTTAGACAATACAATGGTTCATCCTGAGTCATATGAAAAAGCAGAAGAATTAATTAGTAGTTTAGGTTTCAATATTAAAAATTTAACTACTAAGAATATGGGGGAGGTTATATCTAAACTAGATAATGTAAATATTGATAATATTTCTAAAACTTTGAACATAGGTAGTCTTACAATGCAAGATATTGTTACAGAACTAAAAAAGCCAGGCCGTGATCCAAGAGATGAAATGCCAAAAATTGTTGTAAAAAGTGATGTGTTAAGTATTGATGATATAACTGAAGGAATGATACTTACAGGAACTGTCAGAAATGTAGTTGATTTTGGAGCATTTGTAGATGTTGGAATAAAGAATGATGGTTTGGTTCATATATCTGAGATTAGTGATAAATATGTTAGAAATCCAATGGAAGAGGTAGCAGTAGGAGATATAGTAAAGGTTAAGGTAATAGGAATTGATAAGGCAAAAGGAAAAGTTAGCCTTAGTATGAAAGGAGTAGATAAATAGTGGAAACATTAAAAATGATAGCACAACAATTTATGGATCCTGAATTATTAATAATAATTGGATGTATTATTGTTGCTTTAATATTGCTTCGAGTATTTAGTAATTTTTTATCAAGGCATAAGATATTAAAAATTGCTGTAGTTGGAGTAGTCATACTTTCTTTAGTGCTTGGCATAATTTGGTTTATTAATAATAGAAAAGATTTATATTCAGACAATACCAAAACTTTTGTAATTGGAGAAGTAAAAAATATTAGTAGTGCAGTAAGAAAGGTTGAACTTAAGGTTATAACTTCAAATGTAAAATATAAACATACAAATTTATTAAATGACAGGCTAGTTGTTGTAAATATAGGATCTAATTGTAAATTTATAGACAATAATGGTAAAGAAATAGACTTTGATGATATAAGTTTTTATGATACTGTTCAAATATATGTTAAGGAAAATAATATAGACGATACTCAAAAAGAAAATTTAAACGGAGTTAAAGTTGTATTAAAAAATCAATACCAAAAATAAAGTATAAATTTTTAAAATATTAGAATAATAATTTAAAGTATAAATTAATTGTAAATGTAAATATAAATATAAATATTTTTAGGAGGTATGGTTATAATGGATAGAAAGATAAAGGTTGCACAGTATGGCTGTGGAAAAATGTCATCATATATAATGAAATATATATACGATAAAGGTGCTGAGATTGTTGCTGCATTTGATGTTGATAAAAATAAAATAGGAAAAGATATTTCTAGCATTATGGGATGTGAAAATAAAGGGATAACTATTTATGATGTTAAAGAGGCAGAAAAAGTATTAACAAATGAAAAACCAGATATTTGTATAATAACGACTATGAGTTTGATGTCAGATGTGTATGAAGCTTTTAAATTATGCGCTAAACTTGGTATAAATGCTATTTCAACATGTGAAGAAGCTTTTTATCCGATAAATTCTACTCCGGTTATGACAAGAGAATTAGATGACTTAGCAAAGAGAACTGGGTGTACGCTTTGTGGAAGTGGATATCAAGATGTGTTCTGGGGAAATTTAATTGCAACAATTTCAGGAGCTACTCATAATATAACAAAAATAAAAGGAAGCTCAAGTTATAACGTAGAAGATTATGGTATAGCACTTGCTAGGGCACATGGAGCAGGGCTTAGTTTAAGTGAGTTTGATGCAAATATTGCATCTATTGATAGAATAAGTGATAGTAAAAGAGAGGAATTAATTGAGAGCGGTAAATATTTACCTTCATATATGTGGAATGCTAATGGTTGGCTTGCTTCTCGTTTAGGTCTTAATGTTATATCACAAACTCAAGTTACTCTTCCTAAAACTTATAGATCTGACTTACATTCAACAACATTAGGAATGGATATACCAGCAGGAAATGCAACAGGTATGTCAGCAGTAGTTACTACTAAAACAAGAGAAGGTATTGAGATAGAAACAGAATGTATAGGCAAGGTATATGGACCTGATGAGTATGACAAAAATGAATGGATGATATGTGGTGAACCTGATACTACAGTTTCAATACCAAAACCAGATACTGTAAGACTTACATGTTCTACTATTGTAAATCGTATTCCAGATGTTGTAAATGCTGAGCCTGGTTTTACTACAACAGACAAAATGCCAGTTTTAGAATATAGGACAAAAGCTTTAGATGAATATGTAAAATAGTAAAAGCTTATGTAAAATTTATTATTACAATTATTAAAATTATGGTAAACTATTTACTCTTTCTAACTATTATGATATAATTTTGTAAAATGTTATGTATTTGGAGGAGTTAATATGATTACTGAATATCGGCTTAATATGATTAAAAGATCGATTGTTAACGAAAAAGAGTTATTTAATAATGATTTTGAGATAAAAGAATTAACAAAAAATGTGTGTGAAAATATTAATTGCTATGCATATTCTCTTGGAATTATGGAACCGGCACCATCAAGAACAAATTTATATATTCCGGGGTTTACTACTTTTGAAAATGTTGATTACTTATCTAAAGAAAATTTTATATTAAAAGTTAGTGAGGATTTGCACAATTTGAAAATAGAATTTCGGGAATATGGAATTGATGATGAAATAATTGTAAATGATAATGAGTACTTGATTCAAGTTTTATTTATCCCAAAAGATACAAAAAATTTTAGAAAAGGTATTTTTCACTTTTCAAGAAAAAATAAAAATGGTAAATGGTTTTCAAAGATGGGATGGCTTTATCAGCCTTGTTTTGAAGAAGTTGAAATTCTTGCTATGGTAGATAACTCTGAACTTGTAAAAGTAACATCTAAGTATTGTAGTAATCAATATCTAAGAATAGGTTATTTTGTTGTAAAAGAAAAAACAAGTTAATAATTGACAAACATCTGTTTATAATGTATAATATACATTATAACAGGTGTTTTGTTATATATAAATAAGGAAGTAATGTTATGAATGATAAAATAATAATAAAAGGAGCAAAAGAGAATAATTTAAAAAATGTTGATTTAGAGATACCTAGAAATAAGTTAGTGGTATTTACTGGCCTTTCTGGAAGTGGTAAAAGTTCACTTGCTTTTGATACTATATATGCAGAAGGTCAAAGAAGATATGTTGAATCATTATCTTCCTATGCAAGACAATTTTTAGGACTTATGGAAAAACCAGATGTAGAGTATATTGAAGGGTTATCTCCTGCAATTTCAATTGATCAGAAAACTACTTCAAAAAATCCACGTTCTACGGTGGGAACAGTAACTGAAATATATGATTATTTAAGACTGCTATATGCAAGAGTTGGTGTTCCACATTGTCCAAAGTGTGGAAAAAGAATAAAAAAACAAACTGTAGATGAGATTGTAGATCAAATTTTAACATTAGAGGATGGTACAAAAATAATTGTTATGGCTCCTGTAATAAGGGAGAAAAAGGGAGAATATATAAAATTATTTGAGAGAATACTAAAAGACGGATATACAAGAGTAAGGGTTGATGGAATTGGTTATGATTTATCTGAAGAAACACCTGCTCTTGATAAGCAAAAAAAGCATACAATTGAAGTAGTTGTTGACAGATTAGTTGTAAAAGATAGTATAAGAAATAGGCTTGCAGATTCAGTAGAACTTGCTTCAAACTACTCAAATAATTTAGTATTGATTGAAAATTTAACTAAGAAACGAGAAGTACTTTTTAGTCAAAATTATGCATGTCCAGATTGTATGATAAGTTTAGATGAATTAACACCACGTATGTTTTCATTTAATAGTCCATTTGGAGCATGTCCTGCATGTACTGGTCTTGGAGAAATACTAAGAATTGATCCTGAAAAAATAATGCCAAATAAAGAAAAGAAGCTATCTGACTATGGTGCAATACAAGGTTGGTCTGCAGCAGGTATGGTAATAGATAGTATGAGTAAAATGTATTTAGAAGGACTTTGTAATCATTATGGTATAGATATTGATACTAAATTAAAGGATTTACCAAAAGACTTTATGAATATACTTCTATATGGTAGTAATGGAGAAATAATAAAATTTAAACATAATGGTAGAACAATGAAAAGGGAATTTGAAGCAGAATTTGAGGGCGTTATAAATACTCTTCAAAGAAGATTTGCAGAAACAAAATCTCCAGGAATGAAGGCTTTTTATGAGGGTTTCATGTCATCTAGTCATTGTAATGTTTGTGATGGAGCAAGACTAAAAAAGGAAAGTTTATCAGTAACTGTGGGAGATTTAAACATATATGAACTTTGTAATAAGAATATTGTGGCTATAAAAAATTATATAAATAAAGTGTATGAAAAATTTTCTAGTAAAAACAAAATTATATCTGAGCAAATTGTAAAAGAATTAAATAATAGACTTGGCTTTTTAATAGATGTTGGACTTGAATATTTAACACTCTCTAGAGCAGCTGGGACATTATCTGGAGGAGAAGCCCAAAGAATAAGACTTGCAACACAAATAGGTTCTGGACTTACAGGTGTGCTCTATATACTTGATGAACCAAGTATTGGACTTCATCAAAAAGATAATGAAAAGTTACTAACTTCACTAAAGAAAATGAGAGATTTAGGAAATACTTTAATTGTAGTAGAACATGATGAAGATACTATGAGAGAAGCTGATTATATTGTAGATATTGGACCAAAAGCAGGTATTAATGGAGGAAATGTTGTATTTGCAGGAACTCCAAAAGAAATATTAAAATGTGAAGAATCAATTACTGGAAAATATTTAAGTGGAAAGTTAAAAATTGAAGTTCCATCAAAAAGACGTAAACAGGATAAAGGATATATTCAAATAAAGGGCGCAAAGGAGCATAATCTAAAGAAGATAAATGTAAAAATTCCGATTGGTAATTTTACTTGCGTTACAGGAGTTTCAGGTAGTGGTAAATCTACTTTGGTAAATGATATTTTGTATAAAGAGGCAAATAACAAAATAAATAAAAGTAGATATCATGTCGGTAAACATGACAAAATATTAGGTCTTGATAAAATTGATAAAGTAATAAATATTGATCAGTCTCCAATTGGAAGAACACCAAGATCTAATCCTGCAACATATACTGGAATGTTTGATCAAATAAGGGAACTATTTTCACTTACAAATGAAGCTAAACTTAGAGGATATAAAAAGGGTAGATTTAGTTTTAATGTACCAGGAGGAAGATGTGAAGCTTGTTCTGGTGATGGAATTATTAAGATTGAAATGCATTTCTTACCTGATGTATATGTACCATGTGAGGTATGTAAAGGAAAAAGATATAGCAGAGAAACTTTAGAGGTAAAATATAAAGGAAAGAGTATAGCTGATGTACTTGATATGACTGTTGAAGAGGCTTTAGAGTTCTTTAAAAATGTAACTAAAATAAGGACAAAACTTGAAACTTTAATGGATGTTGGACTTGGATATATAAAACTTGGCCAATCTTCTACAACATTATCTGGAGGAGAAGCCCAAAGAATAAAACTTGCAACTGAACTTTCAAAACGAGCAACTGGTCAAACTTTATACATTTTAGATGAGCCAACGACAGGACTTCATATGGATGATGTAAATAAATTAATTAAAATACTTCAAAGACTTACTGATCAAAATAATACATTAGTTGTGATTGAGCATAATTTAGATGTAATAAAGTCAGCCGACTATATTGTAGATTTAGGAAAAGATGGAGGAGATAATGGAGGAACTCTTGTTGCATCAGGAACCCCAGAGCAAATTGCAAAGTGTGAAGAAAGTTATACAGGTGAATTTTTAAGAAAAATGTTATAATCAAAAGCTCGGTTTCCCGAGCTTTTATAGTATATATTACTATGTATTATTATATGTGCTATTTATTAGCAGCAACAACAGCAAAGAACTATGATTATAAGTACGATCCATATGCAGCAGCAGTTTCCACCACCGAATCCGCCTCCGAATCCACATCCACAGTTGTTGTTGCATCCGCATCCACATCCGCATCCGCATCTTTCATCCATTTTAATTCACCTCGCTTTATATAAGTACTTGCACCTATGTAAAAGGTGATGAACTATCTATACTTTAAAGAAAGTATCGAAGTTCATTGGTCTAGATGAATTATCTCTACTACAGGCATAAACTATAAGAATAAGTATTGCAATCCATAAAAGAGTTTTACTATCATTAAGGTTGCACATATATAACACTCCTTTTGTTTCAAGTAAATTTTTGATTTACTTAATATACTATATTCTAAAAATTATAATTAGTTACTTAAATTAAATAATAAAATAAAAAATAATTTTCAAATGCTTGAATATTAATTGTTTTATATGGTATAATTATTTGCATAAGAGGGTGTAGATATGAAAAATAAAATGTATAGTTTAGTGCTTCCAATATGGTTATTACTAGTAGCCAGTCCTTTGATTTGGTTTATGATTTTACCAGTTAATTTTTTAGTATATACTTTAGTACTTATAATTGCATGTATTTTCTTTAAGATTGCAGATATAAAGAAAATATATAAAAGGAGTATATTTAAAATGCTAATATATGGGATTGTTGCTGATTTTGTAGGTGGAATTATTCTTTTAGGCGCCTCAAAACTAAATCCAGATGGAGCATTTACAAATATTGCATATAACCCATGTAGTTCATGGATTACTGTAACATATATTTGTATATGTATTGCTTTATCAGCAGTCATTTCGTACTTTTTTAACTACAAGATAACTTTTAAGAATACTAATATAAAAAAAAGTCAGAAAAAAGGGCTCGCTTTATTCATTGCTATATTTACAGCACCATATATGTTTTTTTATCCAATAGAAAATGTAGCATGTGATACGAATAAAATTGATAACAATACTGATATAAGCGTTATAGATAGCAATAATATATATGTTGGAAATACGATGATAACAAGAGTTTTTGCAGAAAGTAAAAACTATACTAATTCAAATTTTGAATATGATAATAAAATTACAAAAGTAAGTTCAGAAATAAAGAGTGAGAATAAATCGCAAGTATTAACACAAATATCTGCAAATTTTGATGACTCTGATATTACATCATATATTAAATGGGCAAAACAGTGTAGCGTAATTGTATTTGTAAAGGATAACGCGATACAGACTATAAATATAAATTTAGCTGATGAAAATAATGAAAACAAAATAATTTCAAATCTTGTATATGAAAGAAAAGATATAGAAAGTAGTTATAATGTAAAACTTGATGAATTACAAAATAATCAACAAAAATTACAAGAAGTATTAGATAAAATAAGACAAGGAGAATAAATGTTAAAGAAAAATGATATAGTAGATTTAGAAATAATTGATAATGGCTCTGCCTTTGAAGGGATTGCAAAGCAAGATGGTATAGTTATATTTGTACCAGATGCTATAGCTACTGAAAAAGTCAGGGCTAAAATCATAAAGGTTACATCATCATATGCTATAGCAAAAGTTGAAAAAATACTCGTAAAAAGTAGCTATAGAGAAGAGCCATTTTGTAGTGCTTTTAAATATTGTGGAGGTTGTATGGCTCAGAATATATCTTATGATATGCAGCTTCACTTAAAAAAACAAATGGTTAAAAATTTACTTGATAAACAAAAAGTAGAGTATTTAAAAATAGATAATGTAATTGGAATGGGTATGCCATATTACTATAGAAACAAAGTACAATATCCTGTAAGATGTGTAGATGGAAAAACTGTTATTGGTTTTTACAGAAAAAATAGCCATGATATAGTTGAGAATAATTGTTGCTATATTCAAAATAGAGTAATAGACATGCTAGCAAAAAATGTATTAGATGAACTTGTAAAAGTAGGATTTAAAGGGTATAATGATGAAACTAAATCGGGTGATATAAGGCATATATTAATACGTAGAGGCTATCATACAGGTGAGATTATGATAGTAATAGTTGTAAATAACAAAAATTTATTATCAGACTTTAGAATGAGAAGTGTTGTAAATAATTTAGTCGAGAAAAATGATAATATAAAAAATATATTTTTAAACTTAAATTCAAGTAATACAAATGAAATACTTGGAAAAGAAGTAAAACAAGTATATGGTATGGAAAAGTATATAACAGATTATATTGGTGATTTCAAATACTTCATATCTCCAAAGTCATTTTTTCAGGTAAACACACAACAAGCAGAGGTGCTATACTCAACTTTAAAAGAAGGATTGGAACTAAATGATAACGATGTTCTCTTTGATTTATATAGTGGAGTTGGCTCTATTGGAATATTTTTAAGTGAGAATGTTAAAAAAGTGTATGGGATAGAGATAGAAAAAACTGCGGTAGATATGGCAAATTTAAATATAAAGGAAAACGGTGTATCAAATGCAGAGTATATAGCAGGAAGTGTTGAAGATAAGATAATTGAGTTTAAAGATAGAAAAATAAAGCCTGATGTTATTGTAGTTGATCCACCTAGAAGAGGTCTTGATAAAAAAAGTATAGATTATATATTAGATTTTAATCCTAAAAAAATCGGATATGTAAGTTGCAATCCTGCAACGCTTGCTAGAGATTTGAAATTACTTGAAGAAAAATATACGGTTTATAGCGTTACTCCAGTGGATATGTTTCCACATACGAGTCATGTTGAATGCGTATGTGTTCTAAATCTTAAATAAAACCTTATATTTGGGCGAAAATCAACTGTTCAGTGCCTATCAAAAAAAAGCATATTTTTGATAAAAAACACTTATTTTTGTAAAAAAATGATAAAATTTTATGGAGGTTGTTTGAGGAGAATATATTTACTCATACCATATTAGGTGGTATGGGTTGACTAAACAAAATAAAAAGTAGAGATTATAGGAGAAATAAAAAATGGTATTTAGTATTTTAGCATTATTAGCAGTGTGTATTAGTATATGTATTAAAGATAGAAAAAAATCATTATATGTTCAATCATTAAATTGCTTTTTTGAAACAATATATGATTTTTTAATATCTGCTTTTACAGGTGCAATTTTAAGTATAATAAATTTAATAAGGACTTTTATATTTATAAATAAAAATAAATTTAGTAAATCTGTATATTTAATAATACTATTTATTTTTGAAGGAATAATTATGATAAATTGTTATTTTTCATGGACAGGGTGGGTTTCACTATTACCAACAATTGGTTCAATGATTAGATCATATTGTCTATGGCAATCAAATATGAAATTAGTTAGAATATCTGGAATAACAACAGGAATTTTATACGGCTCTTATTATATTTATTACAACAGTTGGTTCATGGTATTAGGTGATTTTATTTTATTACTTACAGGAATATACACACTTTACAAAAATGATATAAGGAGGAAAAGTAACAATGAAGTTATATGTAATTAGACATGGAAACACAGATAGTAATAGATTAGATATATATAATGGAAAATTATTAAATGAAGATATAAATAATATTGGAATAAAACAAGCACAGGAAGCATCTAAAAAAATTAAAAATTTAAATTTAGATTTGATTATTTGTTCACCACTTTTAAGAACAAGACATACCTGTGATATTATAAATTCTAATAAGATAAAAGTAATATATGATGATCGAATAGAAGAAAGAAATTGTGGAGTTTTAACAAATACGAAAATAGATAATTTTTATTATACGGAATATTGGAATTATTATTCTAAAGTTAAAATCGATAATTTAGAAACAGTTCCAGAATTATTTAAAAGGGTTAATTTATTTTTAGATGAAATCAAGAAAAAATATAGAGGTCAAAATATACTTTTAGTAACACATGGTGGCGTAGCTAGGGCAATCCATTTTTATTTTAATGAATTACCAGAAGATGGACAGGTGGAAAAATATTTGCCAGATAATTGTGAAATAAGAGAATATAGTTTTAATTAATTTAAATAAAAATTGATATATGTATAATACACATTATATTATTTCAGTTTGTATGTCAGAACATAGTCAGTTATACCCAAACATATAAAAAGCAACTATTCATAATTAACAAACATGTCACGTTGAGTGTGTATGCGTTCTAAAACTTAAATAAAGCTTTATATTTCAAGAAAAATCAACTGTTCAGTGCCTATCAAAAATTTAAGGAGGTTGTTTAAGGAGAATATGTTTTCACATACCATATTAGGTGGTATGTGTTGTATAATTGAATTGTATAATAATAAAAATTAAAAATAAAATAAGAGGTAATAATTATGACTATAAAAGATATGAAACAAGCAGTAAAATTATTAAGTAAGGAATGGAATTTAGGAAAAAAAGAAGCAGGAGCAGATAATGATATTTGTGCTTGGATATATTTATTAGATGTTTTACAAGAAAGCGAAAAGATAATAACATATAAATCAGGAAATAAACTTATAGGATTTTGTGGTTATTCAAAAGAAAATTCAAATAAACATATGGTTTCTAAAAAAATTTATGGTTTTATAAAAAATAAATTATATAAAAGCAAAAGTATAAAAAACTTAAAAGCATTTAAAGAATATGAATCTAATTATAATTATATTCCTGAAGAATTAAAAAATTATTTTGACGGAGAGATTTCTATATTAATAGTTGATGAAGCTTATAGGGGAAAGAAAATAGGCAAAAAATTATTGCTTGATGTACTTGAACTCGCTAAAAAAGATAATATGAAGAATCTTCAAATAGTAACAGATGAGTCTTGCAATTATAAATTTTATGAAAAATTAGGATGCCAAAAAGTATATGAAACAATAGTAGAAAATAAAGAAATAGGACAACTTGGAAATGGATATACTGAAAAAGCATTTATATATGAGAAAAAGCTGTAGTATGATAGGAGTAATAATGATTTATATAAATAAAATAGATAAAATGCATAGAGAATTATAATATTAAGAGTAAAAATTTGATATATACATAATAAACAATCAACCATTAAGAATGTTTATTATATAGTAGTCAGTTATACCAAAACATATAAAAAGCAACTATTCATAATTAATGAACATGGCACGTTGAATGTGTATGCGTTCTAAAACTTAAATAAAGCTTTATATTTGGGCGAAAATCAACTGTTCAGTGCCTATAAAAAAACACTAATTTTAATCAAAAAAATAGAAAAAATTTAAGAAGGTTGTTTGAGGAGAATATGTTTACTCATAGCATATTAGGTGGTATGTGGAAATATATATTAAATAAAAATTAATTTGAGCGGATGTGATATATATGAATGAAGATTTAATTGAAAATGAAAATAATATTATATTTTATGAAGATGAAGAAGGAAATTCAAAAGTAGAAGTTATTTTGAAAGAAGATAATGTTTGGTTAAATGCTAATGCGATTGCAAATTTATTTAATGTTCAAAGACCTGAAATTGTAAAACATATTAACAATATATATAATGATGAAGAATTAGATAAAAATTCAACTTGTTCCATTTTGGAACAAGTTCAACTTGAAGGAAATAGAAAAGTTTCAAGAAAAAGAGACTACTATAATTTAGATATGATTATTTCTATTGGGTTTAGAGTTAATTCCAAAACTGCAATAAAATTTAGAAGTTGGGCTAATAAAATAATAAAAGAATATATGGTAAAAGGATTTACTCTAAATGATGATAGATTTATTAATGGTAATAGATTTGACACAAGATATTTTGATGAATTATTAGAACGTATAAAAGTAATTCGTACAAGTGAAAGAATGGCTTATCAAAAAATTACAGATATTTTTATTACAACTAGTGTGGATTATGATAAAAAAACTGAAGAAGCTTATACCTTCTTTAAAATAGTTCAAAACAAATTACATTATGCCATTTGTTTATAGTTGTAAGATATAAAAAATATCCAATAAAATAAGAATTCTAGTATTTTGAAATATTTAACAATAGCATTTAGATACAGTTTGGATACTTTTTTTGGAAAAAATTTAACCTAGTTATTAGTATGTAGTATAAATTTTGGAATATTAAAAATTAATTTGAACTAGAAACGTTTTGAAAATAGAATATAATGAAAGGAGAAAATGAATATGAATAACAAAATCACTACACAAATAAATGTAAAGGATAAGCTTATTGATGTGATGAGAATTGATGGAGTAGATTATATTTCATTGACTGATTTAGCTAGATACAAAAATGATACAAATCCTGGAGATGTTATTATAAAGTGGATGAGTAATAAAAGTTCTTTTGATTTTTATTGTTTGTGGGAAGAATTATTTAACGATAATTTTAAACTAGCGGAATCCCGCGAGTTTAAAAATGATGCCGCTAGTCAATCATTTACAATGAGTCCATCTAGGTGGATAAATATGACAAATTCAAAAGGCTTTGTAAGCAAGCGTGGAAAATATAATGGTGGAACATTTGCACATCCTGATATTGCATTAGAGTTTGCCTCATGGATTGATCCTGCTTTTAAATTATATTTAATTAAAGAATTTGAAAGATTAAAATATAATGAAAGTTATCAAGAAAAAATTGAATGGTCTGTAAGAAGAAGCTTATCTAAAACTAATTATAAAATTCATACCGATAGTATTAAAGAACACATTGTTCCTAATTTAACAGAAAAGCAAAAAATATTTGTGTATGCAAATGAAGCAGATGTTATAAATGTTGCTTTATTTGGTATGACAGCTAAAGAATGGAGAGAGAAAAATCCTAATATAAACGGAAATATAAGAGATTACACAGACATTCTACATTTAGTAGTGTTAAGTAATCTTGAAGTATTAAATGCCAGTATGATTGATAATAATATAAGTCAAAAAGAAAGAATAGAAAAATTAAATCAAACTGCAAGAAGACAATTAGAAATACTTATTTGTGATAAAAATATTATAGGAATTCAGAATATAGATGAAAATAATAAATTAATAGGAGAAAAATAATGAAGTATTTAAAGGTAATGTTTAAAGCAAAACCTGGTGCATCAGATTTTGAGTATAAGATAGGAGAAGTAAATAGTAAATAGCACTATGCCATTACAGGAAAAACGGCTGCCGAACTAATCTAAGAAAGAGTAGATAGTAAAAAAATTCATAAGAAAATTCATAAGAAAATAGTAATTTAACATTATCAACTTGTGTTAACAATAACAAATGTAGAGTAGTGCTTCACGCAGTAAAGAAAGGATAAAGTTTTATGCAATCACAGATAACATATACTTTTTTAATAATATTTAGCATCTGGTTTTTAACATTATATAATAGAATATTTGATAAGAAACTAAAAAAATATATATTAATAATAGGTGGATTACAAATCTTTTGGATGATTGTAAGAATAATAAAAACTCTAACAGAGGGTACATTAAATAATTTTATGTGGTATTTATATTATATTCCAATGATATTTATACCTACATTTTACTATCTTAGTAGCAAATATATTACAGACAAAGAAAATAAGAGTAAGAACATTAGCAATATAATTTCAAGCTTGTTATCATTTTTAGTTATAACAAACGATTTACACCATTTAGTATTTTCGCCAGTAGAAGAAAGTGGACACTATTATCATAAAATAGTATATTATATAATTTGTGTTTGGATATTTTATCAATTACTAATGGCAACAATTATTTTAGTAAAGAAACAAATAGATTTAAAAAACTACTATAAAATTATACTACCATTTATTCCTATTATATTAGGGTTAGTATATACAATAATGTATGTAAAAAATATTGCAGAAATAAGAAGTACAAATATGTCTGTTGTATTAGGAACATTGTTCTTTGTAGGGTTAGAATCTATGCTTAATTTAAAATTAATACCAAACAATCTAAATTATATAAAACCATACAAAAAATCAAACCTAGAAATAGCAATTATATCAAACGATATAAAAAATATTTTAAAAACAAATGCAAACATAGAAATTCCAAAAGTTATAATAGATGATTTAAAAAATGGACAAATAAAAGAAAAATATCATTTAGAAGATGACATTACATATATAATAAAACAAATAAATGGTGGAATTGTAGTTTTAAAAAAATCCTTTAAAGAGATAAACAAATTAAAAAATACATCATTAGAAAAAAATAAAGAACTAAAAAAGCAAAAAAGTGTATTAGAGACAAAACAAAAAGTTGTACAAGATTTGTATGAAATAGAAATTAGAAATCAAATATTAGATGAGGTTACAGACAAAATATAAATAAAGAAAAAAGCAATAGAAAAAATGATAACTGAAATGAATAGTGTTGATAGAAAAAAATTATCTATTATAAAATTATGGAGAAAAAAATGGAAAATATTTTTAAGGTTGCAATTTTACAATTAAATGCAATTAATAATATGGATAATTCTTTAAAAAAGGGTATAATAGCATGTAGAAAAGCAAAAGAATTAGGAGCAGATATAGCAGTTTTTCCAGAAATGTGGAACATTGGCTATGAAATGCCAGAAAATGATGAAGATTTAGGTGATTGGATTAATAAATCAATATATGAAAATAATAACTATCTTTTAACGTTTAAAAAGTTAGCTAAAGAATTAAATATGGCTATTTCTATAACATTTCTTGAAAAAACAAAAGATCTGCCTAAGAATTCTGTAATTATATATGATAGATTTGGAAATAAAATTTTAAAATACTCTAAAGTTCATACAGTAGATTTTAAAATGGAAAAATATATGACACCTGGCAATGATTTTTATGTTGGAGAACTTGACTATGTAAATGGAAAGTTGAATATTGGTTCTATGATATGTTATGATAGAGAATTTCCAGAAAGTTCTAGAATATTAATGATTAAAGGTGCTGAAATAATATTAGTTCCAAATGCTTGCTTTATGTCAAAAATAAGATTAGAGCAATTAAAAATTAGGGCTTATGAAAATATGGTCGGAATAGTAACTGTTAATTATACCGATTATGGTGGAAGATCATCTGCTTTTAGTCCTATTGTAAGAGATGAAAATAAAAAAGAACTTAATAGTGAAATATTAATTATGGATGAAAATGAAAGCATTCAAATAGTAGAATTTAATATGGATGAAATAAGAAACTATAGAGAACATGGAATATGGGGAGATTCATATAGAAAACCATTTCTATATGAATATATAAGTCAAGAACATGTTAAAGAACCATTTATAAGAATGGATGCAAGAAGAAATACAAAAAAATACATTGAACAATAATATTTGGAATATAAAATTAAAAAATAGGAGGTAACTTTAATGATATATAAATATATATACAAAACTCCATATGTTTTTTTGTTATGAACTTCGTTTTAAAATTAAATAATTTATGATAAATTATATATAGTATATAAATTAAAACTATATATTTTATAAATAGTTCAGGAAGGTGGAATAATATGGGAAAGGTTTTAAAAGTAAGAGAAGTAGGGGACCCTATTCTTGAAAAAGAATGTGAAGAAATAGAAATAAGAAATATAAATGAGGATATTTTAGAAATTATAGGAGATTTAAAAGCAACATTAGAGTTTGGAACTGGGCTAGGAATTGCTGCACCCCAGATAGGAATAAATAAAAGAATAATTGTAGTAGGTGCTAAGAAAGAAGATATAAAGTATAATGATGCAGAAGAAATACCAATAACGGCAATGATAAATCCAACTTGGAAGAATTTGTCAAAAGATACGGATGTGCAATATGAAGGATGTATGAGTGTTCCTAGTATAAGAGGAAAGGTAGAAAGATATAAAAATATAGAACTTACTTATTATAATGAAAGTGGTGAAAAAATATTAAAAAAGTTAAATGGATTTTTTGCAAGACTAGTGCAACACGAATGTGACCATTTAGATGGAATTGTATTTCTAGAAAAAGTAAAAGGTACTAATGGTTTTGCAACTAGAGAGAATATAAATAAATATAATTTATAGATATAAAAACATTTATGTTGAAAATAGTATATGTATAATGATCTAAAAATAAAGAGAAATTAGGAGAAATATAATATGAAAATAGGAATTGATATAGACAATTGTATATCTAATTTTGATGATACTTTATTAAAAGAATATTTAAAACATGATAAAGAACTGAGGAATACAGGTATTATAAATGGAAATGCAGAATCTATAAGAAGAGGAATGTTTGATTGGACAGAAAAAGAAGAAAATGACTTTTACAATTCAAACATTGAAAATTTTGCAAAGAAACTAAAGCCATTAGAAGATTCATCTTATTATATAAATAAATTAATGGAAGATGGGCACGAAATATATATAATAAGTGGTAGAAATAATGGCGAATATACAAACCCTTGGGAACTAACAGAAAAATGGTTAAATAAATATAGTGTTGTTTATGACAAATTAATACTTACAGATACTTACGATAAACATGCAAAAACAGTTGCATGTTTAGAAAATAATGTAGATTTAATGATTGAGGATAATATTAAAATAAGTTTAGATTTAGTAAGTAATGGAATTAAAGTTTTGACAATGAATACAAGATATAATCAAAAAGAAAAAACATTAGATAGAGTTTCAAAATGGAAAGAAATATACGAAAGAATATTAAAACTTAATAAAAAATTAGATGATAAAAAAGTAAATGTTATTTTAGATACAGATACATATAATGAGTGTGATGATCAGTTTGCATTGTCTTATTTATTAAAATCAGAAGATAAATTTAATATTGAAGCAATTACAGTGGCTCCATATCATCATGATAATAACATATCAATTGATGAAGGAATAGATAAAAGTTGTGATGAAATCATTAAAATCTGTAACTGGTTAAATTTTGATTGTACTAATAAAGTATTTAAGGGATCTACAGATTATGTGGAAAATGATTATAATGAGGAAAATGATGCGGTAAATAAAATAATTGAAATTGCAAATAAAAATGATAAAACATATATTTTAGCTATAGGAGCGATAACAAATGTAGCCATTGCTATAAATAAAGAACCTAAAATAATTGATAAAATTGAAGTTATTTGGCTTGGTGGAAATAGCTTCCTAAGTAAAGAGAACAAGGAATTTAATTTTAAACAGGATGTACAAGCTGTAAGAACTGTTTTTGAATCAAAAGTAAAATTAACAGTAATACCTTGCAAAAATGTAGCTTCAAATTTAAGAACTTCAATATATGAATTAGAACATTTCTTAAAAGGTAAAAGTAAATTATGTGATTATTTATGTGAAAGATTTTATAATGATGGAGTACATGGAATTAAAGAAAGAAGAGTTATTTGGGATATAAGCGTTATAGCATATATGATAAATAAAGAATGGTTTCAAACAGAAGAGGTAAGTTGTCCAAATATTAAAGATGATACATCTTATGAAATTACATCAAATAAACATAAAATAACTGTAGTTAATTATTTAGATGTTGATAAAATATATAAAGATTTATTTGAAAAATTAACAAAGTAATAATAGAGAGTATGATATGAAATATTTTATTAGATTTATTATATTAATAAATAAAAATTTGCTTTAAATGTTGAAAAAATCCATAGGAGGTGACTTTAATGATATATAAATATATATACAAAACTCCAAAAGGATTTTCAAATATAATAATGAATAGTGATGGAGAAAATTTAACAGGGTTGTGGTTTGAAGGTTCAAGAGATACCTCTAAACATGTAGTAGAATGTGAAGAAAGAGATTTGAAAATATTTAGAGATACAAGTAAATGGCTAGAAATTTATTTTAGTGGTAAAAATCCAAATTTTACACCTAAGTACAAAATAGAAAATATTACTCCTTTTAGAAAAGAAGTTATAGATATAATGAATACTATTAGTTTTGGAAAAACTTTAACATATAGTGATATATCTAAAATAATTGCTAAAAATAGAAGATTAGAAAAAATGTCATCTCAGGCTGTTGGAGGTGCGAGTGTCGTAGTAATCTACAACTTCTCTCAAAGACAATTGATATAAGAATCAATCACTATCATAATTATAATATATTTTTTCTATTTTGTGAATAAGTTTAAAAAATATTCTATATTTTATGTTATAATATTTAGTGAAAAGAGGTTTTATTATGAATTATAAAGTATTTGAAGGAAATCAAGGTAATGTATGGAAATATGTTTTTACAAAAGAAGATATGGTAGCAGAAGCAGTTTTGTATCAATACGAAAATTATTATAAAAGAACCGTAATATGTTGTAGTGTAATGAGCGGATGCCCTGTAGGATGTAAATTTTGTGGAACAGGTTCTAAATTTATTAGAAATTTAAAAGCAGAAGAAATAGTCGAACAAATAAATATTGTTCTGAAAGATAAAAATTTAATTTATGACATAAATGAAAAATGCGAAAAATTACAATTTATGTTTATGAGTATGGGAGAACCTATGTTAAACTGGGAAGAAGTTGAAAAAGCAATTATTCAATTAAATAAAAATTTCAGTAATGCCCAATTATTACTTTCAACTATTGGTTGTGATAATGACGAAACATTTTCAAAAATAATTAATTTATCTAAAAAAATTGATAAAGTTGGGTTACAATTTTCAATTCACAAATCCAATGATATCGAAAGAAATATACTTATACCATTTAGAAAAAAAATGAATTTACAAAAAATTAGAGATGCTGGTATTATTTGGTGGAAAGAAACTGGAAGAAATCCGTTTTTAAATTATTGCGTGGATGGAACAAATAATAACGAAAAAAATTTTGAAGAATTAACAAATTTATTCTCTCCAATAATATTTAATTTTACATTTAGTGTAGTTTGTTCATCGGATGAAAATATGAAAGACGCTGCATTTAGAAATTTAGATGTTATTAGAAATTTCCAAAATAAATTTTTGGAAAAAGGTTATAATGTAAGAATGTTTGATCCTGCTGGTCAAGATGATATTGGTGGTGGATGTGGTCAACTATGGTATGTACAAAATTGGTTAAAATGTTACAAAAAATAAGGTATTAGTATTTAAATTAATATCTTATTGGATTTAGGTCAAGTTTTTAGACACATTTTTTTACGAATTTATATATTTCTTTTCAAGCTGGGCTTTCTTGGGAATGCATATTGAATAAAAGAGAATATTTTAGAGAGGCATTTGATAACTTTGATGTAAATAAAATTTGTAACTACAATGATGAAAAAGTACAAGAGTTATTAAAAAATGAAAATATTGTCAGAAATAAATTAAAGATAAATGCAGCCATAACAAATAGTAAAATATTTAAAAAAATCCAAGACGAATATGGTTCTTTTGGTAATTATTTAAAAACATTTACAAATGATAAAATTATTTATGAAATGGATAAAAGTACAAATAAATTATCTGATAGATTGTCAGAGAACTTAAGAAAAAGAGGTATGAAATTTGTTGGAAGCACAATTATTTATTCTTATTTACAAGCAATAGGAGTTATATATTCTCATGATACAAAATGCTTTATGTATAAAGATAGATAGGAGAAAAATATGAATTATACATATGTCGATTATTTTAAATATAAGTATAAAAATAAGGTTAAAAAAATATATATCAAATCTTTTCCTAGGAATGAAAGATTTCCATTTGGAATTTTAAAATATTGTTCTAAAGGAAAAAATGTATTATTTAATATAGTATTAGATAAAGAAGAAATGGTTGGACTAGCATATTTGGTTGATTGTAAGGATTTCGTTTATTTAATGTATTTAGCTGTAGATGAAAGTAAAAGAGGATGCGGATATGGTTCTAAAATACTTAAAGATTTAACTTCAAAATATGGAAATGTTATTTTAAGTATAGAAAGGCCTCAAAATAACGTAAATGATGAAAAATTAAGAAGAAAGAATTTTTATCTTAAAAATGGATTTTATGAAACTAATAAATTTATTCTAGATAATAAAGTTGAATATGAAATTTTATGTACAAACAGTGATTATGAAATAACAGAAGAAAATTTAAAACAAAGATATACCAAAATGGGAAATAATAAATTTATAAATTACGTTATATCAAAAATATTTAATACATATAATATAAAATTTATAAAATAAAAATATAATCTAGCATAGCTATATGTATGGAGGATATATAGATGAAAAATAATGAAGAAAAAATAACAACTATATATTATATAAGACATTCTGTAAAATTAAGTAATAATATGATTAATACATATATGACAAATCAATCAAAATTACTTAAAAATGAAAAAATTGTACTTAGTGTTAATGGAGAGAGAAGAGCTGAACTGCTTAGTAATGAAGAAGAACTTCAAAATATAGATGCCGTATATACAAGTAATTGTGTAAGAACATTACAAACTGCAAAATATTTAATGGTTAAACAAAATTTGAAAGCAAATATAGATGAAAGATTAGATGAGAGAAGAACAGGGATACCAAATGATGATAAAGTAAAAGATTGGTATACAAGGCAATATCTAGATGAAAATTATAAAACTATTGGTGGAGAAAGTAGAAAAGATGTTGAAAATAGAATGTATGAAGTATTTAGAGAAGTAATAAGAAATAATAAAGGAAAAAGAATTGCTATTTTTTCTCATGGGTATGCAATAACTATGTTTTTGCTTAAATATTGTAAATTAGAAGATATAAATAAAGAACATAATTTAAAAATTAGCTATAAAGATAAAGTTATATTTAATGGAAAAATTAATTCTCCTGATGTGTTTAAAGTTGATGTAGGAAAAGATAATGAAATTTTAAATATTGAAAATATTAAATTTGATGATTTAGAATATGATGATGTAAATTAATTAAAAATCCATCTAATATTCATGTAGTAGATTTCATCTACGTTATTGAAATATAGTAAAATTTAGTGTATAATACTTTTAATAAATTTAGACAATATTTAACGTCAATTGATAAGGAGGAAAAATTAATGAAGCAGAATGAAAGTGAGATAAAAAAGGTTTTTTGTTTTCGGCCAAGAAAATGCATTTCTTGTGGTAAAATAATTTGGGTGGAAAAATATTGGTGTAAACCAATAAAAAATTATTCTATGTGTCCTGAACTATATGCAACAGATAAATTAATATGTTGCAAAAAATGTGCAAATTGTAAGAATGATATGGATAAAATTATGGATACATGGGCATTTAAAAAGCCTTTGTGGATGTTTTTAAATAAATAAAATAATAATAATTGAAACGTGTAATTTATTAATAAAGGAGGACTTTTCCTCCTTTATCTTTTAAAAATAATAATTTTGTGTAAAGAATTAGGAGGAAAAAGTTATGAAGAGAATGAAAAAGGATGAGCTTTTAGAATTAATAAAGACATTAAAAATTGATAAGGAGGAATTTTGGGTATTATCATCTGGTGCTTTAGTATTAAGAGGAATATATCCAGATGCCGGAGATTTAGATATTGCAGTAACAAATAAAGGATTAGATGAATTAAAAAACAACTATTCTTTAGAGCCAAAGGGAAAAGATTGGTATAAAGTAAATGATAGGATTGAATGTGTGTGTGACGGTGATAAGGAAGAGCTTGAATATTATCCTGAAAAAGTAGGAGATTATTATGTTCAAAATATACATGATTATCTTAAATTTTTAAAACAAAGTAAAAGGGAAAAAGATAAATTAAGAATAAAATTAGTTGAAGATTATATAGAAAATAGGGAGAGCAAAATATGAAAATACCATTAAGATTTCAATGTACAGAATATGATTGTGGAACTACATCCTTTATAAATGTACTTCTTTATTTATATGATAGAGAAAATATACCTATTGAATTTATTAAAGCAATTTATAAATATACTTTGGATGTGGAGGATAAAGAAGGAATTATTGGAAAAGGTGGAACTTCAAGAAATCATGCAGAAAGATTGGCTAGATTTTTCGTAAGGTATGCTAATACTAATGAAAAAATTAATATAAAAACACATATTCTATGCAATGATAAAGTGGATTTAATAAACATGAAAAGTGTAATTGAAAGAGGCGGAGTTGCAATTGCAAGGGTATGGCAACAAGGGGAACATTATGTAATAATAACTAAAATAGATGAAAATTTTGCATATATATTTGATCCATATTATTTAGATGAAGATTATTATTATAAAGATAGTGAGGTGGCAGTAGTGTTAAATGATAATTTTACTCACAATAGGTTAGTAAAATTATCTAGATTATTTGATGAAAGGAAAGTTGATTTTTCTTTACTACCAGTTGAAGATAGAGAGGTAATTTTGTTGGAAAGGTAGATTTTATTTCAAAAAATATAAAGAAAAAAACTATGAATGACGAATATATATTTTTAGACTATGCTGCAAATACATCAGTAGATAAAGAAGTTTTAGATGTGTTTAATGATACAACTTTAAAATATTATGCAAATTCAAATTCTACACATAAATTAGGTAGAATTGTAAAAAAAGAAGATGTTGTATTAGAGCCATTAATAAATGGAGGTTCAAGTACCACAATATATAGAAGTGGTACTCCAATAGTAGGACAAGTAGCTGCTTTAAATAAAGCTTTAGAACTTGCTTTTACAAACTTTTCTAAAAGGTACGAGTATGAAAAAAAATAAATAGAAAATTAAGAGAGAATCTATTAAAGTATCAAGATGTAAAAATTAATACATTATCAGAAGAAAATCCATATATATTAAATTTAAGCATTATAGGTGTAAAAGCAGTAGAATTTAAAGAAAAATTGGAAGAATACGGTGTATGTATTTCAATAAAGTCAGCTTGTACTGTAACAATTACTCTATCAAGAATTGTGATGGCTACGACACATGATAAAAAAAGAGCAATTTCATCTTGGAAAATTAGTTTATCTCATTTAATAAAAGAAGAACAAATAGGTAAATTTTTAGAAATATTTGATGAATGCTATAATTATTTTCAAGGAGGACCAAAATGCAAAGATATGAAGAAATAGAAAGAGGCATAACAACTACTTATAGAAAAAAGATTTGGTTACAATTTATAAAAGGTGTAAAAGAATTTGATATGGTAAATGAAGGAGATAAAATTGCCGTATGTATTTCTGGTGGAAAAGACTCAATGTTACTTGCAAAGTGCATGCAAGAATTAAAAAAACATAAAAAGGTAAATTTTGAACTTGTATTTCTTGTTATGGATCCAGGTTATAACAAAATAAATAGACAAAAGATAATAAATAATGCCAAGCTTTTAAATATTCCAATAACAATGTTCGATAGTAATATATTTGAGGTAGTAGAAAAAATTGATGACCATCCATGTTATATTTGTGCAAGAATGAGAAGGGGATATTTATACCAAAAAGCAAAAGAACTTGGATGTAATAAAATTGCACTAGGCCATCACTTTGACGATGTTATAGAAACAATACTTATGGGAATGCTATATGGTGCGCAAATGCAGACAATGATGCCAAAACTTCATAGCACATATCATGAAGGTATGCAGCTTATACGTCCTTTGTATTATGTTAAAGAGGCTGATATTATAAAATGGAAAGAAGAAAATGATCTACATTTTATACAATGTGCTTGTAGATTTACGGAGCACTGTACGATGTGTGATAATGGTGGCGATGGCTCCAAAAGAGAAGAAATGAAAAAATTAATAAAACAGCTTAGAAAAGTGTACGATAAAGTTGATATGAATATATACAACAGTACTAAAAATGTTAACTTAAATACAATTATTTCATATGTAAAAGATGGAAAAACATATCATTTTATGGATGATTATAATAAAAAGGGGAAGAAAAATAATGAATAGTAGTAAATATTGTTTAATTACAACAACTTTTGAAAATAAAGAAGAGGCAAATAAAATATCTGAAATTTTACTAAAAAAAAGACTTGTTAGTTGTTCACAAATTAGTAGTATAACAAGTTCATATCATTGGAAAGGCAAGATAGAACATGAAGAAGAATTTTTACTTCAAATGAAATCAAAGACATCATTATATAAAGAAATTGAAAGTGAAATATTAAAATATCACAGTTACGAAACACCTCAGATAATTATGTATGAGATTAAGGATGGTTATTCTGAGTATTTAAAGTGGATTGATGATGAAACTAAAGAAGATAATGAAAAATGTATTGTACTTGCTTCAAGTAACAATAATAAATTAAAAGAATTTAGAGAAATTTTAAATAACAAGAAAGTTTTATCTCTTAAAGATATTGGATTTAATGAGGAAATAGAGGAAAATGGAAAAACATTTCTAGAAAATTCTTTAATAAAAGCAAAAACTGTAAGTAATTATTTAAAAGAAAGAAATTTAGAATACATAGTAATTGCAGATGATAGTGGTTTATGTGTAAATGCATTAAATGGTGAACCTGGAGTATATAGTGCAAGATATTCGGGAGATCATTCAAATAGTCAGTTAAATAGAAAAAAATTACTAGATGCTTTGGAAAATAAAGAGGATAGAAGTGCATATTTTGTATGTAATATAGTAATGTATTATCCAGATGATACATATTTATCATTTGAAGGAAAAACATTCGGTAAAATTACTAGAGAAGAGCTTGGTAGTAAAGAATTTGGTTATGATTGTATCTTTTATTCAGATGATCTAGGAAAAACTTTTGGAGAGGCAACGGCCGATGAGAAGAATAAAGTATCACATAGAGGACGTGCAGTAGAAAAACTATTAGAAAAATTGAATTAGTATTATTTGTAATAAAAAGTATATCAAAAGTATTATATATTATTTTGAAAGTGAAAATTTATAATTAAATTTGCAAAAAGTGGCAAACTTTTCAAAATTTAGCCTGCAAAAAGTGGCAAATGCAGTAAAATCAAAGCATTTGCCCTTTTAGAAACTATTATATAAATTTACAATAAAATTTATAAATACTCTTTTAAAGTTTCCATACATTTTTCTTGATAATCAACAAATTCGTTTAAAATATTCTGAATAGTTTTATCCATATCAGGATTGTTATGAAGTAACTTTATACCTTTAATAATTCCCATATTTGTTCCTTGAAGCATCATTTCGGCAATGTGGGAAATGCTATTATCAGATGTAGTATTCATTTTTACTTCAATAAATCCCATAGCCTTTTGCATGGCAGGAAGATCTTTTGGAACTTTGTCAAATGTTTGCAGTTTTTTGTCCACCTTATTTAAAATTTCGTTGTATTTGTTGTACTGTTCTAAAAGAATTTTTTTAAAATTATCGTCTTTTACACTTTCTAAAACATTTGATATTGAGTCCATCCCCATTTTAATTCCAATATTTAATTCATTTAAAATAGTAACTTCACTTTTACTTTTATCATCTTTCATATCAATCACCTAGTAAGTATTATTTTCTATAACAACAGATTTATTCATATATGTCAAATTTAGTTGCTTTACCCCTTTATTTTACATTAAATTTGTGGTAAAATAGACATAAAGTATAGGAGAAAAAAAGATGTATATTTTATCACAAGTATTAGGTGTAGCAGGAATTATTAGTATGCTTGCAAGTATAGCTTTTGATACAAGAAAAAAATTACCAGTTTTTGAAATGTTGGCAATTATTCTTTTTGGACTTCAATATTTTATTTTAAAAGCCATTCCTGCAGTGATTATGCTTATAATTTTATTTATAAGGTGTATTGTATTTTTTTACATTGAAAAAAAGTATAAAAAAGTTCCATTTTTTATACTACTGATTTTTCTTGCTTCAATTATTGTAGCTGCTAGTATAATGAAATATGGAATTATGGAAGGTTTTCCAGTTATATCTACATTTATATACACAATTGGAATTTGGCAAAAAAATACTAATATTCAAAGAATTGTTACACTATTTATTTCATGTATATTAATTGGATACAATGTATATGTTAGAGCGTATTCATTATTAATTTGGAATATTTTTGAAATAATTACATCTTTAATTGCTATTTACAATATTAACTTAAATGATAAAAAGACTAAAAAAGGGAGGATGTTATGATAATATTAAATGTATTTAGACATATAAAAACTGTAATGACACATAAATTCTATGTATTTATTTTTGCATGCAAAGCCGGAATACCATTTAGAGGGTTAGTTCATGACATGTCAAAATTTTCGCCGTCCGAATTTTTTGAATCTGTAAAATATTATCAAGGGAATGGATCACCAATATCAGCTGCAAAGAAAGAAAATGGATATTCTAAAGCGTGGTTACATCATAAAGGAAGAAATAAACATCACTGGCAATATTGGTATGATAGTCAAACATATGATAAGACACCAATTATTCCATATAAATATACAGTAGAAATGATATGCGATACTTTAGCTGCTGGAAAAACATATAAAGGTAAGAACTGGACTAAAGATTATCAACTTTCATATTGGCAAAAGGAAAGAAAAACGGTAAAAATGAATGAATGTATTCAAAATGTACTTACAGAAGTATATACACAAGTTGCAAGTGAGGGAATTAATAAAATAATAAATAGGCATAATTTAAAGAAAATATACAATAGATGTACAAATACAAAAGTTCAAGAAGATGAAGAAAATGATACTGGAGTTAATGTTAAAAGCTCTCAATTTGTATAATAAATATTTAATCAAAATTAGTTATAAATTTGTTATATAAAACCTATAATAGATAATAACCAGAATGTCTATAATTTTCGCTTTTCTTTTTAGTTTTGGGAAGACGAGAGAAATAAGAATATTCTTTCTATTGCATCCCCTAACGATTAATAGACGATCCATGGGGAGATCTCCGTCGTATCTGCGAACCATGTAAACATCCCCGTTTTTCTTGTCAACGAGTTGATAACCGTAACCGTAAGTTACCCATTGCGAGTCAAAATAGATCGGTTGTACGAAAGTGACTATAGTTTCATGACGACGCTTCTCTATACTATATAAACGCGGCATGATGGGTTCGTATTTTTCACAAGGAGGGGCGAAATGGATGTCCTTACTTTGTAAAACATAACCTTCGTTGAACATTTCCCGGTCACTCTTTTTGTTTTGAGCCGAGACTGTTATCCCGCAAACTAACAGGATAAGCATCATGAATAAATATTTACCGTCCTTCATCATTTCTTTTTTAGTGCTTGTTAAACTTACGGGCAAGGTGCAAAAAATATCCTAATATAGCAAGGTTTAATGCTATGTGCTGGTAATTTATTTCCAAATAATTTCCACGATATGGTCTATGTCTGTGGGGACTTCGTTCAATTGAAGGAGGATTCCTTCTTTGGTTTTCTTGTATTTTATGCGGGAGGAAGCTGTGCCCGCCCGTGCCGCAAGCGACCTTGCCTTTATGCGCAGATTTGCCTGCTGATCGTTTTGGATGCTTCAAAGGCTCTGTTCCCCGTTTGGGGCGCAGGGCCTTTTGTTTTATCTTCTGTGTTCATAAAAAATTCACAATAATACCCCCCAGCCCTACTTGCAGAAACAGGACCGCCGTGCTATAATGCAGCTATGGAGTAAGATACCCCCAAGGGGTAACGAAAGGAGAATAGACATGAGCGATGTGAACAAGATCCCGGAGGGCAGCTGCCCCCACTGCTCCCCCGCCCCGGCAGAAGCATCCTGCTGTGCCCCGGCTGAGGGAAGCACCGGCTGCGGCTGCGGCTGCCGCCACAAGCAGCGCACCGAGGAGGAATACAAGCACCTCATCACCCGGCTGAACCGCATCGAGGGCCAGATCCGCGGCATCCGCGGCATGGTCGAAAACGACGCCTACTGCCCGGACATTCTCGTGCAGTCGGCGGCGGCGGGCGCGGCGCTCAACGCATTCAATAAGGAGCTGCTGGCCAGTCACATCCGCACCTGCGTCGTCGAGGACATCCGCGACGGCAAGGATGAGGTGATCGACGAGCTGGTGGCGACGCTGCAGAAACTCATGAAATGAGCCGCACCGCAAAGGAGGAACGACATTGAAGCAATATAACGTCACCGGCATGAGCTGCGCGGCCTGCTCGGCGCGCGTGGAAAAGGCGGTGTCGAACGTACCGGGCGTGACGGCGTGCTCGGTCAGCCTGCTGACCAACTCCATGGGTCCAAACTTCTGCTCAATGATCATGTGGTCCACGAAGTTGATATCACTCTTCTTG
>OHAQ01000124.1_pt1 | contig 51615 bp, 42 predicted proteins | sample 1577111 | NCBI WGS metagenome assembly OHAQ01 (sample SAMEA3541549, study PRJEB24748) | human gut metagenome | biome: human gut; feature: human-associated habitat; material: faeces | place: China | collected 2012 | reverse complement strand
CAGGCAGGGGGAGGGAACGGTACCGATGCGGGCAAAGGACGTCGGAGCGAAGCGATTCGTCCGTACCCGATGAAAAAAGAGGTCACGATCCGACCGTAACCTCTTGAAAATTCGTGACTCCGACAGGATTCAAACCTGTAACCTCTTGATCCGTAGTCAAGTGCTCTATTCAGTTAAGCTACGGAGCCATTCCCTTATTGCGAGTGCAAATGTAGGGTATTTTTCCGGTTTATGCAAATTTTTTGCGGATAAAATTTATCCGACCCGGAAAATGGCGCTTTGGAAGTCGGGAATGTCTGCTGTTGCGGGCTTCTGCGGACGATGGGCGGCGGAGCGGGTGCGGGGTTCGCACGGCGGAAAATCCGGAAGCCGGCAGGGTGGGGGAGCGGTGTCCCGCTATGCGGGAGTAGGGCGGGACCGGCCCTTCGGGACGGGGCGGAACGAAAACGGCAGGACATTCGTCCTGCCGTTTTCGTTGAAAGAACTTCCCGTTACTCCTGTGTGAGCGCCCCGTAGATGACAGCCGTCTGGCTGCTGTTCGTGGCACGCAGCTGCCCCATCGTATAGACGTCGTATGCTACGTTCGTCCATTCGATCTTGAAGGTCTTGTTTTTGAGGAACTCGGTCAGGTTGTAGACACTGCCGTCGTTGAAACTTTCGGCAGTGCTGTCCATCGAGAGCGTCGAACCGTCGATGGTGAAGCTGTCTTCCGCCTGGTTGAAGGTGATCTGGTAGGTATACCGCACCTCCTGCCCGATGCCGCCGATCACCGGAGCGACCGTCAGCTGCGAGTTGCCCTCCGTATCCAGCCCGAAATAGAGGTTGATGTGCGAGAAGGAGGCGATGCCCGACGTGAGCAGCAACTTCATCTGGAAGATGTTGTGCATGAGATAGCCCAGATAGTTCTCGGATTCGTTCGTGCTGGGGAACATGCCGTCCTCCACGCGCAGGATCGTGTAGTACTTTTCGACGCCGAAGCAGGCTTCCATGCCGATATTGGCCTTGCTCTTGGCCTGTATGAGGATCGGAGTGTCGCTGTCGGTGGTGAAATTGTCCGTGTCGGCATGGTAGTTCAGCCCTTTGATCTCCACGCCGTTGATCGTAACGGGAGTGTCGAATACGAGGTCTTTCGTGACGATGTCCGTATGCGTCTCGACCGCTTCGATCTGCGTGACGTTCCCTACTTTGTAGAGGAACATGACCGTGCGGGTGCTGAGTTTCACGTCGACGGTCAGTCCGTTGACGTCCATGTAGCAGAAGAGGTTCTGCTTGTAGGAGGGCGCATTGCGCAGCGCCTCCTGCAACTGACCCTGCTTCACGGCCTGCATCTCGGCCTCCGTGGCACGTGTCAGCGTGGCCTTGATGCGGTTGATGCGGCCCGTCATGGTGAACACGTCGTCCGTCACCTCGTCGATCTCGAATTCGAAATCGGTTTTCAGTCCCAGGTTGCCCGTACCGCCGCTGATCGCATCGTTGGGGTCGCTGATGATGTGGAGGTAGTTGTAGGTGTCGAACGTGAGCACCGGACGCTGGTAGGCGTGGAACATGTAGGTCGAGGTGCGCGGGATGCCGTTGAGTTCCGGATAGTCGAGGTTGTCGGTGAACATCGTTACCATGTTGTTGTCGGCGAAATCCATCCAGAAACGGTAGAATCCCTTGCTGGTCTCGATGTCGGCGAACCAGCCGAATTCGGCTCCGGCGAGCTGTGCCTGATAGCCCTTCATGGCGGAGTCCACGCGAACGTCGACACTGTCGTCCATCGTAACCGTACTTTCGTTACAAGCCGTATGAACGGCCGCGGAAGCCAGCAGAATGAGTATGCTGATATATTTTCTCATAGTATCTTGTCGTTTTCTTACTTGTTAAAATCCGGACGTTCGCTATTTCGTGGGAGGATTCGAAACGACCTCCTCGATGGCCATGCGGAAATAGCTCTCCAAGCCCGGCTCGCCCGAGGTCTCGTTGTCGAAGAACTCGATGTTCCACGTCTCCTTGAAATAGCTGTTGACGATGGCCAACTTCGCTTCCAGATCGGCTTTCGCATGGGGATTCTCGGTCGACTTCGCCGCTTCGGCCAGTACGGTATCCTTGAACCACTCGTAGCCGAAGACCAGAATACCCGAAACCATCTCGGCGAAATCCTCGTCCTTGTTCAGCATCGCGTAGTTGGTGATGAATCCCTGATGACGGGCTTCGGAGTCGTTGAGCAGCGTCCAGTTGGAGTTGTAACGTCCCGTAGAGATGGTCTGGTACTCCTGATTGAAGAGCTTCGTCTGGTGGAGAATGTGCGTGAACTCGTGGACGATGGTGTGGAGCGCCTCTTTCAGCTCGTTTTCATTCGAAGCGTCGAAGTTGTTGACGTTCAGCAGCAAGATCTTGCGTCCGCCCTCGGCCTGACCCAGTTTGAACGAGCCGTTCTGGTATTCGGGGCTGCCGACCAGCACGATCTTCTTCGGAGCGACCTCCTTGAGGAAGTCCAGACTGTTGCCCGTAGCCTGAATGTAGGGCTTGAACCATACGTCGCGCAGGGCGGCCATCATCGGCTGTACGGCGTCGAACTCGACGGGAACCAGCTGTACCTCCGACAGGCTGCTGTACGACTGTGCGGCATCCCAGCGGTATACGACTTCGATATTGTAGGGTACCGTATAGTTCAGGTACAGCCATTTGTCCAATTCGTTCTCGGCATACTCTTCTCCGCCCAATCCGGGGATGTAGAGGTCGTCGGCGATCTTCTCCTCTTCGCGGCAGCCGCCCAGAAGCAGCGCTGCTCCGAACAAGGCGGCAAGGAATATGTTGTTGTATCTTTTCATCTTTTTCACGATTGTATTGTTTGGCAGTTTACCACGGTTGAGGAATGTTGTTCATCGCGTTGGCTTCGACGCCGGCGAGGATCGCAGTCTGCGGAACTTGCAGGATGCGGCGGTCGTCGTCGGGGGTCAGTGTGCTCGACAGACCGGAGTTGTCGCGGTGCGTGACGGGAATGTTCCAGCGAAGGATGTCGTAGTAGCGCTGTCCTTCGTAGAGGAATTCGATGCGGCGGAAGTCGAGGATCGTCAGGATCAGCGCCTTTTGCAGACGCCCCTGTTCGCCCGCGAGGAACCGGCCCTTGTTGAATTCGCTGTTGATGAACGTATTCACGCCGTTCAGCTGTGCCGAGTAGTAACTCAGGATCTTGGCCTGCGTGAGCGAGGTCGTGGCGATGTCGAAATCGTCGGCCGGAATGCGCAGCTCGATGAAGCAGTTCAGGTCGTCGAGCGCTTCGTCGAAATTGCCGAGCATCGTATTGGCTTCGGCGCGGGCCAGCAGCATCTCGTCGGTGCGGAAGAGCGCCAGTTTGGTATAGGAGCGGCCGATGCCTGCGACGATGTCCGAATAGTAGAAATCCTGATAGTACTTCATCAGCACCTTGCCTTTGACGCCGCCGCTGTAACCGTAGACGCAGTTCGAGTAGCTCCAGTCGACGCCGGTGGCGTTCTTGGTCGCCAGCTTGGTGACGATCTCCTCGTTGAGCGTGTAGCGGGTATAGATGTTGGCCCTGATCGTCGAGGGGAGAATCGTCATCGGCTCGCTGAGCAGCAGATTGGCATTGCTGCTGGCCGAGGAGAACTCCTGACCGATCTTATCGGAGTTGTCGTTGTAGCTTCCCAGTCTGTTCCAGTCGGTGAGATAGCTGCGGCAGAAGATGCGGCAGGGATCGGTGGCCGAGGGGTAGCGGACGGGCGTTTTGGTGATCGTGTTCGAAGTGCCGGGTTTGTCGAAGAGGCTCGGCGTGGGGAAGAACTGGTTGACGTAGTATACTACGTTCTGATAGTCGCGCGTGAAGAGCGCCACGCGGGTTGCGAAGGCCAGGGCCGACTGGGGCGTGAAGTGGAACTTCGGCTCGTTGTAGTCGCTCGCGCTGCCGACGATCTTCATACCGTCTTCGAGATCTTGGAGCACCTTCGAAAGCGTCACGGCGACCGTCTCGCGCGAGTAGTCGGCGTAAGTCGTCTTCTCGGGATCGGTAGCGTAGGGAATGCCCGGATTGCTGGACATATTGTCCAGATCGAAGAAGTCGGAATAGAGCGACAGCAGGCAGAAGTGCGCGTAGGCGCGGCACAGCAGCGCCTCGCCGCGCGAGCGTTCGAGCTGCGTGGTCTGGCCGTGCTTGTTTTCCAGTTCGTCGATGGCCTCCAAGGCGTGATTGGCGGCCGCTACGGCAGCGTAGGCTGCCGACCAGTAGGCTTCGTAGCCGTCCCATGCGCCTTCGCCCGCGAGCGAGTATTCGCGCCAGCGGAAAGCGTCCTCTTGGAAGGTGTAGAGCGAGTTGATGCCGGCCAGCGACGTACCGTAGTCGACGAAGCCGTCGCAGCGGGCGTCGACTACCGAGTAGAACGTGGAGGTCGGGTAGGCCGAAACCAGCAGCGCCGAGACTTTTTCCGGCGTATCGATGTAGGTACGATTGTCGGGATCGGTGCCCAGAAAATCGGAACAGCTCGAAAGGACTCCGGCCGAAGCGATCAGTGCGATGATTATTTTTCTCATATCTCTTTTCTCTCTTTTTTACTGAATTAGAAGCCGAGGTTCAGCGACAGCGTGAACTGCGTGGTGGTAGGCATGGCCACACCGCCCGTGTTGTAGAATTCGGGGTCGCGGCCGTTGAGCGCCTTGTCCGAGTAGATCAGCCACGGATCCTTGACCGTGAAGCGGACGCTGGCGGTCTTGAAGAAGCGGCTCTTGCTGATCCAGTCCGACGAGAAGTCGTAGTTGAGCGAGAGGCTCTTCAAGCGGATGAAATCGCCCTTGGCTACACGTTTGCTCGTGTAGTTATAGGAGGCGTAGGTACCCGAGTCGTCGATCGAGATCGAATTGTGCACGTAGTCGAGGATGGCCGGAACGTCGTTGTCGCCCGACATGACGTAGCGGTTCTTGAACTCGTTGGTCAGGGCCGTCTGGTCGCCGTAGTATTGGCTGAAGATCGGGTCGAGACGGATCACGTTGCCGGCCTGGTAGGTGAAGAAGGCGTTCAGCGAGAGATTCTTGTAGCGGACCGTGGTGTTGAAGCCGCCCGTCCACTTCGGGTCTACCTGGCCTTCGTAGATCAGGTAGTCGGTATCCGTTCCCTGCTTGTCGATCTCCTTGGTAATTTCACCCTTTTCGTTGATGTACAATGGAATACCCGTTCCGGGTTCGAGACCTGCATAGGGGATCGAGAAGAGGCTGTTGACGGGATAACCCTCCTTATTGCCGCCTTCGTTGCGGATCAGCTCGTTGGTCTGCGTCAGGTTTTTGGCGTTCTTGATCCGGTTCCACGTATAACCCAGCGTGAAGTTGGCCGACCAAGTCCAGTCCTTCGAGCGGATGAACGTACCGCCCAGCGTGATGTCGTAGCCGTGCGAATCGAGGTCGGCGTAGTTGGCGTATTTCCAGAACTCGCCGCCGATGCCCGACGTCTTGACCGTCGCGATCAGGTCGAAGCCCTTGCGGTTGAAGTAGTCGAACGAGAAGTTCATCCGGTTGTTGAACAGCGTGACGTCCAGACCGGCGTTGAACTGGTAGCTCTTCTCCCAGGTCAGGTCGGAGTTTTCCAATGCCTCGATGTAGATCTGGTTCTCGCTGTGACCGGGGTTGAAGGACTGCTGGTTGCGGAAGACCACGCCTGCGCTGGCCAGCTGCGGCATGGAGGCCGTCAGACCGTAGCTCAGACGGAGGCTCAGTACGTCGACCCAGTCGGAGGCGTTCTCCATGAACGATTCGTTCTGGATGTTCCACTTGGCACCGAAGTTCCATGTAGGCAGCCAGCGCTTGTTGGCGCTCTTGCCCAATGCATTCGAACCGTCGACGCGGATCGTCGCCGAGATCGAGTATTTGCGGTCGAACGAATAGTCGGCGTTGGCGTAGGCCGCTACGAAGCGGTCGAACAACTCCTCGGCCGAGTAGAGGTCGGTCTTGCGGTCGGCCATCATGCGGTAGAAGTTGGGATCGTTGTAGACCACGCCGCCCATCTTGTACTGGTAGCCGGGCTGCGTCGCGGAGGTGATGCGGCGGTCGGTGTATTTGATCTGCATACCGGCCAGCGCGTTCAGCTCGTGCATGTGGGCACCGTCCCAGACCTTGTTGTAGTTGAGCGAGTAGCGTATGTCGTAGTTGAGCATGCGGTAGTTGTTCGTGTTGTAGAAACCTCCCAACGGCAGTACGACGATCGGCTCGGCGTTGAGATCCTCCGTATTGTGCCACAAATAGGGGTTGTTCTGACGGATGGTCGAGTTGCCGGCGGCTCGATAGGCGTTGGCGACGTTCGAATCCTCGGTGATCTTGTGGAGCTGGTCGCTCTTCACGTAGCGGAGCGCTCCCGTGAAGTTGAATTTCAGATCTTTGAGGATCGACCAGTTGAATTCGCCCTGCAGCTTGGCGTCCACAACGTTCAGCTCGATCTTGTTGTTTTCCAGCTCGTTGAAGATATTGAACGGCGCGTAGTTCATCTGGACGTATTCCAGATTGCCGTTGTCGTCGTAGGGACGCACGGCGCGCGACGTATTCAGCGCGTAGCTGAAGGGGTTGATGTCGAATTCACGCGACCATTCGCCCGTCACCGAGTTGATCTTGCGCGAATAGGAACCCGGAGCCGACTGGTCGCGGAACGATGCGACGGCCTGTACGCCGACCGAGATCTTCTCGCTGACGGTGTAGTCGTTGCGGAAATTCAGCGTGTAACGGCTTACTTCGTCGGCTACCGACCAGCCGTCGTCGCGCAGGAAACCGATCGAAGCGTAGGTGCGCGACTTGTCGGAACCGGTCGAGATGCTCAGCGTGTGCTCCTGCTGGAGGTTGTGCGTGAAAAGCTCGTCGAACCAGTCGGTGTTGGCCTTGGCGTATTTGAGCAGGAAGGCCTCGCGTGCGCTGCGCGTGTTCATCAGGTCGAATTTGCCCGTGTCCTTGTTGTAGGTCGAAATGGCCTTCCACATCAGACCGTAGGGGCCGTAGCTCGACGAGTTGAGAATGCTCTCGTTGAGCATACCCTTGCGGGCGATTTCCGACGTGACGGCCATCTGGTCGGCCGAGTTCATGATGTCGTAGTTCGAGTAGCGGGGCTTCGTGCGGATGGTGAAGTTGCCGGTGTAGTTGATGCGCGGCGCCCCCTTCTTACCTTTCTTGGTGGTGATGACCACCACGCCGTTCATGGCGCGGGCACCGTAGAGGGCCGTTGCCGAGGCGTCTTTCAGGATGTCGAAGGTCTCGATGTCCGAGGCGTTGATGCCCGCCACCGACGAACCCAGCAGTGTCGTCGGGTCACCCGACGACAACTGGTCGTTGGAGATGTTGACGACATCTTCGAGCACGACGCCGTCGACTACCCACAGCGGCTTGTTCTCGCCGCTGAGCGACGTGACGCCGCGGATACGCACTTTGGGGGCGCTACCGAAGGTGCTCGAAACGTTCTGTACCGATACGCCGGCCACCTGTCCTTCGAGCATACGGCTCACGTCCGTGACGCCCGCGATGGCGACGTCGTCGGCCGAAATCTTGACCGACGAACCGGTGAAACTCTCTTTCTTTGCGTTTTTGAAACCCGTCACGACGATCTGGTCGATCACGACTTCCGGTTTCAGTTTTGCGTTGACAACGTGATTTTTGCCGACCGTTACATTGAGGCTTTCATAGCCGATGTAGGTGAACGTCAGCACCGGATGCTCGCCTGCTGAGGCGGGGACCGGAAGGACGTAAGTGCCGTCTGCGAGCGTCGCTACGCCCGTCGTCGTACCGATCATGACGGTGGCGCCGATAAGGGGCTGTCCGGTTTCGGCATCGACAACCTTTCCCGAAATCTTTATCTGTGCGAACGTCGCGCCGACGCTACCCAGACAGAGTACGAGCAGTAGTAAAAATTTTCTCATGCGCAAAAAATGATTAATATTGTATTCGTCTTTCGTTTCTTCGTTCGGGTGAATCGGTTTGCATAGTGCGCATCGTCTTTTCACCGCTTTCAGGAGCTTATATGTATAGTATATGTAGTCGACAAAGATAGGTATTTTTTCATTACCCCCCCCGCAATGTTAGGAATTTTTTTTGAGTTTTTTTAAATTGGTGACACAGTGATTGGAATTTATTCGATAAAATTGCAATTCGTAACTGAATTTCGTCTGGAAATTTCGGAATGTAATTAAAATGGCGGATCGGCGGGGGAAACGCTCCGAAAGAGGGTGCAGCGGCCGGACGACTGCCTGAAAACGTGTCGGTTGGGAGAGGCGGATTCGTGGACGCGAAACGGTTCGGGAAGGGCGTCGCGGAGGAACCGGATCAACGTTTGAGTTCGCGGTCGGGGTTCTCTTTGAGGAATTTTTCCCACGATTTGCTGCCGTGCGCCGACGCGGCCTTGCGGCCGCCGCCCAGCCCCTTGTTGCGTTCGTCGCCCAGTGCGGCGTTGAGCGGGCTGCACGACATGAAGTAATGGCACAGCGCCACGGCCATGCCGTCGGTCTCGTCGAGCTTCTTGGGGGTGTAGTCGATCCCCAGTATGCGGGTGACCAGTGCCGCCACCTGCTCTTTGGCTGCCGCCCCTCCGCCCGTGATGCACTGCTTGATGCGGCTCGGCGCGTATTCGAAGACGGGGACGTCGCGGCAGAGCGCGGCGGCCATCGCCACGCCCTGCGCCCGTCCCAGTTTGAGCATGCTCTGCACGTTCTCGCCGAAGAACGGCGATTCGAGCGCCACCTCACGGGGGGCGTACTCGTCGACGAGCGCCCCCACGCGGTCGAAGATGCGGCGCAGTTTGGCGTAGGGATCCGTCAGTTTGTGGAGATCGATGGCTCCCATGACCACCGAGCGCAGTTCGCGCCCCGTGACCTCCACGACGCCGTAACCCATGTAGTTGGTTCCGGGGTCGATTCCCATGATGCGGTAGGACTCTTTGTTCGGTGCAGGCATTTCGGCAGGTATGTTATTGTCCGAGCAGTTTTTCGATCTCGCCGACGGGAATGTGCGAGGCTCGGCCCCATGGCTTTCGGGCGACGATCTGCCCGTCGGAGCAGCGGATCAGCACGAAGGAGGGGAGGCTCTGGATGCCGTAGCTGTCGAAGCCGGTCTGCCAGCCGTCGAGATTGCTGATGTTGCTCCACGGCAGGCCTTCCTTCTCGATAGCGCGGAGCCACGCTTCGCGTCGGCTGTCGAGCGATACGCCGATGACCTCCAACCCCGCGGCGCGGTAGGTTTCGTAGAGTTGTTTGATGCGGTTCATGCCGCTTATGCAGGGGCCGCACCACGAAGCCCAGAAATCGACGAGCACGCACTTGTTGGCCGGGTCCTCCACCGCCTGCCGCAGCGACAGCGTGTCGCCTGCGGGTGTCGGCGCCGCGATGTCGCGGTAGGGTTGTCCCACGTCGGTGCGCAGATATTGTTCGATCCGGGGCCGCAGGTAGCGGCGGATCATGTAGTGCCGCTGCATCGGTTCGCTGAGGCGGTCGATCGCGTCGAGCATCTGCCGTGCCGAGCGGAATCCGGTCGGGTAGCGGCTGAGAATTCGCACGGCGAGGAAGTTGTCGGCATTGTTCACGACGGTGCGGTAGGTATAGTCGTAGAGCTCTTCCTGGATCGCATCGAGTTCTTCTCCGCGGGTGCCTTTCCGGCGTTCGGCGAAGCGTTCCAGCTGTCGCTGGAATTGTGCGAGCGAATCGTTGAGCGGGCTGGCGGCGACGAACGATTTGCGGTCGGCCAGCCTCCCTTCGATCCGTATCGGTGCGTTTTCGAGGATGAAGGAGGCCAGTGTCTTGCGCCCGTCGAGCGAAAGATAGCCCAGTGCAGAGTGGGGAATCCGCCCTTCGAACATGAAGCGTCCCTGTTCGACGCGGGCCGAATCCAGCACGATCAAATCGGCGGGGTAATCCTCTGCGGTGCAGAGGTAGACGGTGGATTGTTCCAGGTCGGGAATTTCACCGGTCAGCGTGTAACCGGATTTGCAGCCGGCCAGAAGGATTCCGGCCAGAGCGAGCAGGGCGGCGGGTTTCATGTTGTAAGGGTTTTAGGTGTGTTTGTCGCGGTTTGCCGGCGGACTTGGTCGGAGCCGACCGGCAGGGGAGGGGCGGAACCGGCCTGCCGTCGCCGGTTATTTCCCCAACAGCTCTTCGAGCTTCTCGCCGAGGGCCTTGCCGCGCAGCTGTGCGGCGACGATCTGGCCGTCGGAGCAGCGGATCAGGAAATTCGACGGGATGCTCTCCACGGCGTAGTCGAGCGAAGCCGGCGAATCGAAAGCCTTGAAATCGCAGACCTGGATCCACTTCATCTGCTTGTCGGCGATGGTTTTCACCCATGCGTCGCGTTCGTCGTCGAGCGACACGGCGTAGATTTCGAATCCCTTTTTGCGATATTTTTCATAGTCGGCCTGCAAATAGGGAATCTCCCTGAGGCAGGGGCCGCACCACGAGGCCCAGAAGTCGACGAGGACGTATTTGTTGGCGGGATTTTCGATCACGGATTTGAGCGATACCGCTTTGTCGTCGGCGTTCGGGGCGGAGATGTCGACATAGGGCTGTCCCACCGTCGTGCGGAGCCGTTGCTCCATGACCTTGCGCAGGTCGGTCAGTTCGGTGCGCTGCTGCCACTCGGCGGGGAAGCGGTCGATCTCGGCCAGCACCTCCTGCGGCGTGAAGAACATCGACCCCGTTTCGGCCAGTATGATCATGCCGCAGATGTTGTCGCGGTTGCGGTCGATCGTTTCGCGCATCTGCTGCTTGTAGCGGTCGACCAGTTGTTTCTTGTCAGCCTCCAATTCGGTGACGCCGTAGGCTTCGCTGGTGTTGAACGTCAGTTCGTTGAAGGCGTTCATCGCCTCGTTGGCCGCGGTTCCGGTCGGGTAGACCTCGTTGGGATTGTAGAGGTTGCCGTCGATCGAGATGCGGGCGTTTTCGAGGAAAAACCGCACGAAGGGCTGCTCCTTGTCCCGGCTCAGATAGGCCACTTCGGGCAGTTCGGTCTTGCCCGTGAAGGTGAAGGCGCCCGCTTCGACTTTGGCCGAGTCGGCCACGTTGTGCGTGCCATTGAAGGTAATCAGATAGACGTAGGGCGATTCCAGGCCCTCGACGTTGCCGCGAATCGTGTAACCGTCCGACGTGCAGGCACCCAGGAAGAGCAGGGCCGCTGCGAATGTGTAAATGCGTTTCATGGTAAAATGTATAAGTTCGGGTGAAAGGGCCGGCGCACGGCCGGCCGTCGTTGCGTTGCGGTCAGTCGCCGAGCAGCTCGCCGAGTTTTTCGCCGAGCGCTTCGCCGCGCAGCTGCGTGGCGACGATCTGGCCGTCGGAGCAGCGGATCAGGAAGTTGGAGGGGATGCTCTGCACGGCGTACGCCTCGGCCGCGGGCGTCTGGAACCCGCTGAGGTCGCTCACCTGGATCCACTTCATCCCCTGCTGCCTGACGGCGTCGATCCAGCGGTCGCGCTGCGAATCGAACGATACGGCGTAGATTTCGAATCCCTTCTTGCCGTATTTCTCGTAGTCGGCTTTCAGAAAGGGGATCTCGGCCATGCAGGGGCCGCACCACGAAGCCCAGAAGTCGAGCAGAACATACTTGTTCCTGCGGTTCTCGACGACCGATTTGAGCGATACCTCGCCTCCGTCGGCATTCTTGGCCGCGATGTCGATGTAGGGATGGCCGGCGCTCACGCGGAGCTTGCGTTCGGTGGCCTCGCGCAACTCGGTCAGTTCGCGGCGCTGCTGCCACTCGGCGGGGAAGAGCGCGATCTGCTCCATCACCTCCTCGGGCGAAAGGAAGGCGTAGGCGTTGTTCAGGAACGTGGTCACGCCGTAGATATTGTCGCGGTTCATCTCCACGGCGTCGGACATCAGCTTGGAGTACTCCTTGCGCAGGCTGTCGCGCTGCACGTCGTTGCCGGTCTTGGCGAACTCCTCTTCCAGGGCGGCGATCTTTTCGTCGAATGCCCGCTGGATGTCGTTCGACGGCGTGCCCAGTACGGCGATATCGGCCGGTGCGGAGAGTGCGCCGTCGACGCTGATGCGGCCGTTTTCCAGGAAGAAATGGACGAAGGGCTGTTGCTTGTCGGTGCTCAGGTAGACCACCTCGGGCTGTTCGGCCTTGCCTTTGAAGACGAAGCCGCCCTTGGTGACCTTGGCCGAGTCGATGACCTCCACCTCGCCCGTGTAGCGCAGCAGGTAGACGTAGGGATTGTCGAGTCCGGCGATCTTGCCGCGGATCGTATATCCGTCGGAGGAGCAGGCGCCCAGCAGGAGCAGGGAAGCCGCGAATGCGAGTGTTCTTTTCATACTTATTTTTCTATCAGTTGGTTGACCGCCTTTTCCAGCGCGGAGAGCCGCTGCTGCAACTCGGGGAGGTTGCGGAAGACGGCGTTCGCGCGGTGGAACTTGATGCCCGGCAGCGCCGGCGTGCCCATGCGGACTTCGCCGTCGGGCACGTTCTTGTCGACGCCGCTCTGCGAGCCGATCTTCACGCGGTCGCCGATGGTGACGTGGTCCGCGATGCCGACCTGCCCCGCGAGGAAGCAGTTGCGGCCGATCTTCGACGAACCCGCGATGCCCATCTGCGCCGACGAGACGGTATGCTCGCCGATCTGCACGTTGTGTCCCACCTGGATCAGGTTATCAAGTTTCACGCCACGGCGGATAATCGTCGAATCGGTTTTCGCGCGGTCGATGCAGGTATTGGCCCCGATCTCGACGTCGTCCTCGATAATGACGTTGCCCAGCTGCGGGATTTTGTCGAAGCCGCCCTCGGCGTTGGGGGCGAACCCGAAACCGTCGGCACCGATCACGGCGCCCGCGTGGAGGATGCACCGGCTGCCGATGCGGCACCCTTCGTAGATCTTCACGCCGGGGTAGAGCGTCGTCCCCTGGCCGATCTCCACGCCGTCGCCGACGTAGACCTGCGGGTAGATCCGGCAGCCGTCGCCGATGCGTGCGCCCGCCTCGATCACGGCGAAGTCACCCACGTAGCATCCTTCGCCCAACGAGGCTTCGGGTGAGATCGAAGCCCGTTCCGAGACGCCCTTTTTCTGCGGACGCGCGGCGTTGTACATCTCCAGCAGCCGCAGCACGGCCGCCCCGGCGTCGTCGACCTTGACGAGCGTGGGCTTCACCTCCCGCTGCGGCGTGAAGGAGCGGTCGACCAGTACGATCGATGCTTCGGTGGTATAGAGGAACGGTTCGTATTTCGGATTGACCAGATAGGCCATCGAGCCGACCTTGCCCTCCTCGATCGAGGAAACGGTGTGTACCTTGACCGTTTTGTCTCCGACGATGTCGCCGCCCAGAAAACCGGCGATCATTTCGGCTGTAAATTCCATCATATGTTACAGGTATTTGTTAATATCTATTCCTATGGGCATGAACTCTTCCACGGTGCGGCCGAACGAAAGCACCTCGCGCACGGTCGACGAGGATATGTCGGCCACGGGCGAGGGGGTGAAGAGCATTACGGTCGTGATGTCGGGGTAGATGCGGTGGTTGGTGGCCTCCATCGTGCGTTCGTACTCGAAGTCGGTGGTGTTCCTCACGCCGCGGATGATGGCGCCCGATTTAAGCGGCTTAATGTATGATATTGACGATAAAATGCTTACTGACCCTGTAAGGAGCGTTTCAAGAATATACAGAGACACACGTGGCAACAGAAGTAAGATAAAATACAGAGAAAATATGTGGCTGATGCTTAGAAGATATAAAAAAGAATACCCCTCAGCTCCGTTTTTCTACTTTGAATTTTATCCTAACAGTTTTGGATACGGCTTGGCTTTTTGGACGTGGAAACAATCGGCATTTAAAGAAGTTCATAATCTCATTATTGAGCATCCGGGCAGGTGGTTAGATGCTGTTGACGCATGCAAGCAGGCAGGTTTAACTTATAATGCAAGAGATAACTATAAAAAAGATATGTATCCAAATGCACCAAAAGAGATAAAACCGTATTTGAGCGCAAAGAATATGGAATTTAGCTATAGTTCGTTTGATATGAACAGGATTAATTCTCCATCTCTTATTGACGAATTAAAGCTTGCGTTTGATTTAGCAAGACCAATGTACTCTTTTTGGGCTAACGCTTATGATAATATGCTTGATAAAGGTATAATTAAACCGGAAGACGCTATAAGATAATAGGTGATTTTTTGTTAAGATTTGTATTTGGCAGAAGTGGCTGCGGGAAAAGCAGTTTTGTTTTTAATGAAATAAAAAAGCTTGTAGAAAGCGGAGAGAATAATATAATACTCTTAACTCCGGAGCAATATTCTCTTGTTGCAGAACGCAGACTTTTAATGGATTTAGGCGAGGATATGGTCAACTGTGTTGACAACTCGTCTTTTTCTCGTATTTCAAACGATGTAAAAAAGAAATACGGATGCGATACTTTGCCTACTCTATCCAAAGGAGGCAAGGTTATATTAATGTGCAAAGCTATCGATAACTGCAAAGATAAATTTCAGCTTTTCAATAAAAAACTCGATTCGCTGAACTTTGTTTCATCAATGATTAAGATTTACGATGAAATGAAATCTTGTAATCTTGATTCTTTGCAAATTAATGAATTATCTAAAAATATTGAAAACGATGTTTTATTTAAGAAATTAAGTGATATTTCACTTGTTATGAGCAGTTTTGAAGAACTTATTAACGGCAAATTTAACGATTCTTCAAATGAACTTAACAGAATTTATAACCAAATTTTTGATAAAAATTATTTTAAGGATAAATATATTTTTATTGACGGATTTAACGGCTTTGTTGCACAAGAATATAAACTTCTTGAATTAATAATAAGCGAATCAAAATGCGTAACAATTACTCTTTGCAGTGACTCGTATGACAGCGGAGATAATTTTAATCTTTTCGCCTATGTAAACAATTCAGCTAAAATCATAAAAAAAATTGCCGATAAATCAAATGTTAAAACCGAAATTGTTAAATTAGAAAATAATTTTAGATTCAATAATGATGAATTAAAAGCTGTTGAAAGTCACTTTTTTGAAAATTGTAACCGTATTCTTGATTCTAATGAAAATATACATATTTATGCATCTAAAAATATATCTGACGAATGTGATTATGTATCAAGAGAAATTAAATCACTATTGAGAAATGGATATAAAGCATCTCAAATTGCGGTTATAACACGTGACTTAAATAAATATTTAAGTGAACTTGAATATAGTTTTACAAAATATGAGGTACCTTATTTTAAAGATGAAAGGCAGCCGATTAATTCTCAGTCGCTTGTGGTAATGATAGAATTTATGCTTAGATGTATCAATTTTTCGTTCAAAAGCGACGATGTTCTGAGCCTTGCCAAAACAGGACTTACCGACATTTCAGATGAGGATATAAACGATATCGAAAATTACGTTTTTCTTTGGAATATCAATGGCTTAAAATGGACAAAACCGTTTAATAATTCAACTAAAGGTTTTGTAAATGAATTAGACGAAAGCGATAAAAAAGCGCTTGATAAAATTAACGAAACAAGAGAAAAACTTATTAAACCGCTTGTTGCTTTTAAGTCCACCGCAAAAAGCAGGAATTCAAGAGAAATAAGCGAAGCAATTTATAATACTTTAATTTCATATAAAGCTGACAAAAAAATTAAAGAATACGCAATAGAACTTGATAAAAACGGCTTTTATACTCTTGCAAACGAACAGGGAAGGGTATGGGAGCTTATAATGAATATTTTAAATCAGCTCGCAACAACTCTTGGCGAAACTGATTTAAAAACCTATGCTCAAATGTTTTCCCTCATTATTTCAAGTGAAGATTTGGGTAGTGTGCCAAGCGGAATTGACAATGTTCAAATAGGTCAGGCTGACAGAATCAGAACAGATAATCCTAAAGCTGTATTTGTTTTGGGTGCTAACGAAGGTGAATTTCCGCAGGCAGTAAACGGCGGCGGTCTATTATCAGAGTCTGAACGCAGAATTATGCTTGATAATGATTTTAAACTTTATTCGTATGGCGAAATTATTAATCTTCAGGAAAGATATTTTGCATATATGGCATGCTCTTGCGCAAGTGACAAGCTTTATATTTCTTATCTTAAAGGAAACGGTAAGGACTATTCGCCGTCAGAAATTGTAACTGATATAGAGCAAAAGTATAAAGCTTTTAAAGAATACGATTTTTCTTATTTTAAAGATATTGACCTCGTTGAAACCGATAAAAACGCATTTGAACTTATGAGTGAAAGATTTTATGAAAACACACCTTTTTACTCATCACTCAAAGAATATTTTAAAAATGACAGCAAATATTCGTCGATTGAGTATATTGCCCAAAACAAACCTTTGATTATTAAGGATAAAAAGAAAGCAAAAGAGCTGTTTGGAAAAGATATGTATATCTCAGCCTCAAGAATTGAAGATTTTTATAACTGCCCGTTCAGATATTTTTGCAAATTCGGTCTTTCAGCTAAGAAAAGAACAAAGGCTGAGATTGATCCGATGCAACGTGGCACTCTTATACACTTCGTTCTTGAAATGATTTTATCAGATGTCGGAACCAAGAAATTATCAACTCTTGATTACACTCAAATTAAAGAACTTGTTGATAAATACATAAATAAATATTTTGAAGATAAAATGTCATTAATTAAAGGTCAAAACAAGCATTTTGATTATAATTTTAAAAGATTATCAAAACTTGTTTATGATGTTGTTATGCATTTGTCAAACGAATTTAAAAATTGTGATTTTGAGGCTAAAGCATTTGAATTGTCAATAGATAAGGACGGAGAAGTTAAACCGCAAGCATTGCCCCTTGAAAGCGGAGGAAGTATTCAAATAAGAGGTTCTATTGACCGTGTAGACGTTTATGATTTTAACGGCGAAAAATATGTAAGGGTTATTGATTATAAGTCAGGAGTTAAGAAATTTAAACTTTCAGATATTTTAGATGGTCTTAATTTGCAAATGTTTGTTTATCTTTTTGCTCTTTGCGATGACAAAAATGCTGCGCTTAACGGTTTTCCTGCAGGCGTTCTTTATATGCACGCAGCAAGAAATATACTCAATTTCAATTCGCCGATTGAGGCAAAAAATAATTTAGAAAACAAAAAAGAATCAAGATTTAAAATGAACGGTATTGTGCTTTCTGATAAAGATAATGCGATTGCAAAGGCAATGGAGCATGAACTCGAAGGTAAATATATTCCTGTCAGTGCAAGTGTAAAGGGCGTAAAAGGCGATTTGATAACACTTGAACAGCTTGGATTACTCCATAAAAAAATAAATTCACTTGTTAAAAAAATGGGAAATGAACTTCAAAACGGAGTAATTGAGCGTGCACCTATAAAAAATTCGACGCATTTAAACACCTGCGATTATTGTGACTATAGTGATATTTGTGCCAATACTAAAGCGATTTATAATAAAATCGGAGCAAATTTGAAAGATGAGCAAGTTATTGAGAGCTTGCACAAGGAGTTTGAAAACGATGCCGGAATGGACAACACAACAGAATGATGCTATTAATGCAAGAGGCAGAAATATTCTTGTCAGCGCTGCCGCAGGCTCTGGCAAAACTGCTGTTCTTGTTGAAAGGGTAATCAAAAAAATAACTGATAAAGAAAATCCTGTTGATATTGATAAGCTGCTTATTGTTACGTTTACCAACAATGCCGCCGCTGAAATGAAATCAAGAATCACTAAGTCTTTAAAAGATATTTTGAGAAACGAACCTTTTAATAAAAATGCATTAAGGCAACTTAATTTAATGAGCAATGCGCAAATTTGCACTATTGACTCATTTTGCATAAGACTTGTCAGAGAAAACTTTTTCGAACTTGGTATTAATCAAGATTTTGCAAATTTGGACGAAAATGAATCAAGCCTACTTGAAGATAACATAATAAATAACATTATCGACGAGCATTTTGAAGAAAACGATGATTTATTAATTAAGGTTTTGGAACATTTTAATAAGCCTGACAGTGAAAAGCCTTTTATAAATGTTATTAAAAGGATAAGGAGATTTATTTACGCTCAGCCTTTCCCTTATCGCTGGGCATATAATATGGCGGAGCTTTACAATCCTGAAATACCGTTTGAAAATACAGTTTGGTATAAATACGTTATTGATGAGGCAAATTATCTTATTTCACTTGCCAAGCAAAGTGTTAAAGACAATTTTGATTTGCTTAAAGAAATCAATGACGAAAAATTATATCATAGCTTTGAAGCAACATTTCAAGATGATGCTAAAATAATTGATACTTTTAGCGAAAAAATAAACTCTTCTTGGGATGATACGGTTGAATTAGGAATTCCTAAGCTATCAACATTGCCAAGAACAACTAAACTTGACAAATATATTGCAAACCTTATTAAAGCAAACAGAGAGGCTTATAAGGGTATTTTGACAAAAAAAATACCGCCGCTTTTTATTTGCTCATCAGAAGAATATAAAAATAATCTCAAACAGCTTTACTCTATTATGATTAAGCTTATTGATATCGTTAAAGAGGTTGACAAGCGCTTAATGGAGGAAAAAAATGAAAGAAATTCATATACTTTTTCCGACACGGAGCATTTTGCCATTAATCTTTTATTTAGTATTGACGGGGATAAAATCGTAAAAAAAGACCTTGCTAACAGGCTTTCAGACGAGTTTGAAGAAATACTTGTAGATGAATATCAGGATACAAACGAAGCACAGGATTTGCTGTTTACATATCTATCAAACGGTCATAATTTGTTTACCGTAGGAGATATAAAGCAAAGCATTTATCGCTTTAGGCTTGCAATGCCTAATATTTTTAATGATAAAAGAAAAAGCTATGCGCTTTATGATGAAAAAGACAGTAATATAAGTTCTAAAATCATTTTAGATAAGAATTTCAGGAGTTCAAAGGGTATTTGTGACTATGTAAACTTTGTTTTCTCTCATCTTATGAGTGAAAAAGTCGGCGAAATTAATTATGATAAGCAGGATTGGCTTAATTACGGCGCAAAATACGAGAAAAATGATGCTGTTTGTGCCCAAATCAATATAATTGACAAGGTAAAGGGTGAGGAGACAAATAAGCTTGAGGCGTTGCAAATTGCTAAGCTTATAAAGGAAAAGGTTGAAAATAAAGAGCAAATTAAAGATGGAGACACATATAGAAATATAAGATACAGCGACTTTGCAGTTCTTTTCAGAAAAATGAAAAATATTGTCGAGGATTATGTGGAAGTATTTACAGATATGGCAATACCTGTTGTATGCGATAATTCAAGCAGCCTTTTTGAAAGCAACGAAATTAAGATAATATTATCATTTTTGAGAACAATTGATAATCCTACTAAGGAAATTTCGCTTATTTCAACAATGATGTCGCCGATTTACGGCTTCACACCGGATGAACTTGCCGAAATAAGAATTGAAAATAAATATAAAAATTTCTATTTTTCTTTATCAAATTCAAAATTGCCTAAAGCAGTAGCTTTTGTTAATGATATCAAGAATTTGAAAAAACTCAGCGTGACTATGTCCGTTTCTAATTTTATAAGATATCTTATTGAAGAAAAGGGAATAGTTGCATTTATTAACGCTATGGGAAACGGTGAGCAAAGGTATCAGCATATTTTATCCTTAATTTCTTTTGCGCAAAGATTTGACGCAGGTGTTAATATCGGGTTGACATCTTTTATCAGATACGTTGATAAAATTATTGAATCAAATTCAAGTGTTGATTCAAAGGCATCACTTTCAGGAAATGATGACGCTGTTACAATTATGACAATTCACCATTCTAAGGGCCTTGAATTTCCGGTGTGCATTTTAGCCGGTACGTCAAAAAGGTATAATACAGACGAGCTTAGCGATGATTTACTGATTAATACTAAATATGGATTTGGCGTTAAAATTCATAATGAGGAAATGATGTATAATGTTCCGTCACTTCCTTATGCAGTTATTAAATCAAAAAACGCAAATGAATTAATGAGCGAAAATTTAAGAGTATTATATGTTGCTATGACAAGAGCTAAGGAGCAATTTATTACATTTATCTCATGTCAAAACTTAGAAAGCAAAATCAATAAAAAGCTTGTTGCAAATCTTGTAGGCGGAAAAATAACTCCTTATACCGTTAATTCCTGTACCGGTGACGGCGATTTGCTTCTTCTTTGTGCACTGTTTCATAAAGACGGTAAAGTGTTAAGAGATTATTCAGAAATACCTATTTTACCGGATTTGTCGGAATTTGATATGAGCATAAGTATTATTGAACCTGAAGAATACAGTGAGAAAGTACAAAAAGAAGTTATAGCAGAGCCTAATAAGGAGATTATTAAAGAAATAAGCGATAAGCTTTCATATAAATATGAATATCTTCCGCTTTCGACCGTTGCATCAAAAATGACCGCTTCATCTCTTGACGACAGCGACAATAATTTTGAATTTATTACTTCTTCCAAACCGGCATTTATGAACAAGGCTGAAATGACACCTGCCGAACGTGGCACGGCTATGCATACATTTATGCAATTTTGTGATTACGAGAAAGCTAAAGACGACCTTGAAACAGAAATATCGAGGCTTCTAAGTTGCGGCTTTATATCAAACGAGCAAGCAAACGCCCTTGACAAAGCAAAGCTTAATTCATTCTTTTCATCAACTTTTGCAGGCAGAATGTTTAATTCAGATAATATTTATCGTGAAATTAAGGTTTCTACCTTCGTAAAAGCAAACGATATTTATGATATCAAATTTAACAACGATATACTTGTTCAAGGAATTGCCGATTGCGTTTTTGAAGAAAACGGCGAACTTATACTTGTCGATTATAAAACCGATAGAGTGAAAAATGAAAATGAGCTTCTTGACAGATACAAAAAGCAAATAGCATTTTACCGCATGGCTATTGAAAAAACGCTTAAAAAGCCTGTTAAAGAGGCGGTTTTATATTCTTTCTGTCTTGAAAAGGTATGTATATATAAATAATTTTAAAAAATACTTGCATTTGCTCGCAACTTGTGGTAATATATCAAAGCGAAATGTAGAAAACCAGTAAAGAGGTGAAAATAAATGAAGGACGGCATCCATCCAAACTACGATACTTGCACAGTTAAGTGTGCTTGCGGCGCTACTTATGAAACTAAGAGCACTAAAAGCGAATTGAAGGTTGACATCTGTTCAAAGTGCCACCCGTTTTATACCGGTAAGCAGAAGCTTGTTGATACAGGCGGACGTGTTGACAGATTCAATAAGAGATATGCAAAAAAAGGCTAATCTAAAAAATGAAGGCAACGGTATTTTATCGTTGCCTTGTTTTTTATCGGTGAAATATGAAAGAATATAAAACAGTTGAATTTGAGAGTAAAGACGAATTTGTTGAAAAGAAATCACGCTTTATAGGCTATGTTAAGCCTGTTAAAACGCAGGAAGAAGCAACGAATTTTATAAATTCAATAAAGTCAAAGCATTGGGACGCTACGCATAATGTTTCCGCATTTGTGCTGAGAGAAAATAATATTCAGCGCTCAAGTGATGACGGTGAACCGAGCGGAACAGCAGGGGTTCCAACGCTTGATGTACTGCTTAAGGAAAATTTAGTAGACATTTGCGTTGTTGTCACCCGTTATTTCGGCGGAACGCTTTTAGGCGCAGGCGGTCTTATAAGGGCATATTCTCATTCATCTAAAATTGCGGTTGAAGCAGGTCATATAATTACTATGGCGCCGTGCAAGGTATTAAGCGTAAGCGTTGACTACAGCTTTTATGACAGGCTTAACATTTTGCTTTGTGAGTTTAATGCAAATATTGAAAACAGTGAATTTACAGATAATGTAACGCTAACTTTTTCTGTAAGAGAAAATACAGTACCGCTTCTTCAGGATAAGCTCACGCAGCTTAGCAACGGCAAATATATTCTTAAAGAAATCGGCGAAAAATTTGCAAAAGTTGAATAAAATTAGTAAAACCTACCAATCATTAAGTTGAAAGGTAGGTTTTTTATTTTGAAATTCAATAAGCTTTTTATCCCGATTTTTTTATCATTTGTACTTATTTTAGGTATCACTCAACCTGTTGTGGCGGCGGTTAAAACAAGCGAGGGAATAAGTAATAAGGTTTTCAGGCTTCATATTCTCGCTAATTCCGACTCAACAGAGGACCAAAATATCAAGCTTATGCTTAAAAATTATATTCTTGAAAATACGCAGGATATAATCGGCGGCAAAACTCTTGACGAAGCAATCAAAAATGCTAAAAACAATACTAAAGAAATCACCGATATGTGCAACGATTATTTAAAATCAAAGGGTTTAGAGTATAAGGTCAAAGTAAACGTTGTTAAAGAATATTTTAAAACCCGTGTTTATGACGATTTTACGCTTCCTGCCGGTAAATACAATTCTCTTAAAATTGAAATAGGCGAGGGGAAAGGGCACAATTGGTGGTGCATCGTGTTTCCGAGTGTTTGCCTTTCGGCCTGCAGTGAATCAATGAGCGATTATTTAGACGATGACGAAATGAACCTTGTGTCAAACACTTATTCGCCTAAATTTAAGGTTGTAGAGCTTTATGAATCCGCAAAAGAAAAAATCGAAAATTTGAGATAAACTATAATTTATAATTAATTCTTCCTAAACACATCAAGCATATGCTGTGAAAAGCCGACCAAATCTTCACGCTCGCATATGACTGATAAGAACTTCATATATTCTTCAAATTCTCTTTTATTTAGCAAATTTAATTTGTTTGAATATAAATATGACAGCATATCAACGCCAACGAAATGAAGTCTGGTAACATTATAATTTTTCATTAATTTATCAATGTCACTTTTTCTATATAATTCAAAAATTCCGTTAGGGCTTGAATATGCGTGAAAATTATCATCTATTAAACCTTTGTCAATATAATCAAGTATTCGTTTTTTATAAAACATTTTGTAAATCGTAGTGTCATTATTACAATAAGAAGAATATATAATTCCACCGATTTTTGCAACCCTTATCGCTTCGCTTAACGCCTTGTACTTGTCAATATCATTAAATAAGTGATACATCGGTCCGAGTAATAAAACTATATCGTAAGTATTATCCTCAATAAAAGACAAATCACAAGCGTTACCCTCAAAAACTTTGATTTTATGTTCTGTTTTAATCTTAAATTTAAGCATTTCTATATTATGTGGGACAAGCTCAACACTTGTTATATCATATCCCATATCTGCAAGCGCAATCGAATATCTGCCGGTACCTGCACCTATTTCAAGAATTTTTGAATTAGGTGTCAGGTACCTTTTTATGTATTTCATAGTTATTAGATATTCCGGTAAATGCGTTTTGCTTTTTAATCTGTTATCTTCGTCATATTTATTATAAAATTCAATTATTTCTTTCATCATTTATCTCCTTTTCAAATTCAATTATTGTCATTTTATCGTTGATAATTTTTTCTTTTCCGTTGGGTTTATATCCGAGTTTTTGATATAGGTGAACATTTTTCTTTTCCTCTTTAATTGTATCGAGTTGCCAATGGTTATAATATGAATAAAGTTTTTCTATATCAATAATTGCTTTTGTTGCATAGCCTTTATTTTGATATTTAGGAAGCACAAACAATCTTGCAAGTATTGCTGTGTCGTTTTTAGTTGCAATCCAAATTTGACCTATTTTTGTGCTATTGTCAATTATCCAATACATTTGAAAACTCGACTTTGTTGTTCTTGATACAAATTTTGCAAATGACTCTTTGCAGGGGCTTGTTTCATCGTAATATTTTTCATATATAGGTTTAAAACATTTCTTTTGCATACTAAATGCTTTTAAAAGTTCATAAATTTCAATTTTGATAACCATTTAAATACCTCCTAAAAAAATAACTGCTGACAAACAAACGTGTTCGTCAGCAGTTTAATTTATGCTATAAAAATCTAATTACCGCTATTGAACACAACGCAAATAAGCCCAAGCATAATGCTTCGGCTGGCTATACATCTGTGCGCTGTTCACTTTTGCAATTAGATTAGTCATAGTAATTACCTCTGATTAAAAGATAACATATACTTTGCCCTTTGTCAAACAAAAAATGAATAAGCTCTGTAATATTGCCGAAAATGTTTGCATAAGTATTGATAGAAACTGTAAAGGAGATTCGTTATGGAGCTAAGCAAAGAATTTAAAGAAATGAACTGTAATGAAACAAGAGAAAGAATAAACGAGAGCTTTGACGTTGACTTTCAGCTTAATTTGCCGCAATATCTTGATGATATTGACACACTTGTAAAATGTTGCGTCAAAAATGTTGTCGCCGATTATGACTTATCGTCATCGTCAATTATTATTTACGGAAAAAGTATAATCACGGTTATGTATAAAGCAAGCGACGGCTCTACGCTTTCCAATATATTCGAAGAAGAGTTTTCAAAAACGTTTGATATAACGTCTTGCGATTATCCCGATTTTGCCGAGGTTAATGTTTTTACCGCTTATTCAAACAGCCGCCTTGTAAATCAGCGCAGAATCGACGTTCACACGGCTTTGAATGCTCAAATAAACGTTTTTTGCAAAAGATGTACCCATTGTCTTTCTTCATGCGAAAATGCTTTCATCAAAAACAGAGAAAAGAATGTTTTAAACATTAAGGCAACAGGCGTATCGTCAGTCGATTTTGACGAAGTTTTTTCACTTGGCAAAAATGACAGTCAAATAAAAAATATAATAAATACATATATTGACTGTTCGGTATCGGACAAAAAAATTATAAAAGATAAAATGCTTGTAAAGCTTGATTGCGAGCTGTCGATTGTTTATTGCAACGAAAGTGGCAAGAGCGACAAGATAAAATACAATTTCTCAACAAGCAGAATTATTGATATTGCAAATTGCCTTGAAACAGATTATTCGATTATTGACGCAAGAGTTTGCCAGCTATATGTTAAGCCAAAGGTAAATAATGACAACAAGCTTTGCGATATCGAAGCTGTCGGTAGAATTGCGGTAAGCTATAAAATATGTTCAATTGAAAAAGAAAGTTTTTCCGTTGATTCGTACATTCCGCATTTTAAAACGATAAGCCAAACCGATAAGCTGTCGATTAAATCTAATCCTATTTATTACTACGATTCAAAAAGCTTTGAGTTAACTTTTGAAAATGACAAAAGCATTGTTGAAATTGTTGACCTAAATGCGCAAATACTAAAGGTAAATGTTGTATCGTCAACACTTAATTGTGCAGTGCTTTTAAGATTTTTCTATTTAGACGAAGGCTCACAACTTTGCTATTATGAAAAGGAAGAAATTTACAGCCTAAAGCTTAATGATATTGAAATGAACGGTGAAGCGGGAGTAAATCTTTTAAATTATGATTTTGTAATAAATAATACAAGCAAAATCAATTTAAGGCTTAGTATTGATTATACTGCTTTTCTTTATCAAGAGGAAAATATCGAGTATATAACGGATATTTCAACCGAGGAAATGCTTGATGATTCGAATACACCGCAGCTTACATTATATTTTGCAAAGAAAAACGAAAGTGTATGGGATATTGCTAAGAGCTTTTCAACCGATTCAAAGCTTATTATTGACGAAAATGAATTAACATCGGATATTATTGATACCAGACGGGTATTGCTTGTTCCGGGAATGTGAGGGTATGAATATGTATAATGATATTTACAGTGATATTTCCAAAAGAACAGGCGGAGATATTTATATTGGTGTCGTAGGCCCTGTAAGAACCGGCAAATCAACATTTATTAAAAGATTTATGGATACGCTTGTCTTGCCTAACATTAATGATGAATACGTAAAGCAAAGAGCTATGGATGAGCTTCCGCAGTCAGCCGCAGGAAGAACTATAATGACAACCGAGCCGAAATTTATACCGGAAGATGCAGTTGAGCTTAGCATGAACGAAAACATTAAAATGCGAGTTCGTCTTATAGATTGCGTCGGCTATATTGTTCCAAGCTCGGTAGGGTATATCGAAGAAGAACAGCCGAGAATGGTTATGACGCCGTGGTATGATGAAGAAATACCTTTTAATATGGCGGCTGAAATAGGCACAAAAAAGGTGATTACGGAACATTCAACAATAGGTCTTGTTATCACAACAGACGGAACAATTACCTCCATTCCACGTGATGAATATGAGGAGGCAGAGGAAAGGGTTATTGATGAGCTAAAAGCACTCGATAAGCCGTTTATCGTTTTAATGAATACCGATAATCCAAAATCTGCCACGGCGGTTGGGCTTTGCGCCTCGCTTACTGATAAATATGCAGTACCCGTTGTACCTGTTAATTGCCTTGAAATGACAGAGCAGGAAATTAATGATATTTTATCCGATATTTTATATGAATTCCCTGTAAGTTCAATTGGCATTAATTATCCGTCTTGGATTAATAATCTTGAAAGCGACAATTACCTTAAAGCATCAATTTATAATTCTGTTAAAGAAAACACAAGCGTTATTACAAATATAAGAAGTGTCGGCTCTTTTGCAGAAAGACTTAAGGAAAACGAATATATTGATTCAATTAATATTAATTCCCTTGATTTGTCAACAGGCAAAATCAATATGAAGATTTATGTTGACAACAGCTTCTTTTATAAAATATTGTCTGAAAGCTGTAATGTTGAGGTTAATGATGAAAGGGATTTGATGAGTCAGTTTATCAATCTTGTTCAAATGAAAAAGCAATACGAAAGGTTTAATAAGGCACTCAAGGAGGTTGACGAAACGGGCTATGGAATAGTTATGCCCGAAATGAACGAGTTGAGCCTTGAAGAACCTGAAATAATGAAGCAAGGCGGCAGATACGGCGTTAAGCTTAAAGCGCAGGCACCGTCAATTCATCTTATAAAATGCAATACCTATACAGAGGTTGCGCCGATTGTCGGCAGCGAAAGCCAAAGTCAGGAACTTGTTATGTATCTCTTAAAGGAATTTGAAGAAAATCCGTCGGAAATTTGGGATACAAATATATTCGGAAAATCACTTCACGAGCTTGTAAGCGAGGGGCTTAACAATAAGCTTTACCGTATGCCGATTGATGCAAGAAACAAGTTTAGAGAAACAATTGAAAGAGTTATTAACGAGGGCTGCAACGGTCTTATATGTATAATTCTATAAAAATAAGGTCGCACAAAACGTGCGACCTTTAAAAATATCAATATCTTAAACCTCTGATTTAAACTTTTTGAGCGATTTTAAATCAAAATTGCCAATAGAAAGCTTTTCTCCCTTTTGAAATGCTTTTCCTCTTGCTTCTTCAACTGTATAAACGCTTGCACATTCAGGACATACGAGAAAATATACCGTTTGAGTATCAAGAAGCGTAGGCTTTACCGCAAGACGTCTTTCAAAATTTGAAAAAACGCCGAAATTAACTTTATTGTGACAATTAGGACAAACAAGTTCAACCGTTTCTCCTCTTTGATGTACCCATTTTGAATTTCCGAGTCTGTATTCCATTTCAATCACCGTTTATTATTTTACTATAAAATTAGGAAGTGTTCAAGTGTATAAAAAAATTATTTTATCAATGTTTCTTATTTTTTGTTTGGCAGGGTGCGCAATTACTCCAAAAAGCGATAATGTGCATGATAATGCCTCTCAAAATACATATATAAAAAGTGTATTTATTGCTTATTACGAACTTGAGGGGTTCACAAAAAACAATGATGAAAAAACTTTTAAAAAAGAAATATCAAAAGCCTTTAAAGAACTTGCAAATAAAGGCTTTAACCGTGTAACCGTTCAGGTAAGACCTTGCGCCGATGCATTTTATAAATCAAATTATTTTCCTACAAGTGAATATATGTTTGGCTATCAGGGAGCAAAATTGATATATGACCCACTTGAAATTATGATTGATACGGCGCATAAATACGATTTGTCAATCGAAGCGTGGATAAACCCATACAGAGTAAGTCAACGAAACGATTTTTCATTGCTGGCAAAAAATAATATTGCGCTCAAATGGCAAAACACAAGTAAATTAATTGTGCTTGATAACGGAATTTATTTTAACCCCTGTTACAACGAAGTGACAGATTTAATTGTAAAAGGCGTTAAAGAAATTCTGTCAAACTATAATGTTGATTCCTTGTGCTTTGACGATTATTTTTACCCGACTAAGGACAAAAGCATTGATAAAGAAGAATACTTAACCTATAAAAATAACGGGGGAGAACTAAGCCTTTTTGATTGGCGAAGAGATAATGTAAACAATATGATTAAATCGGTTTATTCTGCTGTTAAAACAATTAATAAAAGCGTTACTTTCGGTATAAGCCCTGCTTCCGATATGGATTATGATTATTCAACTTTATATGCCGACGTAATAAAATGGTCGAGAAATGAGGGATACATTGATTATATCTGCCCTCAAATATATTTCGGTTTTAAAAACGAAAACCAACCGTTTATGCAAACAACAAAGAGGTGGTGCGACAATGCCACGTGTGCCTTATATATTGCGCTTCCTATGTATAAGTCAGGACTTAATGACGAATACGCAGGGGAGAGCGGCAAAAACGAATTTAAAAAAGAAAAAAATATAGTCGCACGTCAAATAACATATATTTCAAAGATAGATAAGATAAAAGGATATTATATTTTCTCCTATAGCTCGTTAAAGGATAACGAAGAAACGTCTAATCTTTATTCGGCAATGCAAAACTCATCGGTATAATCGATTATCTTAACCTCTAATTCCTCGCCGACAATATTTCTGTTAAATTTCATTCTGACAGGTAAATAGCTCTTGGTATAACCTTGAAAAAGATTCGGCTCAATTTCGTTTTCAAATAAAACCTTTTCATTTGTACCGACAAGTTTTTTAAGATAGTCGTGGCGTATTTTCTCTGTTTCTTCAATCATAACAGCGGCTCTGCGTTCCTTTTCCTGCTTAGGAACATTATCACCACGCTTAGATGCTGCCGTGCCAACTCTTTCGCTATATGGGAAAACGTGTACCTTTTCAAATGCAATGGTTTTAACAAAATCAAGGCTTTCGTTAAAATCAAGCTCTGTTTCATCATTAAAACCAACCATAATGTCTGTAGTAAGACTTGCGTTTTCAAAAGATGAACGAAGCTTATCGCACAGTGCCTTGTATTCATCAGCAGTATAGTGCCTGTTCATACTTTTAAGCGTTTTATCGCAACCGCTTTGAAGTGATATGTGAAATTGCGGACAAAGCTTTTCACATTTTGCAAGACCGTCGATAACCTCATCAGTCAAATGGTCCGGCTCAAGTGACCCTAATCTTATTCGCTTGATTTTGTCATTTTCATTACAAATTTTAACTGCATCAACAATGTTAAAATTCTCTCCCTTGCCGTAAGCCGAAAGATTTATTCCGACAAGTACAATTTCCTTAATACCGGCGTTTGAAAGCGTTTCAATCTCGTTTTTGAGCATATCGAGCGATTTTGAACGAACTCTGCCTCTTGATTTTGGAATAATGCAGTAAGAACAAAATCTGTCACAACCGTCCTCAATTTTAACAAACGCCCTTATTCTTTCGTGAAAACGGTCAATTGAGCAATCCCAAAAATTATCGCCTGCTTTGTGTTCCTCTATTTTTATAAGACGATTTTTATTTAAATTATATTCATTAATAAGAAAAAGAATATCACCGTCATTTTTATTAGAAAAAACAATATCTGCCTCAATCAATTCTTTTGCTTCCTCAGGAAATGCTTGCGGCATACAACCGGTAAGAATAACTGTTGAGTTTGGATGGTTTCTTTTAAATTTTCTGATGCTCTTTCTTGTTTTTTGGTCAGCTATAGCCGTTACTGTGCATGAATTAACAATATAATAATCAGCCTCGTCATTTTCTTTTACTATTTCAAAGCCAGCATTACGCAAAAGCTCAGCCATGTATTCGGTTTCATATTGATTAACCTTGCAACCAAGTGTATAAAAAGCAGCCTTCATTTTTGGCCCTCCGTAATTAATTTAAGTAATTATAACAAAATATTGTAATTAAAACAAGATGCAGTTAATAAATATTATTGGGTGATTATATGAAAAGAGAAATCAGTTTTATTTTAGCAATATTAATGCTATTTGCGTTTCCTTTAAATGCTAAAGCCGAGGAAAACAAAACCATTGATGCAAAATCAAGCATTTTAATGAATCTTGACACAGGTGAGGTAATAAAGGAACACAATGCTTATGAACATTTGTCGCCTGCATCAGTCACTAAACTTATGTCGATTTTATTAATTTTAGAAGCAATAGACAGCGGTAAAATAAAACTTAGCGACGAAGTTTCGGCAACAGAAACAGCTGTGTCAAAGGGTGGTTCTCAAATATGGCTTGAAATCGGGGAAAAAATGAGTGTAAACGATTTATTCAAGGCCGTTGTTATAGCTTCGGCAAACGACGCTTGCACGCTTTTGGGCGAATACATTGCAGGAAGCGACAGTGCTTTTGTGGATATGATGAATCAAAGAGTTAAAACCTTAGGTTTAAAGAACTCACATTTTGAAAATTGCACCGGTCTTGACGATGAAATTACAAATCATTATTCCTGCGCTTATGATTTAGCCGTTATTGCCAAGGAAATTATGAAACATAAACTTATTTTAAAATACTCAACCGTTTGGCTTGACAGCCTCAGAAACGGCAAAACAGAGCTTAACAACACAAATAAGCTAATAAATAAGTATAATGGTATGACCGGTCTTAAAACAGGAACAACATCAAACGCAGGTTTTTGTCTATGTGCAACGGCTACAAGGGATAATATCAGCTTTGTATCTGTAGTTTTGGGTGCAAAAACAAGTGATGACAGATTTGATTTAAGTCGTCAGCTTCTCGATTACGGCTTTGCAAATTATAAAATTGAAGAAATGAAAATAGATAACGCAAAGATTAAATCTGTTAGAGTAAAAAAAGGTGAGATTAAAAAAATCAAACCAAAATATTCATCAAACCAAAAGGTGTTATTACCTAAGAATTCAAATAAAATCACATATAAATACAAATTTAAAAAAGAAGTGAAAGCGCCGATAAAGGCAGGGGATACCTTAGGCGAGGTAGAGGTTTACAGCAGCAATAATAAAATATCAACTATTCCTTTAAAGTCTGACAAAAATGTCAAATCTGTTTCTTTTTTATATATTTTCAAAAAAATGATAAATAATATATAAAAAGATATTGAATAATTCGACAAAATAGTGTATTATATCAATTCGAGAGTTTTTAAAAAAAACACTATTTTATTGAAACAGAGGCGATTATTTTGGCTATAAAATTTTTTAACGACCATGCGTTAGACATTGTATCAAACGATGATATTAAGGCTATTGCACCTAAAGCTGTTGAGGCTCTTCATACCCTCAATAACAAATCAGGCGCAGGCAACGATTTCCTCGGTTGGGTTGACCTTCCGACAAATTATGATAAAGAGGAATTTGCAAGAATTAAGAATGCGGCTGATTATATCAAGAAGAACGCAGATGTTCTTGTTGTTATCGGTATTGGTGGCTCTTACCTCGGTGCAAGAGCAGTTATTGAAGCACTTACTTCACCAAACTACAATGCACTTAAGAAAGATACCCCTGACATTTACTTTATTGGTAATTCTATCAGCCCATCTGCTCTCAACGAAGTTGTATCAATCTGCGAGGGCAAAGATATTTGCGTTAATGTAATCAGCAAAAGCGGTACAACTACAGAGCCTGCTATTGCATTTAGAGTATTTCGCGACCTTGTAAACAGCAAGTACAGCAAGGAAGAAGCTGCAAAGAGAATTTTTGCAACAACCGACAAGTCTAAGGGAACATTAAAATGTCTTGCAGACGAAGAAGGTTATGAAACATTCGTTGTTCCTGACGATGTAGGCGGAAGATATTCAGTTCTTACTGCTGTCGGTCTTCTTCCGATTGCAGTTGCCGGTATTGATATCGACGCTCTTATGGCAGGTGCACAAAAAGCTCAAAATGAACTTTGCAGTGAAAATATCGACGAAAACGATATGCTTAAGTATGCCGCTGTAAGAAATGTATTTTATAATAAAGGCACTAAACTTGAGTGTTTTGTATCTTATGAACCTTGTATGGCTATGTTCAACGAATGGCTTAAGCAATTATTTGCCGAAAGCGAAGGAAAAGACGGCAAGGGACTTTTCCCTGTATCTTGTATTTTCTCAACTGACCTTCATTCTCTCGGTCAGTATATTCAGGAAAGCGGCAGCAAACTTATGTTTGAAACAGTAATTAAATTCAATAATCCTCACACTGAATTTCTTATCACAGAACAAGAGGGTAATATTGACGGCCTTAACTTCCTTGCAGGCAAGAAAATGAGTTATGTAAACGAAAAGGCACGAGAGGGTACACTCCTTGCCCATACAGACGGCGGAGTCGGCAATCTTGTTATTGAGTGCGACACTATAACTCCAAATGATATTGGCTATTTAATTTATTTCTTCGAAAAAACCTGTGCAGTTTCAGGCTATATGCTTGGCGTAAATCCTTTTAATCAGCCCGGTGTTGAAACCTATAAAAAGAATATGTTTGCACTTTTAGGCAAGCCCGGTTACGAAAAGGAAAAAGAAACTCTTGAAAAACGTCTTGGTTTATGCTAATATATAGTTAGAATAAAACTCGGAGGAATTTTAATATGATTAAACTCATAATCGGAAATAAAGGCTCAGGAAAAACTAAGAAGCTTATAGACCAAGTTAACGTTTGTGTTGAAAGCTCAGACGGCAATGTTGTTTGCATTGAAAAAGAGCCTAAACTTACATATGATGTTTCATCTAAAGCTCGTCTTTTAGAAACTGAAACATACCTCATCAACGGTCACAAAGCGTTTTATGGCTTCTTGGCAGGTATTTGTGCCGGTAACTATGATGTAACAGATGTTCTTGTTGATGCTACATTTAAGATTGTCGGCAGAGAGTACGAGAAGCTTCCACAATTTTTCGAGATGCTTTCTCAACTTTCTGAAGCTACTGATGTAAACTTCTATTTCACAATCAGCTGTGATAAGGAAGATTTACCGGTTGAAATCTTTGATTATTGCGAAGAGTTATAATTAATAACAGTCTAAAAGCGATGCGCAAATGCACATCGCTTTTTTATATCTTTAAATTCTATTAGAATATAAAATAAGTGAGGCTGAATTAACAACCTCACTTATTTTGTATATGAATTTAATTACATAAGTGAAAGATAAAGTTCTTTGATTTCCTCAACGCTTGTTTCTCTTGGATTGCCGGGACGGCAAGCATCGTCATATGCAGACTGTGCAAGAAAATCTACATCTTCAGGCTTAACAATATCTTTAAGGTTTTCAGGAATACCAACATCCTTTGAAAGCTTCTTAACGGCATTAACAGCAGCTTTTCTTGCCTCGTCAAGGGTCATACCGTCTACGCCGTCAACACCCATTGCCTTTGCAATATTTCTGTATTTTTCGCCTGTTGCCGGAGCATTATATTCCATAACGGTAGGAAGGATAATAGCGTTTGCAACGCCGTGAGGAGTATCATAAAGAGCGCCGAGCGGATGAGCCATTGAATGAACAATACCAAGACCTACATTTGAAAATCCCATACCGGCTACATACTGACCGAGAGCCATTCCTTCTCTGCCCTCTGGAGTGTTTTCAACTGCGCCTCTAAGGGCTATTGGAAATAATTTCAATTGCTTTAAGATGGAACATATCTGATAGTTCCCAAGCACCTGCTGTAATATAACCCTCAATAGCATGTGTAAGTGCATCCATACCTGTTGCTGCAGTAAGTCCTTTTGGCATTGATGACATCATATCAGGGTCAACAACTGCTACTACAGGAATATCTTTAGGGTCAACACAAACCATTTTTCTGTTCTTCTCAGTATCTGTAATTACATAGTTAATTGTAACTTCGGCAGCTGTACCCGCTGTAGTAGGAACTGCAATAATCGGAACACACTTATTTGTAGTAGGAGCAACGCCTTCAAGAGAACGAACATCTGCAAAATCAGGATTTTTTATAATAATTCCGATTGCTTTTGCGGTATCCATTGATGAACCGCCACCAATAGCAATAATGCAGTCTGCACCGGAAGCTTTAAAAGCAGCTACACCTGTTTGAACATTTTCAATAGTTGGATTTGGCTTGATTTCGCTGTAGATTTCATAGTCAATATCAGCATTATCAAGTACATCTGTGACCTTCTTTGTAACACCGAATTTAATAAGGTCAGGGTCAGAACAAACAAAAGCTTTTTTAAAACCTCTTCCTTTTACTTCGGTAGCTATTTCTTTAATAGCACCCGCACCGTGATAACTTGTTTCATTTAATACAAATCTGTTTACCATTGTTATTACCTCCTAAATATTTAATTTGGGATTGCATCCCACACCATAATTTTACTACATTGACAATAATTTATCAATAATTAAATAAAAAAAGCCGAATTTTTTAAAACTTTATTTACTAATAGACAAAATTTATTAAATTGTTTTGTGTTTTCTTCTCAAAAATATAAATTTTAAGTTGCATTTTTAAATTTACTATTGACAAAAAGCAACCTTATATATATAATACTTAAAGTGCAAGTGCGAGGTGATTTTATGAGAATTGACCTTAATAATTTATTAAGCGGTGTTGAAACTAAGCTTGATATTAATTATGTTCTTGATTTAAGTAATCTCATTTACAGCACTTATAATCCTATTAAAAACGGCGTTAATGTTGTCGGTCGTCTTTACTCAAAAGCTGATGTGTTATATCTTGATATTAATATCAGTTTTGATTTCTTTGGTTTTTGCGACAGATGTGCAGAAAAGGTAAAAAAGCATTTTTCCTTTGACGTAAAACGAATTGTTGTTGAGAAGCTTGAAAATGAAGAAGACGATGATGACTATATTGTTGTAAGTAATAGGGAACTCGATTTAGATGAATTAGTGAACGAAGAAGTTTCGCTCTCATTGCCTAACAAGATTCTTTGTAAAGAGGATTGCAAGGGCTTATGTCCGAAATGCGGCGCTAATTTAAACGTCAAGCAATGCAACTGCAAAAAAGATGTTGACCCGAGAATGGCGGCTCTTTTGCAGCTGCTCGAAGATGAATAATATGGTTTTTTAATAAAGGAGGCAATTAAGATGGCAGTACCTGCAAGAAAAACATCTAAAGCAAGAAAGAACAAGAGAAGATCAAGCGTTTGGAAAATGGACGCTCCGACACTTGTAAAGTGCTCTAACTGCGGCGGCTACACTGTATCTCACAAGGTATGCGGCAACTGCGGCTATTATAACGGTAAAGAAGTTATCAGCAAGGAAGCGTAAGATTTTACATTTGTTGGCGGACATTTTGTCCGCCTTTCTTGCTTTTATAACAAAATAGGAGGTTAGCTTATGGCAAAACCTGTTGTTGCTATTGTCGGCAGGCCTAATGTCGGCAAATCAACACTTTTTAATAAATTAATAGGAACGAGACTTTCTATTGTTGATGATACGCCGGGTGTTACAAGAGACAGAATTTACGGTGACTGCGAATGGCTTAATCACAAGTTTTTACTTGTTGACACAGGCGGTATTGAACCTAACACTTCAGACGTTATTTTAAGTCAAATGAGAACTCAGGCAGAAATTGCAATTTCGACTGCCGACGTTATCATTCTTGTTACTAACATTCGTGACGGCGTTGTTGCAAGTGACTATGATGTTGCAACCATGCTTCAAAAAAGCGGCAAACCGATTATTTTATGCGTAAATAAATGTGACAGCATAGGTGAACCTGACCCCGAATTTTACGAATTTTATAATCTTGGTTTAGGTGATCCTGTTGCAGTTTCTGCTGCACATGGCCACGGAACGGGTGATTTACTTGACGAAGTTCTCAAATATCTTCCTGAAAACGACGAGGAAGAAGATGACGACGAAGTAATCAAGGTTGCCATTATCGGCAAACCAAATGTAGGCAAATCATCACTTGTTAATAAAATCAGCGGTGTAAACCGTGCTATTGTTTCTGATATTGCGGGTACAACTCGTGACACTACTGATACATTTATTGAAAACGAATACGGCAAATTCAATTTCATTGATACGGCAGGGCTTAGAAGAAAAAGCCGTGTAGACGACGCAATTGAAAAATACAGCATTATCCGTGCGAGAATGGCTGTTGAAAGAGCAAACGTATGCGTAATTATGATTGACGCTGTAGAGGGTTTTACAGAACAAGATTCCAAGGTTGCAGGAATTGCTCTTGATCAGGGCAAGGCTTGCATTATCGCTGTCAACAAATGGGACGCTGTTGAAAAAGACGGCAACACTATGAAAGAATACAGAGATAAGCTTGCTAATGATTTTTCGTTTATGAGTTATGCGCCGATTATGTTTATTTCGGCCAAAACAGGTCAAAGGATTGACAAATTGTACGAAATGATTTCCTTTGTTCACTCTCAAAACTCAATGAGAATTTCAACCGGTAAGCTCAACGAAGTGCTTGCAGGCGCAACTGCACGTGTTCAACCACCGACGGATAAAGGTAAAAGATTGAAAATTTTCTATATGACTCAAGCTTCTACAAGACCGCCAACGTTCGTATTTTTCGTTAATAATGCGGAACTTTTTCATTTTTCATACCAGAGATATCTTGAAAATCAAATCAGGGATATTTTTGGTCTTGACGGAACTCCTGTCAGATTTATTATCAGAGAACGAGGAGAAGGAAATAAATGACATCTGCATTAATTATTTCAGCAATAATTTCTTATCTTCTCGGAAGTTTGAATTTTGGTATAATTATATCAAAATCTCTCAATAAAGATGATGTGAGAAGTCACGGAAGCGGCAATGCTGGTTCAACCAATATGCTCAGAAATTACGGTAAAAAACACGCTGTAATGACTATAATAGGCGATATGCTCAAGGTTGCCGTTGCAATTTTCATATCATTTGTAATCGTTAGAAAAATGGGCAATATTTCACTTGCCGAAAACGGCGGTGCACTTATTTTAGGAATAGATGCAAGGATGTTTACTAAATCATTTGCAGGTCTTTTCTGCGTGCTCGGTCATATTTTCCCTTGCTTTTTCGGTTTCAAAGGCGGCAAAGGCGTTGCAACGGCGGGCGGAATGGTGTTTATGATTGATTGGAGAATTGCGCTTATTTTGCTTGCAATATTTGCAATTATTGTGTTAATCACCAAATACGTTTCTCTTGGAAGCATTGCAATGGCAGTATTTTATCCTGTTTTTATATTTGTTTTTTACAAATCACTGCCGCTGACTCTTTTATCGCTGATATTTACTTTAATCGTCGTGTTGGCGCATAGAGAAAACATCAAAAAGCTGATTAACCATACGGAAAGTAAAATAGGAAGTAAAAAAGAAAATAATTAAAAAAACAAACCGCTGTTAAATGCATTTTCTTTGTGAAGATGCACCAACAGCGGTTTATATTATATTTTATTATATTTTATTTTGTTTTATTTATTTACAACATTTTGTGGATGACCGTTAATATATGCTTTCAAGTTGTCCTCCAATATGCTTAAAAGTCTTGCTCTTGTTTCCTTAGCTGCCCAAGCAATATGAGGAGTAATAAAACAATTTTTTGCTTTTAAAAGAGGGTTATCCTCCTTAGCAGGCTCTACGCTTAAAACATCAAGTCCTGCTGCTTGAATTTTATCATTATTAAGTGCGTCGGCAAGAGCCGTTTCGTCAACAACAGGACCACGAGAGGTATTAATAAATATTACGTTATTTTTCATCTTAGAAATAGTATCTTTATTAATCATGCCTTCGGTTTCCGGTGTTAACGGGCAATGACAGGTGACAATATCGCTGTTTGAAAGAAGCTCGTCAAGCGAAACAAATTTAACTGTTTTAAGTTCACCCTTATCCTTCGGTCTTGGAGCATAGGCAAGAACATTCATATCAAAAGCTTCTGCAATTTTTGCAACCTTTTGACCGATTGCACCGAAACCGATTATGCCGATTGTTTTACCTGCGAGTTCACTAAGCGGCGCTTTCCAAAAGCAAAAATCAGGACAGGAGCACCATTCACCATTAAAAACAGCCTGCGAATGAAGATTAATTTTATTTGTAATTTGCAAAATAAATGCAAAAACAAGCTGTGCAACTGCATTTGTCGAATAAGACGGAATATTGCAAACAGTTATTCCAAGTTCCTTTGCTGCGTCGCAATCAACAACGTTATATCCTGTTGACTGTAAACCTATATATTCAAGCTCAGGTTTAAGTTTTTCAAGAATTTCTCTTGTTAAAATTGTTTTATTAATAATAAGAGCATTCGCACCCTTAGCCCTTTCAATTATTTGCTCAGGAGCCGTTCTGTCATATTTGGTAAAATCGCCGAGTTTTTTTATACCCTCCCAGGATAAATCACCCGGATTTGTTGTATAAGCATCTAAATTTACTATTTTCATAAAAGGATACCTCCTGTAATTACTGTCCTAATTATATCCCTAAACTAATCAAATTGCAATATTGCTTGATAAGTTTGTAATATTATAGTATAATTATTTCATATTATTAGCGGTGATATTTATGAAAAAAGCCACGCTTATAGTACTTATTGTTATTTTTACATTTAGTTCCTGTTTAGGAATAAATACATATTTTAAGCATAACTTCGCCGTTAATAATGAAGCTAAGTCTAATAGAATTAATTTGGTAATAGATGCCGGCCACGGTGGAATTGATGCAGGAACAATCGGTGTTGATAATGCTAACGAAAAGGATATTAATTTAGGCATAGCTTTAAAATTATACGATTTTATCAGGATATCAGGCATAAACGCAAGTTTGATACGAAGCGGCGATTATCAGTTTTACAAAAAAGGCGACAACACAAAGCGTTCGGATTTATATAACAGAATGGATTATATTAATTCAATTGATAAAAGCACGTTAATTTCAATTCATCAAAATCATTTTGATGATGAAAAAGAGCACGGAATGCAAATTTGGTATTCTCCGAATGATAACAAAAGTCCCGTTCTTGCCAACAGCATTTTAAATATTACTAAAGAATTTTTACAGCCTGACAATAAACGTCTTAATAAGAAAAGCGACAGTTCATATTATCTATTGCATAAAGCAAAAGTACCGTCGGTAATGGTTGAATGCGGTTTTATGAGTAATAGAGAGGAAAATAAAAAATTACAGGACGAAAAATATCAAAATAAGCTTGCATATTTAATTATGCTCGGGCTTAACATTTATATTACAGAGGAACTATAATGGCAAAAGTTAAATCAATATATGTTTGCAGCGAATGTGGCTTTGAATCCCCAAAGTGGTATGGCAAATGCCCAAGTTGCGGCGAATGGAATACGTTAAACGAAGAACTTCCAAAAACAGAATTTAAAGGGAATTTTTCAGCTTCTTTAGGTGCTGTTGAGCAGATTATGTCATTAAACGATATCACGGGCGAAAATGACGAACGATTTGCAACAGGAATTGACGAATTTGACAGAGTACTCGGAGGCGGAATAGTAAAAGGGAGTTTAGTGCTTTTAAGCGGTGACCCCGGTATAGGTAAATCTACAATTCTTCTTCAAATTTGCCAAAATCTCGGTAATATCGGTCAAAAAATATTATATGTCAGCGGAGAGGAATCTGCAAATCAAATTAAACTAAGAGCTGACAGGCTTGGGGTAACAACTGATAATTTATACATTCTTCCACAAACAGATTTGGGAACAATTATAGAATGTATTAAAAGCGAAAAGCCTGATATGGTCATTATCGACTCTATTCAAACAATGGTGTATGAGCAAGTCAGTTCATCAGCAGGCTCGATAACTCAGGTCAGGGAATGTACCAATGTGTTTATGCACACCGCAAAAGGGCTCGGAATACCGATATTTATTGTTGGCCACGTTAATAAGGACGGTGCAATTGCAGGCCCTAAAGTTTTAGAACATATTGTTGATACGGTATTATATTTTGAGGGTGAAAGAAATTATTCTTACAGAATACTTAGAGGCGTTAAAAACAGATTTGGCTCTACCAATGAAATAGGTGTATTTGAAATGACGGCAGAGGGCTTAAAAGAGGTTTTAAATCCGTCGCTTATGATGATTTCAGGCAGACCTAAAAACACATCGGGTACTTGCGTAGCCTGCGTTATGGAGGGTACAAGACCGATTCTTGCAGAAGTTCAAGGGCTTGTTTGTGCTACCGGATTCGGAACACCGAGGCGAATGAGTACAGGCTTTGACTATAACAGAATGAGTATGCTTCTTGCTGTTCTTGAAAAAAGGGCAGGGTATTTCTTTAATAATATGGATGCTTATGTTAATGTAATCGGCGGCTTAAAGCTTGATGAACCCGCTGCTGATTTAACGGTTGCTCTCGCTCTTGTTTCATCATTAAAGGACAAGGCTGTTGACGATAACACCATTGCTTTTGGCGAGGTTGGACTTGCAGGAGAAATACGTGCCGTAAATAATTGCGAGCAACGTGTCAATGAGGCTAAAAGACTTGGTTTTGAACGTTGCATAATACCGTTTCATAATTATAAATCAATATCAAATCAATTAAAAGCCTCAACTGATATCATTCCCGTTCGCAATATAAGGGAAGCATTTTCCGCTTTAGTCGAGGAATAAGTAGAAATATATATAAGTCTGCTAATTTTTAGCAGACTTTTTTCTATTATAAACAAAAGTTGTTGTTTGTTTATTGAAAAATATGTATATTTATGTTAATATAATATTATTGGCTTATGCACACTTTATAAATGTATTGAGGGATAATTTATGAGTAAAGGAAAATTCAAAGCGGGAGTTCATCCCTATGAGGGAAAGGAATTTGCCGCTTCAAAAGAAATCAAACGGCTCAAAGGCGAAGAAATTATGGTTTTTCCTATGAGTCAGCATATCGGTGCACCTGCAACGCCTTGCGTTAAAGTAACCGACAGGGTACTTAAAGGTATGAAAATAGGGGAGGCAAGCGGATTTGTATCAAGTCCAGTTTATTCTTCTGTTTCAGGCACTGTTATGCGAATTGAAGACAGAACAATGCTAAACGGCAAAACTTCCAAATGCGTTGTTATTAAAAATGATTTTGAAGACGAATGTGTCGAAGGTTTCGGTATTTCAAGAGAAGTAAATGCCTTATCCAATGAAGAAATTATAAAAATTATTTCAGACAGCGGAATCGTCGGTATGGGTGGTGCAGGCTTTCCTACAGGTGTAAAACTTTCGCCTAAAAATCAAAATATTGACTACATAATTATTAACGGTTCCGAATGTGAACCGTATCTCACCTCTGACTATCGATTGATGGTTGAAAGAAGTAAAGACATAATTGAAGGTATTTCAATCGTTCTCAGGCTCTTTGAAAAAGCCGAAGCAATTATCGGTATTGAGGATAATAAACCAAAGGCAATTGATGCTCTTTCATTCGAATGTAACGGTAACAACAGAATAAATGTTATGCCTCTTTCGACACGTTATCCGCAAGGCGGTGAAAGAAGATTGATTTCATCTGTAACAGGAAGGCAAATCAATTCCCACATACTTCCTGCCGACGCAGGTGTAATTGTATTAAACATTGCAACAATCATCGCTATCTATGAGGCAGTAAAAATGAATATGCCTCTTGTTCACAGAGTTGTTACGCTAACAGGTGACGGTGTTAACGAACCGGGTAATATGGATGTTCCACTTGGTATTTCTCATAAATATTTGGCAGATGAATGCGGCGGTATCAAGGATTCGACAGTTAAAATTATTTCAGGCGGACCTATGATGGGCATGGCTATGAACAGCCTTGATTATCCTGTAATCAAAACATCTTCGTCAATTTTAGCCATAACTCATGATGACGTAGAAAAAATGGAAACAAGTGCATGTATTCGTTGCGGCAGATGCGTAGCTGCATGCCCGGAAACTCTTGTTCCGCAGCTTATGGCTCAGGCTGTAATTAACAAAAACTACGAGCAATTTGAAAAGCTTTACGGTATGGAATGTATTGAATGCGGTTGTTGCACATATGTTTGTCCTGCTAAAAGACCGCTTACCCAAACATTCAAGCTTGCCAAAATCAAAGTACGTGAAAGCAAAGCGACAAAATAAGGAGGGGTAATTATGTATAATGTTTCTGTTTCACCGCATATAAGAGATAAGAGTTCAACTCAAAAAATTATGATTGATGTATGCATTGCCCTTATTCCGACCTTAGCTTTCGGTGTATGGCATTTCGGTGCAAATGCGTTAATTGTAATTATTTCATCAGTAGTAAGCTGTGTATTGAGTGAGCTTATATTTGAATTAATTTATAAAAAACCAATTACAGTATTTGATTTCAGCGCAGTAGTAACAGGTTTAATTATTGCGCTTAATATGCCGCCGCAGATTGCATGGTGGGTGCCTGCGATTGGCGGTGTGTTCGCAATTGTTATAGTAAAAATGCTATTTGGCGGAATTGGTCAAAATATTATGAACCCCGCTCTTGCTGCAAGATGTTTTTTACTTATTTCGTTCACTTCACGTATGACTGATTTTTCAACAGTCGACGGTGTGTCATCTGCAACTGAGCTTGCTCAAATCAAAGCAGGTAATACTATTAATTTAAGAGATGCATTTTTAGGACTTCAAAACGGCTGTATCGGCGAGGTTTGCACACTTGCAATATTAATAGGTTTTGCTTATTTACTTATCAGAAAAGTTATTTCTCCTCGAATTCCGCTTATTTATATGGCATCAACCGTCGTTTTTGTCGTACTGTTCGCACTCGTTAAAGGCAGAGAAATGGACTTCTCAGGCATGGTTAACTTTGCACTCGGAAACCTTCTTACAGGCGGTTTAATGAGCGGTGCGGTATTTATGGCAACAGATTACACAACAAGCCCGATTACAAAAACGGGTCAGGTTATTTATGCAATATTAATTGGATTTTTAACTGCAATATTCAGAGTCCTCGGCTCAAGCGCAGAAGGTGTATCTTACGCTATTATTATTTCGAACCTTGTTGTTCCTCTTATTGAAAAAATAACTGTTCCAAAAGCATTTGGTATGCGTAAGAAAGAGGAGGGTAAGGTATGAAAAATAAATTCTTAAAAAACTGCCTTGCATTGTTTTTAATTACTCTTGTAGCCGGTGTTTCACTTGCATTTGTAAATGAAATAACAAAAGAACCTATTGCAAAAGCGCAGGATAAAGCAAGGCTTGAAGCATATGAGGTTGTTTATCCCGATGCTCAATTTGAAGCGCTTGACAATACAGATGAAATACTCAAAGCATCATCAGCTTCACTTAAGAAGGAAAGCCTGTCGCAATGCACCGTTGACGATGTTTTAAAAGCTACAGATAAAAACGGCAACTTAATCGGCTATGTATTTTCCGCAACATCACCTTCCGGATACGGAGGCGATGTTAAGGTTGCAATCGGTGTATCGGCAAAAACAAATCAGCTTACAGGCTTTACTGTTTTGTCACACAGTGAAACTGCAGGCCTTGGTGCTAAGGCAACAGAGGACGATTTTAAATCACAATTTGTCGGCAAATCTGCAGACGGCATTAATTATACTAAAAACGGCGCTTCAAGCGATAATGAAATTGATGCACTCAGCGGTGCAACAATTACATCAAACGCTGTTTGCGAAGCGGTAGACAGTGCGCTTGCCGTATATAACAATCAGTTAAAGGAGGTTGATTAATTTGAAAACACCTATAGAAAGATTATATAACGGTATTGTTAAAGAAAATCCAACCTTCATTCTTATGCTCGGTATGTGTCCGACCCTTGCAGTCACAACCTCTGCTATTAACGGTCTTGGTATGGGACTTGCAACAACAGTCGTACTTGTTATGAGCAATATGATTATTTCCTTATTAAGGAAGGTAATTCCGGACGGTGTTCGTATGCCGGCATATATCGTTATTGTAGCTTCATTTGTAACAATAGTTCAAATGATATTACAAGCTTATGTTACAACGCTTTATGACGCTTTGGGCCTTTATATTCCGCTTATCGTTGTAAACTGTATTATTCTCGGCAGAGCAGAAAGCTACGCTTCAAAAAATAAGGTTATCCCATCTATATTTGACGGTCTCGGTATGGGACTTGGCTTTACTTTAGGTTTAACGTCAATAGGTATTGTTCGTGAACTTATAGGAACAGGCAAAATTTTTAACCTTCAACTTTTACCTAAATCTTATGAGGGTGTATCAATCTTTATTTTAGCACCCGGCGCATTCCTTGTTTTGGCATTTTTATGTGCACTTCAAAACAAATTCGGTGCAAAAGGCGCTAACAGGCACGTTAAAGACGAAACTGCCTGCGGCGGAGATTGTATGCACTGTAATTCGCTTTGCAAGGAAGCAGAAAATAAGGAGGTAAACAAATAATGCTAAAAACCTTATTTCTTGTTTTAATGACAACGGCACTTATTAATAACGTTGTGCTTAGTCAATTTTTGGGAATTTGCCCGTTTTTGGGTGTTTCTAAAAATGTAAAAACCGCTGCAGGAATGGGCGGTGCAGTAATATTTGTTATTACAATTGCAAGTGCGGTTACAAATCTTTTATACACTTTCGTAATCAACAAGCTTCATATTACATATCTAAATACAATAATTTTCATTCTTGTAATTGCAGCACTTGTTCAGCTTATTGAATTGTTCTTAAAAAAATATGTTCCTAAGCTTTACCAAGCGCTCGGAGTTTATCTTCCGCTTATTACCACAAACTGTGCAGTATTAGGTGTTGCACTTACTAATGTGCAGGACAATAATAATTTTATAACATCTGTTGTAACCGGCTTTGGAACAGCAGTCGGCTTTGCGCTTGCAATTATAATTATGGCAGGCATAAGAGAAAGAACTGAAAACAACGATTTTCCAAAAGCATTTAAAGGTACTCCTGCTGTATTATTAACAGCATGTCTTATGGCTATTGCTTTTTACGGCTTTGGAACACTTAAATAGAGGAGGGGAGCAATATGGATATTAAAAGTATTATCATTGCCTCAGTGGTTGTTGCCGCTGTAGGACTTATTATTGCCGTTCTTCTCAGTGTTGCCGAAAAGGTTTTTCACGTTGAAGTAGACGAAAAAGAAATTAAAGTCAGAGAAGCACTTGCGGGCAATAACTGCGGTGCTTGCGGATATGCAGGCTGTGACGCTCTTGCTAAGGCGATTGCCAAAGGTGAAGCACCCGTCAATGCTTGCCCTCCTGCCGGCAAAAAGGGCGCTGAAAAAATAGCAGAAATAATGGGCGCTCAAGCAGGAGAGTTTGTTAGGCAGACTGCATTTGTTAAATGTTCGGGAACCTGTGAAGTAAGGCACCAAAAATTTAATTATTACGGCACGAGAACGTGTACATCTGCATCCGTTGCGCCCGGCGGCGGTGAAAGAAGTTGCCAATACGGCTGTATGGGATACGGCTCTTGCGCAGATGTTTGCGATAATCAGGCAATAAGAATTATTAACGGCAAGGCAGTTGTTGACGAAGAACTTTGCATCGCCTGCGGTAAATGCGTTAAAGCCTGTCCGCTTAATCTTATTGAAATTGTACCTTACGATTCTAAATTTAGGGTTCAATGTTCAAACAAACAGCGTGGCAAGGTTGTTAAGGATAATTGTCAGGCAGGGTGTATAGGTTGCGGTATGTGCGAAAGAAATTGCCCTAATGATGCAGTAAAAGTTATTGATAATGTTGCTAAAATAGATTACAATAAGTGTACCGAGTGCGGCTTATGTGCTCAAAAATGTCCGACTAAGGTTATTAAAGAATTTATAAATTAAAGAGAGGAGGGGACTTATGAAAAAAATTGTTTCAATAGTCCTCTCCTTTACTTTGTTATTTACTTTGTTTGGCTGTTCAAACAGTAAGTATACCAAATTCTCAAAAAGTTTTTTAAATCTGTTTGACACTGCCTCAAGTATAACTGCTTATGATACCTCGCAAGCTGAATTCAACAAAAAATATAATAAGTTATACGGTGAAATTAAAGGATATTCCGAACTTTACAATATCTATAATGATTATGATAATATTGTAAATCTAAAATATATAAATGACAATGCATACAAAAAGCCTGTTAAGGTTGATAAAAGAATAATTGAACTTTTGACCTATGGAAAAAAGGCATATAAAATCACAAACGGATATGTCAATATCGCTATGGGAAGTGTTCTTTCAATATGGCACGATTACAGGGAAAAAGGGGAGTCACTTCCTCCTAAATCAATGCTTACAAAAGCAAGTGAGCATACAGATATCAATAATTTAATTATAGACAAGGAAAATTCAACTATATTTTTCAATGATAAAGAATTAAAACTTGATGTAGGCGCAATTACCAAAGGATTTGTTTGCAATAAAATTTATGAATACATAACTCAAAACAATGTTTGGCAAAGCGCAGTTATTTCCCTTGGCGGCAATATAATCACAATCGGAAATAAGCCTGACAAAAATGATTTTGTTATCGGAATTGAAAATCCAAATTCAAATGAATATTTAGACAAAATTTACGCAGATGATAATACAAGTGTAGTTACAAGCGGCTCGTATCAAAGATATTACACGGTCGACGGCAAAGATTATTGCCATATAATCGATAAAAATACATTATATCCGGCAAATTATTTTAAATCAGTAACAGTTATATCAAGCGACAGCGCACTTGCCGATACGCTTTCTACGGCGCTGTTTTGTATGGATTTAAACGCAGGCAGGAAATTAGCCGAAAAATATAATATTCAAGCTATTTGGCTTGACAAAAACGATAAAATCACAAAAACCGATGGTGTTAAAAGTGCAAAATAAAAAAAGAAAAAATGATATAATATTAATAGCCGTTATCATTGCATTAGCAGCGTTAATTTTCATCTTAATCAACAGTTTTTCGTCAAACGGCAATAAGGTTATAATTGAGCAAGATGCAAAGCAAATAGCCATTCTTGATTTAAATAAAAATCAGGAATATAAGATATATGATAAAAACGGTAATATTTGTAATACCGTCATTATCAGCGGCGGTCTGGCTTCGATGAAATACGCAAATTGCAAGGATAAAATATGCGTTAATCATAATAAAATAAGCAAAAATAACGAATCAATAATTTGCCTGCCAAACAAGGTAATTGTAACGGTCGTAAGTGATAAAGGCAGTGACGTTGACGAGGTGGCAAGGTGAAAAAGACTAATATTAAGCGGCTTTGCACGCTCTCATTAATGATTGCGCTTGCGTTTGCGTTTTCATATTTAGAATCATTAATACCGTTCAATTTCGGCATACCCGGCATTAAACTCGGCATTGCAAATCTTGTAGTTATTGTTGCATTGTATACAATGAATGCTAAGGACGCTTTATTTATATCAATTATCAGAATTTTGCTTTCAGGCTTAGCCTTCAGCGGTCCATTTGCAATGATTTACAGTTTAATTGGCGGACTGCTTTCATTTTTAGTAATGTTTGTCGCCAAAAAGAGTAATAAGCTTTCACCAATCGGTGTATCTGCTCTCGGCGGAACAGTCCACAATTTCGGTCAAATACTCGTTGCCGCCGTCGTTATGCGAACCTACAGAATTATTTATTATTTCCCGATATTAATGATTGTCGGGCTTGTAACAGGCATTTTAAACGGAATTATTGCAGATATAATCATCAAACGAATTGCTAAAACAGGAGATACACAATGTCAATAGGATTAAAAAGGGGAGAAGTATCAATTGAAAATCACCAAATCGAATGGGAATTTTCTGCAAAAAATACTATTGACATAATCAAAAACACATTAAATAATGACATTGTTGACGCCCAACATATGAAAATCAATTAGATACTTTTCTAAACGTTCTATGGATGATTGTTTTAATCTTATGAATGGTGGGGATTATGATTTTTAATGAATAAGTCAGAACGAGAAAAAGTTTTACAGTATTGGTACTTGAAAGATTTACGGCTTACCGATGACGTTGTTACATACGAGGATAGATACAAAATCCGAAAATGTGACGAAGCCGACCACTTGGAAAGTATCATTGCCATAACTCGGCAAAAAATGTTTAATGAGGTTATGCTTGAGATTTTCCAAATACTCGAGCTTGGTCCTTATGATAAAACCTATTTAAAACAAAAAAATAGGGGCTCTGAATGAGCTCCTATAGCTGTTTTATTCAAGTAAATAATAGGGATGAAATATTGACATAGCTTAATTTTTGTGTTATAATTGCACAAAATAAATATTTTGTGCAATTTAGGGGGAATTAAAATCATAATTATTCCGTTTTGAAATAAATTATTGATATTTAACATATCATACTGATAATATCCGCAAGCAACGATTAAACTATTCATTTGTAGCTATTTAGTTATTTTGAAACGATAATTACATTACTTAAAAAGTTTCTATCAAATAAATGGTTTTATATTAACTGCTATAACGCATATAATAAACTAATTAACTAAAATTGCCAAAATGTTTATTTAATTTTAAGGAGTTAATCTGATATGCGTAAAGAAGAATTCAGTACATTACCAAAGCTTGTACAGCAATATTTAGTTTATATTGAAGCTATCAAAGGTCACAGCGAAAAATCTGTACTTGAGTATGCTTCAGACTTACGTACCTTTTTCAGATACATAGTCAAATTAAAAGGCTTATACAGTTTTGACACAGAGGACGAAAAAATCGACTTGTCCCCTATTGATTTTAATTTTATACAGAGTGTAAATCTCGAAGATGCATATCAATTTATGATTTATTGCAAAAACGTAAGGCAAAACAACGAAACTACACGTGCAAGACGTGTAATATGCATCAGAAGATTTTATGCTTATTTGACAGACAATTTAGGATTGCTTGAAAAAAATCCTATGAAAAATCTCGACATTCCGAAAACAAAAAAATCATTGCCTAAATATTTGTCACTTGAAGAAGCTGAAAAGCTTTTGTCAGTTATAGACGGCAAATACAAAGAGCGAGATTATGCGATGATTACGCTGTTTTTAAACTGCGGAATGCGACTGAGTGAGCTTGTATCAATTGATTATAACGATATAAAAGCCGACGGCACACTCGTCATAACCGGTAAAGGAAACAAGGAACGAACTGTTTATTTAAACCAAGCGTGCATTAATGCTGTCACAACATATATGAAAGTAAGGCCGCACGACGGTGTAAAAGACAGAGCGCTTTTTTTAAGTTCTCGCAATCAAAGGATAAGCAACAGAAGCGTTCAGCATATTGTTGAAGAATATTTAAAAAAAGCAGGATTAGGTGACCGTGGTTTATCGGTTCATAAGCTAAGGCATACTGCAGCAACACTTATGTATCAGCACGGAAATGTTGACGTATTGCTTCTTAAGGAAATACTCGGTCACGAAAATCTCAGCACCACGGAAATTTATACTCATATCAGCAATGACGCAACTAAAAAAGCAGTTGATTCTAACCCGTTATCAAGCGAAAAACCTAAATGGTAACAACACTTTTCAAAAGCGTTTCAATGAGTGCACAAACGCCCGAAAAAGCAATTATAATCAAACCGTAAATCAAAAATTTTCTTAATGTCGGCTTGACCTCTAACTTATAATCAAGATTATTTTTTGTTATATCAACTATTTGCTTTGACATATTGCTGCTTGTTTGGATAACAAAAATCAAAACGGTTAGAAAAAGCGCAGCAAAAGGCGCAATCATAAGAATTGTATAGCCTACACCCTTTGCTTGATAATTTATGTAAAAATATGCTGCCTTCATTCCAACCTGAATGCCTATAACGCATGGAATAATGTTTATTAAACCGTATCCGATAAGGCAAAAAGCAAGAAAAACGGTAATTAAAAAAAGCGACAAATAATTACAAATATTTTGGCTGAAAAGTTTTGAAAAATTTGCATTGCTCGGCTTTAAAACAGAATCAAGCGCACTGCTTTGAAGAAGCCTGTAAAGAACAGTTCCTATTGCCAATGAGCAAGCATAAAAAACAATTGAATATATAACTGTTTTATTATCAACAATGATTTTTTCAATGTCGGTTTTCTTTTCATTTTCATCTTCCAAATTAAATTCCTTTTTAAGTTCAATAGGAATATCGCTCAATTTTAATCACCTTCTCTTCCCTGCCGACATAACCCCTGTTACAAATGCCACTGCAATAATTATTGCCAATGATATAAATAATTGAACGAACTCCTTGCCAAAAAATATAAAATTTGCAAGCGTAAATAATACTAACGGTATAATCGACAAAAATGACAAGAATAGTATATTGTTTTTAAAAGGCTTAAGACAAATAAAAGGAACTATAAAAGACGTCAGCGCACTAATCAAATAACCGGCATATTTACAATACGATAAGTCCAAATCAAGTTTATAAATTATAAATGAAGCAACAGATGATATTAATATAATTGACGTCGTAGTTAATGCTAAGGATTTTACAATAAATTTAATAATAACACTTTTTACGTTAAGACTGCTTATTTTAGGCATAATAAAACCCCCTGAATAATTAATATTCAAGGGGTTATTTTTTTAGAACAATTATTTATTATCCTTTTTATCAGAGCCGTCCTTGTCAGCCTTTTTAGCTGCCTTTTTTTCTTTAGCGGCTTCTCTTGCAGCTTCAACTTCCTTTTGATGCTGCTCGTTCTTTGTTCTGTTAGTATTAATTGCCCAGCGCTCAATTTTCATCTTATTTCTGTCAGCACCGGTTTCGATGATAAGGTCGTTTTCACGAATTGTAACAACACGTCCTACAATACCACCGATTGTAACAATCTCATCGCCGATTTCAAGAGCATTTCTCATTTCCTGCTCTTCTTTTTGACGTTTCTTCTGTGGACGAATCATCATAAAATACATAAGTGCGAACAACACAACCATAAGAACAATCATTTGTATGCTGCTTGTCTTTTGATTAGCAGCTGAGCCTGAAGCTGCATTTTGCGCAAATAATAAAATTGATTCCATAAAATTAATTTCCTCCAATTATATGATAAAAAGTATTATAAATTAAATTTATATGATTTGCAAGTCTTTTCTAAATTCTTGTATCAAGTTTAACACAAAATTCATTTTTATAGTCCGTAAATGTACCGTTGTCTAAGTTTTCTCTTATCTCAGCCATAAGATTATTGTAAAAGTAAAGATTATGCATAACGGCAAGGCGCATACCGAGTATTTCATTGCTCTTAAACAAATGACGAACATACGCTCTTGAATGTTTTCGGCAAGTTGGGCAATTACATTCTTCATCAATAGGCTTACCGTCACGTTCATATTTGGCATTATTGATGTTTATTATTCCTTTTTTCGTAAATAAATGTCCGTGACGTGCATTTCTTGACGGCATTACACAGTCGAACAAATCAACGCCTCGGCTGACACCCTCAAGAATATTACCCGGAGTACCGACACCCATAAGATATCTAGGCTTGTTCTTTGGAGCATAAGGTTCAACAGCTGATATAATTCTATACATATCCTCTTTGGGTTCTCCGACTGCAAGGCCGCCGATTGCATAGCCGTCAAGTTCCATTTTTGCAATTTCTTTCATATGCCAAATACGCAAATCGTCATAAACACAACCTTGGTTTATGCCAAATAGTAATTGGTTTTTATTAATTGTTGCATCAAGAGAATTAAGCCTGTCCATTTCCTTTTTGCAACGTTCAAGCCAACGAAGCATGCAGACATCGTTAAGAAGTATCCGAACTGGAACAACCAGGAAAAGATGAGCT
>OHAQ01000116.1_pt1 | contig 53220 bp, 49 predicted proteins | sample 1577111 | NCBI WGS metagenome assembly OHAQ01 (sample SAMEA3541549, study PRJEB24748) | human gut metagenome | biome: human gut; feature: human-associated habitat; material: faeces | place: China | collected 2012 | reverse complement strand
AGGTGCGCAAGAGCGGCCTGACCTTTGCGGCCGAGGCCGGTACTCAGCGCCTGCGCAATGTCATCAACAAGAACGTGACCTGGGACGAGATCGAAAAGACCTGCACCATCGCGTTCAATGCGGGCTATACGGCGGTCAAGCTCTACTTCATGATGGTGCTGTTGCGGTAGCATTTGTGACGGATCGCACAGTGCATTCCATGTGCCACGCACTCCTCGCAGATGACATTATCCCGGAAAAAGGAACCCGCCGGACAGAGCATACGAAAATTGTGCAGTGTCTGTACGACCGGAACCCTACAGCGGAATGCCGCATAGAACACTGACGGGCTGACCATCGTAAGCGTATTGTGCACATGTACGATGTCAATGTTGTTCTCACGGATCAGCCTTTTTACCTCACGATATGTTTTCAAGGAAAAGACTGCTGTAAACGGCAATAACAACTTTCCCGCGATCCCTTTGTCATTCAGTTCACTGTTGGAACGGTAATAGGTGTAGACTTTGTGCCCATGCTCTTCCAGCAGACGTTTTTCATTGCGTACAACAACATCTTCTCCTCCCGGGATCTGATAAAAATTGTGTATCTGTAAAATCCGGTAATTTTTCATATCTTCCTCATTTTATCATTTATATAATTTTTTTTCAATATTTTATATAATTTTTATTAATCATTTACTTTTTTAAAAACAATTTTATTAACTCTATTTGCAGAATTTACTGTCATGTCTTCAGCCTTACATGTATAATGTGTTGAATAATTTTTTGCTAACCAATCTGCTAACTGCTTTGAATCTCCAACTATTTTTTCTAAATGTTTTTTTCCTGTTTCAATACCGGATGATGGATCTGTTGCACCAATAATTATTACATCAACATAGTCTGTTCCATAACTAGATTCTGTTTCATCTAATAATTCTTTTTCAGAATTGTTTTCATATGCAATATTTGCTATTGTAATTATATCTTGAAAAGTATATTGTTGATTCTCTATTGCAGTATAATTATAAAACTGAGTATTAAATTTAATTAATGCTTGATTATTCATTTCTTCTTGTGACATTTGTACATAATTTCCTATAGTCCCATATAAATATACTCCTAACGATAGTATAACTATTCCAATTAGTACTCCTGCTGCCATAAGCAAAGCTTTTGTTGCATTCTCCATTAACTTTTCCTTTCATCAATTTAATTAAATTTTATAGTATGATTTTGATCATTATTTAAAACTATTTTGAAATTCATTGCTTTAACTTTTCCATTTGAAGCAATTAAAACTCCACTTTTGCCAGTTTCTTCACCTTCACATAGGAAATATGTTCTTTTAAATTGTGTAAGTTCATAATATTCTGCTGCTATTTGTTCTATTTTTTCAATTTTACTTTTTTGTGCAAGCATATTTCTTTGTGTTTCCTCTGCTGTATTATCTGTAAACTTTGTTTGTAATATTTTATCAATTATTTTTGCTGCCTTTACATTATTTTCATCATATCTTTCCTTTTGACTTTGAGACATATCATTAGTATTTTGTGTTGATCTTGTTAGCCAATCTCTTATTGTATGAACATTTGAAGAAAGTAATTGTAAAGTATTTTCTGATACAACATTAGAACTTACAAATCCAGTTTGTGATAAATTGCTAAATTTTGTTAATAAATCATTTTTCCTAGTCGAAATCTTTTTCATGTTAGTATTTGTTATAGGTGAATTATTGGGAAATAAATAATCATATGATGATGATTCTTCTATATGAAATGATGTCCATCTAGTATCTGTTTTTGACATCTCAAATGAAATATTTAACTGTATTTCCTCATACCCTTCGTTTGCATTTTGTGTAACCCAAGTATTATAATCAACAACAGAATTTATAACAGAAAGCATTTCATTTCCACGAATTGTTTTTCCATCATAATTTGTAAATTTCTTATTTAATTCAACAATTTGTCTTAAGCTTAAATTGTCACTCTGTTGTTGATAATAATTAGAAATTTGATTATATCCTAATAACAACATTGATAATATTATAATTCCTATTAAAACACCAGCTGCTATCAACAATGCTTTTGTTGCATTTTCCATATAATCAAACTCCTTTCTTTATTATTGTAATCCTGCAAATGCACTTCCCATACTTGATAGACCAATAAATACTAATGGTATTATCAAATATCCAACGAATAAGCAAATCATTGGTGCAAAGCCTACAAATTTTCCTATTATTCCTTTTTTAGAAATAAATTGATCATTTGTTGCTTTACGTTTTTCTCTATGATAATCTTTATCTGCATCTAATTCATCAAATGCTTCTCTAATTGGTATTTTTTCTACTGCTGATTGTAAACTTTCTACAATCCTAATCATATCATGATTACTTACTGATTGTTTTAATTCCTCAAGTGCTTCCCAAGCACCTGCTTCATAGTTGTTTACACATCTTGCTATCGGCTCTTTGAAAATGTTTGAATAACGTTCTAGCCATTCAAGAATCATTTCAACACTTATTCTTTCTATTTTCATAAGCATTAAAATAATTGTTTGGAATTGCATTACTTCATTTTCCATTTCCATTTGTCTCATTTTCTTTTGGAATATCATTAACCAAACTGGAGCCATATATCCCATAACAGCTATTCCCATAGCAATTAATTCCTCAAACCATTTCATTTGTTCTGAATTTATAATTTTTAATTTTTTCAAAATTCTTTCAGAATCTGTTGATAAGTTTTCATCTGTTTCTGTATAATAGTCTGATTTTATCATTGCTTTTTTTATATCATCTACTTTTACGTCTAATTGGCCTTTAAATTTATTTAAGAAATAATTATCCTGTTCTGTTAAGTTTTCTGCTTTTTTCTTTTCTTTATCTGATAATGTTCCTAAAACTGTAGTTCTAGTTGTTGGCTCTGTATATACATAATTTATTGCTATTTTATGTAGCTGTGTTGTAAGAATTATTGTTGCCACAAAGCTTATAACTGCTAAAATAATTCTATTTACATATATCCATTCCATTTTTGATTTTGATGCTGAATCTTTTAATAATTGTTGCATCTTTTTGTAATCTTTTGTTCCCTTTTTAGGAATAAACATATTAACAATTTTTTTTACTAAAGGAATATTATACAATTTTTCTTGCCAAGGATGATCTGTATGAGAAACTTCTGTTTGAACCCCTCCGTTATCTTTTAGCTTTCTTGTTAATATATAAGAAACAATTGTTATAACTACTATTATTATTTGGGCTAATAGCCCCATCTTTCCATTATAAAACTCTCCTGTAAAAGAGAAGTTTGAAAGACACCAATTTTTTAATGGTTCTAGTAATAATACTGGTAATATTGATATTATTGACAAACTTTGAAATACATAATTTAATTTGTCTCTTTTTAAAATTTCAATTTGCATTTCTTGTGTAATATTATCTACGTTTTTCAAAAATAATGATGAACCATCTTTGTCTTTTCTATCACCAAATTCCTTGGTCAAATATGATATACCAGCAAATTCTTTTAAATAACTATTTGGTGCTGTATCATAATATTTTTCTAGTTCTGTTTCTGGATCATCTGAAATTAATATTTCATAAATTTTTTCACCTTGTTTTGAAACATTTTTTTCATCATCCAAAGAAACTTGATATATAGCTTCTTCAACCATATTAAACTCATGATAAGCATGTCTAATTTCAGCGAAAAAGTCTATTTGTTCTTTTAATAATTTATTGTCAATTTTGTCAACCATTCCCTCTGTCATTGAATCTACAACAAACAATTCGAAAATTAACAAAATTGCCATAAGTAATATATTCTGTTTTGTGATTATAATTGTTATAAATACAATAGGTATAAGTATTAATATTGCATTCATTAAAATTTTTGCTGAATCTCTTCTTGTACTATATTCATCGTCAATATTTAAAATTTCAAGCCTTCTACGAAGTTTAAATAAATATCTTTTGATGAAAGGTATTTTAATAAATGTTATATATAATCTCTGGTATAAAACATCCATTGAAAAGCCACTTGTTTTAGTTCCTTGTTGTAACTTCTTTATTCTTGCATATTCTGATTTTCCCATTTGTTTTGCTAAGGCAAAATATGCAATTCCAGCAATTACTAATAAACCAATAGAACCAAATATTATATATTTTAGCACACTAGCATCCATTTAATAACAACTCTCCTTTCATCTATGTTTTATACTTTTTTAGTTTTTCCCCAATATTTTTCAATAAATTTGTCAAATTCAACTGCATCTGTTTCATCCATATTTGCTCTCATATCATGAATATTTTGATCTGTTATTTTATTTGTCAATTGATATTCTCCATCAACATATTCTAAAACATTTTGATATGTATATAAATTTTGTTCTGTTACTTTTGAAAAATATGTTGTTGCATTTTCAAAGAATTTTGTAACTTTTGAATCCATATCATGTTCTTTTTTATATTCAAAGTCATAAGTCTTTGAATCTTTAACAGGTATACATTCTGTTACTCTCTCAATATATCTTCTACCTCTAAAGTCTTTTTGTAAATGTATATCAAAATTTAATACTTGTACAACTTGCTCTTCCGCTGTTTTTTCATTTTTAAACACTCCTGCTCTTAACATTGAGTTTCTTAATGCTGTAACTAAATCTGGGAATGTTTTAGCATGGTGAGTAAATAATGTAAATTTGGAAGCAACCTGTGCTGATTGAATCATCCAAGATGCTACTGGGTCTGTTGCAACCTCACCGATGATATTAACAGAACCATCTGTCTTTTTCTGAACGTCCAAACACTCTTGTCCAGAAATTGTATCAGTCTCACGCATTGATAAAATGTTTCTTGTTGGATAAACTTTTCTTAAATGCAACTCGAATGCCATTTCAGTGATACGTAAGTTCATTGTTTCATAAATATTTTCAATCAATCCCATAAGTAGTGTTGTTTTACCACAACCTTGTTCACCAGTTATTGATGTTATTCTTGCACCTTTTACAAGATATTTTAATAATTCAATTGCTTTTTCTTTTCCAGCCATATCTCCTGTCCATTGTTCAACAGTAGCACGTTTTACGTCGAACTTTCTTACGAAGAATGCCCATGTTTCTGACATACTTGGTCTTACAACAACAACACGAGATCCGTCTTTCATTTCATTTACTTTATATCCATTTGTGTCTGATAATTGTCCTGGGTTATTATATTTATAAATATTTTGACATACTCTTTTTAATTCTGCTTCTGTTCCAAATGACAAAAATGCTAAACGAATTGATTTACCTTGGAAAAATATCCAAATACTATCACATGCTCTTGGAACTTTATGTTCAGATACTTGTTCAATATAATCTGTTGTTCCTGTTTGTGCAACTTGGCTTATAAAACTTTCTGGTAAACCAGATACACCACCAGATACACCATCTATATTCATATCTCTTATTTCGTCAATTGAACTATATCCTTTATAATGTTGATATATTCTTTGAACAACAATTTCTAGTTTATCTTTAAATGATAATACTAATTTTTCTTTTTCATAAATATCTGAAATTTCATCTTCTGTTATTACATAAGATGGTTTACTTTCACCTTGAAGATATTTTAATGTTGCTAAATTATATCTTTTTATAAGTTCTGTTAATGCTTCATATCCAAATTCTTTTTTATACATATATATGATAATATCAAATTTGTCTTGTGCAGTTAACAATGATGGAACATCAAAAGGAATTGCCTTTGATATATTTGTTTCATCAACACCATATTCCTTTGATAATAAATCTGATATTAATTCTTTTACATATCTTTTATCATTAACATCTCCATATGTACAACCTTTTAAGGCTTTCTTTAATGCATATTTTTTATTTTTTCTTCTTTTTAATTCTTCTTCTGATAATCCTATATCATAAAGATTTATTTTTGTAATTTCATCAAGTCTCTTTTTTACATAATCTCTCATTTTTTCAAGAGTATATGTTTTATCATCTTTCTCAATTTCTTGTACGACTTCTGCATTTTGTTTATTTTTAAGCCAAAATATTAATGCTACTCCACCAATAATCAAAACGACAATACACAATAAAATTGCCATCTTATTCTCACCTCATTCTCATTTGCAATTCTTTTATTTTTTCTATAATTTTTTCTACTAATTTATCAAGTTCTTTCATAAAAATATAATTTGAATCTGTTGTATCTTTTATTTTGCTTAGTCTATAAAATAAATCTACAACTCCTACTTCTTCAGCTGCTTCATATAATAAAATATTAAATGGAATAACTGATAATTCTTTTTTTTCTCTTAAATATTTTTGCAAATTACTTTTATTGTATTTTGAATAATGACTATATTTGCCTATAACGATAATATTTTTTGGTTCTGCCACAATCGGATTATCCATTTTTAATTGTATATAGTAGTCTAAACTTCTTAATTTTTGACCTGCAATATAAAGATTTATAGTAGCCATTTTTAAGATTTCATTTCTTACGCCCTCATCTAGTTCTCTACTTAAATCTACTAAAACCATATCATAGTATTGATTTGCTACATTTAGTATTGCAGGATAAACTGCTGATATTGTTTTATAGTCTCGTAGATTTTCTTCTTTTGTCTTTGTAGGATTTTCCATATATCCATCTAGAACTTCTAATGTGTCTTTAAAAATAACATGTGTATAATCTGTTATATTTTCTGGTTCTATCTTATTACTTGCTATTAATCTAGATAATCCTTCAACACCATTCTCTATTGCAATGCTTGATGATCTATCAGCCATAATTTGTTTTCTTACAGCATTTTCTTTCCAAAAGCAATTTTTTATTGTTGAATCATTATATGCTGCTGAAACAATCAAAACTTTTAAGTTACGCTCGATGGCCATTTTTGTTGCAACAGCAACTGTTGATATTGAAACTCCTGATTGTTCTCTATCTGCATTCCAAAATGTTACAATTGACATCTTATTCTCTCCTTCTTTATATTTCCTTAGTCATTTTTCTAAGCATTTTTTCATCTAATCCACTACATAATTCTCTTACAATATATACAATGTTTTCTCTATATTCATTACTTAAGTTTTTTAATTTTATACACTGCAATCTGTGGTTTTCCATGTGTACTGCTAAATCTCCGTTTTCTAATAAGAAGTATAATTTATTGTCTGTCCATTCTTCTTTTAATTCAAGTGTTAAATAATTAAAGTATTCATCTTCTTCTTTTAACATTTCTTTTGTAAAAAATAATCTTGTCATTTTTAATGGTAAATTTATTTCTTTTAGAAGTTCAATTCCTTTTCTTAGTGAATATCCATCAAATGATGTTACATAATATAATTTATCAAAGCTTAGAGCTTCAAAATCTCTAACTCCATCAAAATTATCAGTATCAAGAAATATATATTCATATTCGAATTCATTTTCAGTGTCAACACCTAAATAATGGGCTATTTGTTCTATATTTTCAAAACCTATAGCAACATCAATGTCTTCAAATGTTGTTACATAAGATACTGTAGGTAATATATTAGGAACTATATATTTTGCTTTTTGATCCTTTGTAGAATCTATGAATAAAACTTTTTTTCCATTTCTTGTTAATAATTTGGATATATCCAAAATTAGATCTGTTTTATCATATACCCCTATAAATCCAACTTTCTTCATGTTATTATCCTTTCTATATAATAATTCATATAGTAAGGGCATAATATGCCCTTACTATAACTAATTATTCTCCTAGTGAATCTAAATATTTTTGTCTTGCATCTTGTGCATTAGAAATACTTTCTTCCATTGAATTTTTTACATTTGTATCATAGTCAGCTCCAATTTGTTGTTCTAAGTATCTTCTTGCATTTGTTGCTGATGTTGTATATCTCTTCTTTAATTCTTCTACTGCACTTGATACTATATTTGGATTTGATACATTTCCGTTTGAATCTGTTATTAATGCTGTTACAGAATCATTTGGTCTATATGTTGGTACAGCTGCATCTTGTATTCCTGCTTCTTTGTATTTTGTTGCATATAATTTTGCACCATTAATTCCGGCAGCTTCTACTATTGCACTAGACATTGCTAAAATTTCATCTTCTCTTAATGTCATTCTTATTGTATCTGCTAAACGTCCTTCTGCTCCCATTGGTATTTCAACTATTTTTTTTGAAACAACTATGTAATTTTGTCCATTTGGTAGCATTAATCTTATATCAACATAATCTCCATCTGTTAAATCTACTGGTAAAGATACAACATTATATTCCTCTACTCTTACATCATTTGAAACAATATTATCAGTTTGTTGAACCATATTTGGTGTTACTACTGTATTTTTTTTCATATCTAATTTTGCTACTACTGGTACATTGTTTAATTCAATATATTGTTTTGTTGTTGATGTAGGTTTTATATAATAATTTTCCGTTGTGTCTTCTTTGTAAACTCTCACTATGCTATCTGATCCGTTAGCATCTGTCTGTGTATAATAAAGACCTTCTTCATCTCTATTTAACATAGTTCCATCTTTTGTTTGCATATACCAACTTTCAATAACTGATATTACTGATGTTGCATTTGCTGGTATTGTTGTTTGATCTACTGCTTTTAGTTCAAACATATCTTCTGTTATTTCTTCTCCTGATTTTACATCTTGACTTAAAACATAAACCCTTTTTCTATTTGAGTTTAATGTAGATATTTCTGTATTTAATTTATTAACATAAAACAATAATAATGCTATTACAATTCCTGTTAATAATAGTGTTATTACTACTCCTAATATAAATGATGTTCTTGCTTTTTTTTGCATTGGATTCATTGCCATTTTTTCCACGTTCCTTCCCTATTTTTTAATTTATTTCTATTTTATTTTACAATATTTTTATACTAAAATCAACAAAATATTTCTATTGTAATATAAAATTAATGCTTTTGTAATATTAATGTAATATTTCTTTAAAGCCTTTATTTTACTACTATTTACAAGTTTAAATCAAATATTTTATTAAGAATTATTGCTACTCCATCTTCATCATTTGTTGGTGCAATTATATCTGCTGATTGTTTTACATATGGGGCACTTTCCCCCATTGCAACACCAAGTCCAGCATTTGTTATCATTTTTAAATCATTGGCATTATCTCCAATTGTTACAACTTCCTCTTTTGATATATTCATTAAACCTATTATTTCTTCTAATGCATTCCATTTATCTACATCTTTAGCTGATACTTCTGTATAAAAGTATTCTAATGCTATTTCGTCTGTTCCTTGTTTTATTATTTTTCTAGACATGTGAGATACTTCTAATACTTCAATTTCAGATAATTCTTTTAGTTTTCTTACAATAGAATTAAATACAGTTTTATGTTCATCACAAATCATTATTTTTAGAATTTTTTCTTCTCTTTGTTCAAAATAATCATAAACATTTTCAACAATATTTATATGTGTCCTATTTTCATCTGGTTTTGTTAAATTATCTTTATAATAATATAATGTGTTATAGCTTAAGTTTTTGGCTATTATTCCATTTTCGGTATAAACATTATAATAAATACTGTTTTCTTCACAAATTTTTATGATTTTCAATGCTTTTGTTTTGGATAAAATATTTTCGTATAATATTTTATTATTTTTTATATCATATGTAATAGCTCCATTTCCTGAAATGAAGTATTTATTACTATTAATTTCTTTTGAAAACCTTTTTACAGATGTGATTGCTCTTCCTGATGCAATCATTACTTCAACACCTTTTTCTTGTGCTTTTGATATTGCTTTCTTTGTTTTTTCAGTAATTATTCCATATTGGTTCAGCATTGTTCCATCAAGATCTATTGCTACTAATTTATACATATCTTTCTCCTATCTTTTGTTTTAATTTTCAAACATATTTAATTTTAATAAATTTATCTGTTTTTTTCAAGATATTTTTGTAATTTATTTGTTTTTTCCAAAAACTTCTTGTTTATTTTATTAAAAATTGCACATTCTATTCTTAGAAAAGTTTTTACTTTTCAAAAAAGAAATTAAATGATGTTATATATGACGGAGGTGAATACAATGGCAAATTCAAACAGCAATAAGAAATTAGTACCAGAAGCAATGAGCGCTTTAGACAAATTCAAATATGAAGTAGCTTCTGAAATTGGTGTTACTTTAAAAGATGGTTATAATGGTGATATATCAGCAAAAGATGCTGGTAAAATAGGTGGAAACATGGTTAGAAAAATGATCCAACAAGTTGAAAACAACATGAAATAGTTTTTTAATAATGTATTCATAATATATTTATTAGGCAGAAGTATTATTCTTGGTTTTAGATATGTTTTTGGTTTAAGCATACATAAAGGCAGGAGTTGTGCTCCTGCCTTTATTTTATAATATCTTCATTATTTAAAACTTTTTGAGGATTAATTTCTGTAAATTCAATAAATTCTTCGTCTGAAATAACTTTTTTTAATTTTTTAATAATTTTAGGAATTTTATTATATACTTGTTCTGGTTTATGGACATCTGATCCAAAAAAACTAATCAAATTATTTTTCAATAAAATTTTTAATGTTTTTTTAGCTTTGCCACCATACATTCCTATTATACTACCAAAATTTGCTTGAAAAAGAGCTCCCATTTCTTCTAATTCAAATAAATAATCTGGATTTTCTTGAACAAATGGATATCTTTCTGGATGAGCAATAATTGGTATATATCCATTTTCAATTAATCTATATATAACTTCTTTATCATTCATAGGTTTTGTATTAATTAATGGAAATTCAAAAAGAACATATCTTGTATTATTTATAGATGATGCCTGTCCATTTTTTAATAAATCTATCATATTATTAGTAATATATATTTCATTTCCAAGGTATAATTCAATTCCATCAACAGAATCTTGTACCTCTTTTAATAATCGTTTTCTTTCTTGCTCATTACATTCATAATAATTTTCCATATAATGTGATGTTGATATAATTTTGGTAAAACCTACATTTTTTGCTTCATTTACCATATAAATTGATTGTTCTAAATTTCTAGAACCATCATCAATTCCTGGTAATATATGTGAATGAAAATCTATCATAAAATCCTTCCTTTAAATCATTTAAAAGTCTTTCTTTTCTTCCTCTATTATTTTTTTCCAATTATCTTTATCAATATTATTTCTTAACGCTTTTGGAACTTGTGTATTTTCTTGTCTTGTATTTTGTGAATTTCTATTGTTTGTTTCACTATGATTTCCATTTCTTTTTGAATTTTGTGATAAAGCATTTTGCGTTCTTTGTTGCAATTTTCTTCTTTCTGCTTCATAATCTGGTTGATTATTTTTTTGAACTGTTACATTTGAAGAATAATAATATGTTTGATTATATTTTTTACTGCTTACTGGAATTTTATTATAAACAACTCCTGCAACATTTCCACCAACATTTCTTACGTCTTTTATTACTCTTTCTAAATCATCTTTTCTAGTTTGATTATGTGCTGATACTATTAGTGTAGAATCAACTATTCTTGATAATATAACAGAATCTGTTACAAGTTTTGATGGTGTTCCATCAATTATAACTAAATCAACTTGATTTTTTAATTGTTCTAATAAATTTCTCATTTGACGTCTTACAAGTAATTCTGATGGGTTTGGTGGAATATTTCCAGCTGGAATTATATATAAATTATTTACATCTGTTTGTTTCAAATATTTATCTATATTTACAGATTCTTGATTTTCATAATATCCTGACAAATAATTTGATAATCCTGGTCTTGGTTCAACTCCAAATATAGAATACAATCTTCCTTTTCTCATATCTGCATCTATTAATGCCACTCTTTTTCCTGCTTGTGCAAATGTTACTGCTAAATTTGAAGCAACCCAACTTTTGCCTTCTCCTGGCATTGTAGATGTAACTAACAAGCTTCTTAATCTTCTATTAGAATTCATAAATTGTATATTTGTTCTTAATGTTCTAAATGTTTCAGAAACAGGTGATTTTGGATCTAGATGTGTAACTAATTCTTTTCTCATTATCTTTTTCCTCCTCTTCTACCTTTTGACTTTGTTTCTGCTAAATCATATATTGGAATACTAGCTAATACTGTAACTCCTGATATTTTTTCAATGTCTTGTGCAGATTTTATTGTTGTATCTAACATATTTAGTATTAATACATATCCAAATGCAATTACTATACCAATTACAGCAAATATTAAAACATCTTTTTTATGATTAATATTATATGGTTCATTTTCAACTTCTGCTTCGTCATAAATATATAAGTTTTCTATTTTATAATATTGTTTTACATTTTCTATAAATACTTTTGCTGTTTCATTAGCAATTTTTTGAGCTACTACAGGATCATCATTTTTTACTATTATATCTATCATGTCTGCATTATCTCTTGCTTTTACACTAATACTTTTTTTAACATCATCTTCTTGAAGATTCATTCCTAAATTTTTTATTACTTCTCTGATTATTTTATTTCCACTAACCATATCACTATATGTAGAAACAAGTTTTGAGTTTAATGTAAGGTCATTTGTAGTTATTCCATTTGCATTAGATTGGCTTGATGAATTTGTTGCTAATAAAAGACTTGTTTTTGATTGATATTTTGGTTTTACAAATCCAACAGTATAAATTATTCCTAAAACTATAAAAATTGCTGTTATTAATAAAATTTGTATTCTTTTTTCCCAAAATATTTGAATTAGCTCTTTTAAATCTAGTTCTTCCATTTTTTTGTTTTAATCCCTTCTTATTTATGTTTCAAATTAATTATTTTGATTTTCTTCTTTTTTCTGTGAAAGTATAATAATTGCATAAATTACTACTAATATAAAGTAAACTATAATAAATTTTCCTGCAATTATATTTATTTTACTTAATATGTCTTTGATTATTGTTACTACAATATTTGAAAATGCGTCATTAAAAATTTTTATTCCATCTATATTTACTTTTGATTTTATTACAGTTGTTATTGCTAATTGCATAACTGCTGAAGATAAAACAGCTGATTCTGTCCAAAATAATAGTTTTAAAATATCTTTAACATTTAATGCAATTACTCCAATAATACTTATTATTATTGTAATTATCAATATGTTTTGAACTTTTGTTATTTTTTGTGTTATTTTACTATATTTTTCATTTATTGTATTTTCATAGCTTGTACTTATTATCGTGTCTTTATATGATTGACAGATATGTTCTACAAATTCATCAATAGCTTTACTATTACTTGATGTTCTAACATTTTCTTTATCTATATTAGAATTTAAGTTATTTGATATTTCTGATGTATCAATCTTTTCATTTGTTCCTTCGTAAATATTTGATAATATTATATTAATATCATTTTTTATTTTATCTTCTGTACATATATTTTTTATTACTTCTTCGTCAAGTCCTGATTGTCCTATGTAATTTTCAAAACCTGATTCTACAAGTTTATATGTTTCAGAATAAAAATTATTGTTTTCCATTTGTTCTAATACATATTCTTTGTTAAATATTGTTTTAAAAACAACACTTTTAACTCCTATAAATGTGAAACTTAATGCAATAACTAGAACAAATATAAAATTTAAAATTTTCTTTCCTACTTTCATCTTTTTATTCCTTTCTATTTTTCTAATTTAGCATATACTACATATCTTTGTGTTGCATATCCAACATTGTTAAATGGATAACAAGTATATACCATTAGTATTTCTTCATCTCTTTGTATTGGAACTTTGTCCAAATCTGTTTCTTTTATTAATTGCATATCATAAATTTTGTAGTTGTATTCTCCATATGTTGTTGTTACCTTTATTTCATCTCCAATTTGCAATTCAGAGAATCTTCTAAATACTTTTTTGGAATTGTGTCCCATGTATAATATAGAACCACCTTCACCTGGAAAATAACTTCCGCTTGAGTGTCCTACACCTTTCTTTAGTATTTCTAGTGTATCTCCAAAGTACACTGGTAAATTTGCTCCTATTCTTGGAATTTCAATTGTTGCATATTGGGTTCCATATTCTGGATAACTATCAAGTGATTTTTTTTCTTTATCTATTGTTATTGGTTGTTGTTCTTTGTCTTTATTTATATTTATTGAGACTTTATTTGCTAACATAAATATATTTTCTATTTCTGTCCCCCAACATATTTTTATAGCAAGAAATACTCCTATCACTATAAATATTGCAATTAAAATTGTTCCTATAGTTGATTTACATGCTTTTACCACTTTTTCTTTTTGCATATGTAATACTCCTTTTTTATTCATAAAAAAATTATAACATTTTAGAACGTTTTATGCAAGAGTTTTTGCGTTCAAAATAAAAAAATCTCCTGATTATTCAGAAGATTTTTATTTTACTAAGCATTTACAATTCTTTTTCTTGCAACTACTGCTGATACAGCAACTAATGCTACTACTGTTGTAGCTAAAACTACTACGTTTACAACATTTCCTGTATAAGCTAATTTTCCATTAGTATTTGAAACTGTTTCTACTAATTTTCCATCTTTGTTGTATATTGCAACTGATTTTTTGTTGAAAACTAATTTTAAATCAACAATTTTTGCTGCTTCTGTTGCAATTGATTTTACTTCATTTTTTTGAGCTTTTGTTAATTTGTCATAATTTGTTACTCCAGCTTTTTCCATTACAGCTATTGCTTCGTCAGCTTTTGTTAATATTTCATTTGCTTGAGCATCTGTTACTGGATTTTCTTTTAAATATCTTTCGATTTTTACTTTATCTGCTGAAGTCATTCCATATTTTGATCCTTTTGCATATAATTCATCAGCTAATGTTGATGATGTAGCAGCATTTACGCCTGTTGCTAAAGCCATTATTGTTATTATAGCTAATAAAGCTATTGTTAATGTCTTTTTCATATTCATTCTTCCTTTCTTCTTTTAAAATTTTCTTCTTCATTATAGCATTATATGTTTTTTTATGCAATACTTTTTTTGATTTTTTTATTTAATTTCGATATTTTTATATCTTATTAAACTTATTGTTCCAATAGCAACTACTGCTAATACAATTAATGCTACTGTTGTTGCACCTGTTTTTGGTAATTCTTTTTCTTGTGATACTGTTGTGTCTTGTGTTGTTTTTTCTGTTGTATTATCTGTTTTTGTTGTATTTGTTATTATTTCTAATTCATCTTTTTTGTTATCATCTTTTGTTGTTTCTGTATTTTTTTGATCATCTTTCGTTGTTTCTGTATTTTTTTGTTCATCTTTTGTTTCTTCTGTTTTGTCTGCCTTTGGAGCAACAGCTACTTGTGTTACTAATTTAGGTGTGTCATATTCATTTTTTCCATCTGTAAGTTCTTCAACTTCTAAAAAAACTCTTGTTGTTGTTACATTTTCCAATCCTTCTTTGAATGTAAGTGTTATTTCTGCAACATCTTCACCATCTTTTGGTGTTCTATTTGCTTCTACAAGAAGTCTACCAGATTCTTCACTAAATTGTACTGTATAACCGTTTAAAGCTTTTATATCATTTTGTGTTAATTGATTAAAATATACATCACTATATTTAAAAATTCCCTTAAACATACATATTCCACTTGTATCTATTGACTCTAATTTATCATATCCTATTACTACTTTTACCTCTTTTGTTACATCTTCTACTTCAACTTTTTCTGTTATCTTTAGTGTTATACTTGAATCTTTTGAAGTTGATTCACTTGTTGTTTGTGTTGTTTGTTCTGTACTTTTTGTTTCGTCTGCAAATACATTAACTCCTACACTTATTAGCATCATTGCTATAATTATACTTGCTAATATTTTTTTCACTTTTCTTTTGCCTCCTTCTTTTTATTTATCCATTAAATTGTAACATTTTTTGCCGTATTCGACAATATTTTTTTGTTTAAGTTTTTGTTACATTTGTGTTACAAAATTATTACAAAAAATAAAACTTAGAATTGTCATTTTAAAACAATCAATTCTAAGTTTTTTCTTATAATATCTCACAATCATTTAGTATTTTTTCAATACTTTCATTTATTTCTAAATCTGGATTTTCTTTATAATAAATATATTTTCCATATTTTATTTGTTTGTTATATTCTTTGTTATGATCTCTTATTTTTTCAGCTCTTTTTATTGCATTTATAATATCTTCCAATGTAATTTGTTCAACTACTCTCTTAAAGTTTTTTTCTTCTTTATATTCATCAAGACTTTTAAAATCTTCATCAAATATTTCATTTATATATTTTAAATATTGTTTTTTATCTGTTAATGGTCCTTTTAAATCTTTTTTGTGCAAAATTATCCAAAGTTCAAATGTAAAATTACTATATCCTAATTTATATTTTAAACTATTATTAATTTTCGAAACTTCTTTCATATCATCTAAAATCTTATGAAATTTTTTTACATCATCTTCTGAATCACTTTCATAATCACATAAATGATATACCTCTTCTTCAGTTATATTTGCTAATGTTTTGGCATATCTTGTTGGCATTAATTTTTTATGTTTTAATTTTACTGTACAAGTTGCTTTAGAACAGTTATTAATTAATTTTTGTAAATAGTCTAAATACCAGCCTTCTGTATCTCCTTCAACAGAAAAATAATAATTTTTATTTGTTTTTAATTTTTTTGCACACATTTATATTTATTACTTCCTTTCTTGATTCATATATTCTTCAAATATATCTGAAAAGTCAACATCAGTGATTGCACCATATTTGTTTATAAAATAATTTTTTAAATAATTTTCTCCATTTCTTACTCCATTTTTTCCACTTGTTCCAAAATCTGATAATGAATATAAAATACTTTCTTTTTCATCTTTTTCTACAAATTTTATTTCATCTCTTCTAAAAAGATTTTTATTTAAGAAAATTGGATTATGTGTATTAAATATTAATTGAGCTCCATTTTTGTTTATTTCATCATTATGAAAAATTTTTATAAAACTCATTATTATCATTGGATGCAAAGACGCATCTAACTCATCTACTAATAATGTTGCACCTCTTTTCATTGTTGCCATCATAAGTGGAAAAATATCTAATAATCTAAGTGTTCCAAATGACTCAAAAAACTCTGCTGGAACAACTATACCTTTTTCATCTATAGTTTTTATTACAGATACTGGAAATATTAAGTCTTTTTTATCTGTTATTGGATATGCTATTTTTTCAGATGTTAATCCAATTTCTTTCACTGCTTCATTTATTTGTGGATTAGAGAATAATTTTTTATTTGAATTTTTTATATCTATTCTTGATTCTAAGTTTGGTGCATAATGTATTTTATCTGCATGATATATAATTCTTAGTTTATCTTGAAACCAATTTGTTATAATTTCATAAATCTTTTTACTATATAATGTTTTAAACATTACATTTAATAGTAATTCTTGTGGCTCTATATTTGAATTTATAATATCTTTTGCCACTTCTTCATGAAAGTTTTCTATTAATAATTCTTTTTCTTTTAAATATTCTAAATTTTCTATTTGAATTTTTTCATTTCTTATATAAATATTATTTCCATCGATTTTAAGTTTTTCTTCTAATATTTTTCTTTTATCCTTTTCTTTAGATAATAATTTTTCTGTTAAAAAAGTTATACTATATTCAATTATCATATTATTAGTTAAAAATTTTATATAAAAATATGTTGGTTCATTTTCTTTGCTGTCTATATGTGGTATAAAATCTAATTTTTCTGTTGCTATATTAATACTTGTTAAATCATCTGCATCTTTTATATTTCCTCTTAATACGATTGCTTTAAATACTTGTAATCCACCTATTAAGTTTGTTTTTCCTGATGAGTTTGGTCCATATATAACAGATGATGATAATGCTTTTTCTTCTTTGCCGTTTGCCTCTTCTTTTAGCAAACTATATTCTAAGTCTTTTATTTTTTGAGCTGGCGTCATTTTAAATTCGACTAAATTTCTAAATGATTTGAAATTTTTCATTTTAAATTCTAATAACATATTCTATCCCTCTTTCGATTTTGCGAGTTTTCTGCAAAATCTATTATCATTTTACTATTATTTTATGACATTGTCAATAAATTATTGTGCATTTTATGTAAATTATAATATTTGTTGTTACGAATTTTGTAAAATTATGTCACATTAATACTAAGCATTAGTGTAAATAAATATTTTTTAATTTATTCAAAAATATCTTCTGTTATTATATCCCATAATAATTGCATTAAAACAGCTGTATCTCCTAGGCACAAATAATCAGAATTTTCATTATTAATGTGTGCAATATTATTTCTCATATTTAATTCATTTGGAGCAAATATTAAATTCAATAATTTAGTATATTGTTTTTTTATTAAAGAATTTGCATATGGTGATGCAATAACACTCCCAAGTGTTAATTTATTTTTTCTTTTTTGGTCATCTTTTTTATCAATATATTCATGTAAAATCAATAATTTTATATCATCATCATTTTCACTTATAATTTGGTATTTTATGAACATTTTATAAATATTTGCTCTAATAAATTTTTCACTTGCAAATATTGTTTTATCTCCTTTTTCAGTAATAATATTATAATATTGTTTTTCTTCATCAGTTAATTTTATATTTTCTTTTTCAATTTTATCTTTTAGTTCTTTCATTAAGTTTTTTAAAACTTTTGAATCTAATTGTATTATAAGAAATCTTTCTATTAATGTTGGTAATATGAATGCTGTTCCATATGCATGTTCATTTTTTATACATTCAATTCCATTATTTGTTAATGGCTCTGCCATTGGAAATACTACACCTCTATATTCAATCATTCTTATAATTTGTAAATTTTGTTGTTTTTTAGGTGGATTTTCAAATATTCCTTTATATTCATTTCCTTTTAATGTTTCAAAATATTCGTTTAATGCTCTTATATATATTTCATTAAATTTTATTGTTGCTTCATTTGTAATTATTGGTACTCTTCCTCTATATTCTTTTGATATTAATTTTTTATGATAATTTATACATATATTTCCTAAATAATAAACGAAATCATTTATTTTTATTTTCTTTTTTATAAGTTCGTCTTTTTCTTCTTTTGTTTCAAAGTATCCTAATGGTTCTGGACATATTGTGTTTTTTGCATCATATTTTAGTATTTTATAAAATTCATCTAATATTTCTAATTTTATATTTATTTCTTCGTTCTTACTTTTGGCTTTTATTAGTTTTTCTACTTTTTCATCAATGTATTTTAACATTGGTTCTGGATTACTTAAATGTAATTGCATATTATTTAACATTACATATTCTTTTTGATATAAATATTTTTCCATATGTTTTCCTCCTATTTTAAAAGATGCAACATTATTTTGTTGCATCTTGATTTAATAGCATTAATCTTATTTTTACTAAGTCTTTTAAATTAATTTTTCCGTCAAAGTTACAATCAGCTGATAACATCTCATTTTCGTCTAAATTATTGCCGTCTAAAAGATATTTTCTCATTTTGACTAAATCTTTTAGATTTAATTTTCCGTCTTTATTCAAATCTCCTGTAACTATGAGTGTATATTTATCTCCTGCTGATGTTGTTAATATATCTCCTGTTGCAATGTTATCTGTACTTGTAATTTCTTTTTCATTTCTTGTTATTTTATATGTTATTCCTAATTTTAGTTTATTATCAAAATCTGATTTTATAGTTTGTTCTGATATGTTTTTTATTATATTGTCTTGAATAATATAATTTTGATTATTGTTTTCCATTATTTGGAATGATATTTGTGTTTTGTTTCCTGCTTTATCTGTTGCAGTTAATGTGTAAAATCCTTCGTCTGTTAGTGTTGTTTCTGATTTAAAGTTCTTTACTTCTTCACCATTTAATATTAGTTTTATATTATCTAGGTTTTTATCTGTTATTGTTGGTGTTATTTTGCTTGTGTATAGTTTTCCGTCTACTACTTCATTTATTGTTGGTGATGTTTTATCTATGTTTGTTACTTTTGCAGTTATTTGTTTTGCTTGTCCTTTTATTGTGTATTCAAATGTAAAGTTTCCGTTTTGTTCAAAAACATATTCTTTACTGTTTGAATTGTTTGTTATTTGTATTTCTGCATTTGTTTTTATTGTTGCTTTTACAGATTTGTTTGTTATGTTTGTTTCTGAATATTCTATTGTTACTGGATTTTGAGCAATATATTCATTTATATTATTGTTTATTTGAATACTTGCAAATTTATTAGCCCAATCTGCTAATAATTGTGCATGTAAATTATTACTTATTATTAAACCTGCTTTTATATCATTTTGTTCTTCTAAACTGTTTATATAATCAGCTTTTTCATAACAATCTTTACTGAATTGCAATATTTTTGTTGGATATATTATTTCTACATCTGTATTAGTATTTATTAGATTTTCTGTTTCATCTATTTTTTGGTTTGTTGATGTTAATTCTGATGAATCAACATTTGCTTCATCTAATGTTTTCATTACACTATTTATTGTATTGTTTACACTAACTGTTACTAGATCTTCATATGAATTTCCTATATCATTTATCATATCTAGCATTGAACTTATTTTTACTGGTTCTACTTTTAATTGTCCTTCTTCATATGCTTTTAATATTATATTTCCTAGTTCGTAATGGCTTTTCATTGCTGTTATTGCTGTATTTTGCATTAATTTTTGTGTGTTTGCTACTGATTGAATATAATTTTGTCTTTGGTTTATTTTCTCTTCAAAACCTGAAATTTGTGATATTTCTGTTGCGAATTTTTCTTTGAATTCATCATATTTACTTGTTGCAACATTTGATATTGCTTTATAAAAATAATTATAGTCTACATCATACAAATAGACTGGAGATGTTGTTATTGTTAATTTTCCGTTTTCGTCTGGTTGTATGTCTTTTCCATATAGGTCTTTTGCAGTAAAATCTTTATAATCTATTTGTATATTATTTGTACTGTTTTCTGACCATGTTATTATTATTGGCTTTCCGCCTTTGTCATATACATGTCCTTCTAGTCCTTCTGCTATATTTACTGTTCCTATGTATTCAGCTCCATTTGTGTTTTGAAGATAATTTTTCATTGCATAGTATGTTTTTTTGGGTAAATTTTTCTTATCTATTAAACCATACTGAGAATTATCAGAATCATCAATAAAATTATAAAGAAATGAATAATCTATTCCTTGTTTTTCATTAGTTATTGTCTGCTCTATTATTCTTTCACCCCTAATATCTTCATTCTCAACAACTCTACTATTTATTCCATACTCTGTTATATACAGTCTTTGAAATCCTCCAAGTTCATTAATTATACTTTTATGACTATTATTCTTATCCTTTAGCCATTTCATATTTTCAGAAGACGAATATACATGATACGAAAAAGCCTTTGAATTTACATATGCCCCATTATTGGCAATTTCTTGTATATATTGTTCAGATTTTTCAGTCTGATATGGAGTTGCAGTTGCCCCTGAAACAACATTATTAAAATTCAAACAATTTACCTTTTGAACCATTAATGAATACCAATTCATTGCTTGATTAGAAAACCACTTTACATTAGGCTCATTCCAAATCTCAACTCCTATAATTTTATTTCCATAATATTTTTTTACTTCATTTGCATACTCTAAAAAATTTTTAAGTTCATTTTCATTTGAAATCTGGTAATCATTTCCTAACCTTTTAGATGTATTATCAAATAAAATAACCAGAATGTTAATTCCACTACTTTTAATCTTTTCAAACCAATTGTCAATTTTTTCAAAATTATATTTTTTATTATTTTCTATTTGATTCCATTGAATCGAATTTCGTATATTTTTTATTCCTAAATTTCTTAACAATTCAAAACTATTATTAATATCATCATATCCTTCAATATAATGTGTTCCTATTCCTATACATGATAATTCATCTAAAAACTGCTTTTCATATGGTTTAATAATATAAACATTTTGTAGAAACTCTACTTTTTTTTCATTATTCATATAAATATATATCTTTAGTTCTTTTTTTCCTTCATCGCTTTCTAAAATTTTAAATTGATTTTTGACTTTTTTCAATTCTATTTCTTCTTTTAATGTTTCATCAAGAAATATTTTTGCCATATAACTATTTTCTGAATTATAGTTTTCTATGCTTATATAACCATTAATTTCATTATTATATATTACTTCTTTTGTAGTTAACTCTATTGTATATATTATTTCCTCTGAAACAGTTTGATATAACTCAAAAATATTATAAACTTTTATTTTTTTTTCTTCATTTCCTTCCTCAATTGAAATATGTCCATTTAACACAAAGAAAAATAATGTTGGAAAAAACCAAACTATAGCAAATAGTATTATAATTACTTTTATCATTTGTTTCTTATTTATCTTTCCTATTCCTAGTAAATCCATTTTTTTCCCTTCAATTAATAAAACTATCTTTGATATTATTATATATATTTTTTTTATTTTTTTCAATACATGTTTTAATTTATATTTTTTACTTTTTTGCCTATAACTTTTTTAAATTCTATTAACAATTCTTTATTTACAATAATTGCATACAATATACATAAAAGCAAATTAATTACATTTAGGGCTATATTGTTGTATAAATATAATACTACTACTAATATAAATATAATAGAATTTACTACTATATTTTTTATAGGAATTTTCACTTTCACATACTTTTGAACATCAATATATCTATATATAGCTAACAACATATAAGATACTAATGTTGATATTGCTGCTGCATAAATACCAATAACTTTTATCAATGCTATATCTATAGTTAAATTTATTATTGCTGCTATCATTGTGGTTTTCGCTACTTCTTTTGTCATTTTCTTTGCAACATAGATTGATCCTATTAATCCAATTAATACACTAAAAATATTGGCTAACAACAATATTGGTACATATTTATAGGCTTCTCGATATGAATCTTTTATTAAAAGTTCAAATACAAATGGTAAACATGCAAGTATTCCTATACAAAAACAAATAAATAGGTTAAAAACTTTATTTATTACATTCGAAAAAAATTCATCCTTATCTGTATCATTAATATGTAATGCTGCTGATTCTTGCCATGATAAGTTAAATATATTAAATATACTTGATAATATATTTGAAAATTTACACGATACAGAATATATTCCATTTGCTGCAACACCTAAAGCATACGAAATTATAGTTCTATCTGATACATGTACAATCCACCAAGATAACTCATTCGGTATCATAGGTATTGAATATTTTAGCAAATCCTTTATGAGTTTCTTATCTATATATTTTATCTTTACATTTTTTAAAATTTTATTAGCTATTAATAAATATATTGTACAAATAATATTAGAAATTAAACTAGCTATTAAAACATATTTACCATTTTTATGAAATCCCACCAAGAAAATCAAGTTTAATACAATAGTAACAATTGCTGCAATTATGCTAGAAAATGAATATTGCTTATTTTTTCCTATTCCTCTAACTATTTGTAATAAAAATGTTAATACACTTAAAGAAATTAAATTCATTACAATTAATATACTATACTTTATCGAAAATATCTTTACTGCAACCGCAAATAATATAGTTGATATTATAAGTTCTACAAACATTATAAATATACCATTTGTTATAATTTTATTTTTTTCTTCTTCGCTTTTTCTTGCATCTATTAAAAACCTAAATATCCCAGCATCAATTTTTAGTAAAATTAATGGAATAAAGAAAGTTAAATATGTTTGTATTAAATCAATATATCCATAATCTTCTGTTGACAAAAAATGTGTATATAATGGCAATAACAATAATGTTATAAATTGCGTACAAAATTTTCCTATAAATATAATTATTGTATTTTTCACTAATTCTTTATTTTTATTCAATTTATCTCTCCTACTTTTTATCTCTAATTTTTATTAATTTTTCTCTTATTTCTTTAGGAAATATCCATGCAGTATCATTAAAAATTAAAGAAATCTTTCTTTTTAGTGGCATATTTTTTTCTCTAATATATTTCTTAACTGTATCATCATAACCAGCCAGAAAATAATTTTTCCAAAATTCATTATATAATTTATTTTTTTGAAAAGGTTTTCTCAAGCATTGATTACCTTTTGCCGCTTCTTCAAATGTTTTTTCAATATAAACAATTCTTTCTTTTATTTTATAAAAATACTCTTCTCCAACCTTTGTATTTACCATAACCAATGATATTCCTTTTTCTGTATTTCTATTTTTAAAGCTTTCTGATATATATCCCCAAAAATCTGCTAATGTAATATCACTAACTCTATCTTTACCAGTATATTTACATTCACAACAAACCTCATTAGTAATATAGTCTTCTAAAAATGCTCTAATATACTCATCTTTGTATGTGGTATTAGAATATGAACTTCCATTTTTATAATCTATTTTCATACTAAATATTGTCCAACTTGGCTTTTTATATCTAAATTTTATGTTTGATATTTCATTACCATTATGCCTTTTCTTATACTCCTCAAATATCATTGGTGATGGAACTCCATGACACAAAACATCCACTGTTATCAAATTATTATATTTTTTATTCAAAAAATTTTTTAATCCTGCTATTTGACATGCCACTCCACTAAATAAAACTTTTCTTCCTTCATCTAAATATTTCTTTACTATTTTAAATGAATCCCCAATATAACTTTGTACATATTTTGATCCTCTTGTTTTTTGTAAATCTTCTTTATTAGTTAATATTCCATGTACAACCTTAAAATTTTCATCATATATAGCTCCTACTACAATTCCATCTTCTTCCAAAACTTTCTTTGCAATCTCTGAAAAAATACCTCCTGAAGTGCTTTCTTCTCTTTCTATTTCAGAATTACTCCAAGCAGCATATACTAATTTGTTTTCTTTTTTTTCAGCTAAATTATTCTGTGGACATGTTATAACACATTTCTTACATTTTTTACATTTTTCTTCAATAATATGTGGTTCATAAAAACCTTTCTCATTTTGTATTATTTCTATTGCATTAAATGGACAAGCATTATAGCAAGCCATACAACCTGTACATTTTTCAGTTATATTCATATAATAATCACCTATATTTCTTCAAATTTTTCTTTTAGTTTATCATAATAATGTGTTCTAAAATATTCTGGTAAAACTTTGTAATCTTTTTTGTTTCTATAAATATCTTCTGCTAATTTCTGAGCTTCTTCTAAAGATTGAGCAAAAAATATATATCCTTTAAATTCTTCCTTATCTTTAAACCAATCCACTCCTGAAGATAACTTATGATCTGTTGAATTAATTACAATAGTTGGTGTATTAGAAGCTAAACTAAATATCGTTCCATGATATCGGTCAGTAATTACTACTTTATACTTAGAAAATTGTTCTATTGTATTTTCTATAATTGATTTTAACTCTTTCTTTAATTCTGTATATTTTGTTGAAATTGTTGTATCTGTTCTATCAACTTTAGTAATCTTCTTTAATTCTGACATCATTTTATCTATATCTTCATTCTCATATAATTTTTCGCCATCTCTTCTCATACAACATAAAATTCCTTCTCTTGGTGAATTAAATTGGTATGTTCCTATTAGTGATGTAACTATATCTGGATATAATTCCACACAATTATTCACGTAACTTTTCTTAGCCATTTCATATGATTTTTTATCTCTCGCTAAAAATAACAGTCTTTTTCCTAATTTATATGCCTCCTTAGATTCTTCTAATTCTTTATCAGATTTAAAATTAATTGTCTGTGGAAAAACCAATATTTTATTTTCAGAAAACATTTTTATTATTTTTCTGTGTGCATATTCTCCTTTTATATTAGCTACATCTGTTGTTCTATATCCACTTTGAAAAATGATTATATCTTCTTTATTTATAATTTTTTTTATAACTTTATTAATATTTAGAAAGTTAGAATTTATTAAAATATCAGGCATTTCAATTACTTTAAAATTTGAATAGTTATTTGATAGCCACTTTGATATACAATAATATTGTGCTTGATCTCCTAAATTTGAATGTAATGGAATTCCTACATATAATACCTTAGAATCTTCAGCTTTAACTGTCTTTAACTGTTTTTTTATTTTTTTATATTCTCTAAACTTTATTGGTATTCTTTTAATATAACTCCATACACTTCCTATTTTTTTTAATATATTATATATCCATTCATTTTTCTGTTTTATTTTTCTTTTTATTTCATAAACTTCCATTTTTATTTTATCCTTTCTAATTAAAGTACTTTTATAAATTCATAATCTTATATGGTACAACACCATACCACTCTGGTCTATATATCATTAATAATAACCAATACATAAAGAATCCTGTTGCAAATACAATTTTAAATTCATTTCTATTTTTTTTCATTGCTTTTAGCATATTTGGAATCCAAATAATTTGAAAAATAGAAAAATATGCTATAAATCTATAAAAAATTCCTACTCTTATTGAGAGTACTGCAAAAATTATATTTATAATTATAATTTTTCTAAAAAAATCCATTCCACTAATTTCTTTATTTTTTAAAACATCGTTCCCCAAATATAACATTATAATTGGAATCATAGCCATAACTAATGAACCAAAGTAGTTAGAAACATCATACATTCCTCCCATATATTCCAATATACGTGGTGAAAACTTTGCAATTAAAACTAAAATCTTTCTTCCCATTATAAACACTATTATAAATAATGGTAGTAAAAATTTATTATATTTCTTTTTATATTTAAATCTACTTGCAAATAAATATAATATTCCTAAAATAGCTGAACCATGAAAACTCATTGCTAATAATATTTCCAAAAAATATTTTACATATTTTTTGGATTTTAAATTTTCAAATGCTAACAGTAGAAATCCTATTGCCACAGCTTGTCTCATAATGTTCATATATGAAAAATAAAAATTTAAAGTAATATATAAATATACACTATATACTAAATTATTTGAATTTCTATATATAAATCTTAATACACAAAAATTAATAAATGCAGATGTAATGAATATCAATATTTGTGGATCAGAACTTATTTTATTTAGCCCATAACATAATATTACAAATCCTTTTTCATAACGTTCATTAAATGCACTGTTTATAGAAGTGTATGTTCCTATTCTTTTATATGCTCGATAGTATTGTTCTGTGTCTGTTCCTACATCTTTTGTTCTTATTCCAGCAACTATTGTAAGAATAACAAAGGTTATAATTATAAATATTTTTTTTGAATTTTCCTTTTTGTTCACACTTAGTAATAATCCAAATATTATTTCAAAAATAAGTACTATTATATAAATTGCCATTTATTCCTCCAAATTTACTAAATCATTATATATTTTTTCTAACTTAATTGTTGCTTCTTCAATCTTATATCCTTTTTCTATCATTTCTGAAATTCTACTTTTTCTCTCTTTATTTTTTTGTTTCAATATTTCTTCTATCCAAATTTCTTTATTATCTATACTCAAAAAATTGGTAGTTTCTAATATCTTTGCTTCTTCTGTTACTTCATTAGAAAAAATACATGGTAAGTCTGCACACTGTGCTTCAACTCCAACAACTGGCAATCCTTCATATAATGAAGGTAGTACAAATAAATCTGAAGCATGCATATATTCATTTACATTTGTTATATTTTTCTTCATTATAATATTCTTTTCAATACCATAATCTTTTATTTTTTCTTTTATTTTTTCCTCTAATGGTCCAGATCCAATTAATAATATTTTATATTTATCACTTTTTTTCAATAATTCATTAAAAATATCTATTAAAAATAGCAGATTTTTTTGAGGAACAAATCTTGCAACATTAATCAATAATATTTCATTATCTTCTATTTTTTCTAATTTTCTAATTTTTACTCTATTTGATAAATCAAATGTGAATTTTTCAACATCTATAGAATTAGAAATTACTGTATATTTTTTATTTTTAAACATAAAATCACCAGCTAATTTAGAACATGCAAAATATGTATTGGCAAATTTTTTTGAGAATACTGAAAATATCGTATTTCTTATATTATTTATAAATTTATCAGCATATTGGGTTGCATGGCTGTGCAATATCCTTGTTTTTATGCCATATTTTTTAGCATAATACAAATAAAATGCTCCCATATTTAATACATGACAATGAATGATATCATATTTTGTTGCATTTTCTTTCAAAAATTTTTTTATTTTTTTTCTTACTTCAATAATATTTTTTATTCCCATTTTAGGAATATAATATATTTGGCTTCCAGCATTTTTTATTTCATCATAATATACACTTTCTTCATTTACACCTGTTATAAAATCTATATGAAACTTATTTTTGTCTATATTTCTGAAATAATTCATAGCGTAACTCGCTACGCCATTACATAATCTCAATGATGGAACAATATATAGAATTCTTATTTTATCACTCATTTCTTCACCTGCTTAAAATATTTTTTATATAATACTTTTATTTGTTTCGGCATTATGTCTTTCAAAACATATTTTAGTTTGTTTTTATTTGCCAAATATTTTTTAGAATATTCCTCAAATGACATTTCATCTAATTGTTTATATATAATATCTCTATTTTGTGGTCTTGTTGTAGGATGTTTTAAATTTCCGTTAAATTTAGTTACTTGTTGTTCATTATATTGTCTATATTCAACAAGATTTTTTACTTTATTGAAAATTTTTTCACCTTTTATAGTATTAATAACTGCTAATGATACTCCATTTTTGTCATAGAAGTCATAATCAAATTGTTCTATTCCCCATAAATCTCCTAAAGTAATGTCTCCCACTCTATCTAAATTTCCATATTTACATTCATAACAACATTCTCTATATATTTTTCCTTTTAAGAATGCCGTATAATATGGATCAAAATCAGCTTTTTTATATTTTGTTTTATTCTTTGTTTTTATTTCTGCACAAAAACCCATTCCCCAATCCACTTTATTTTTACTTCTGATATTATAGCTAAATATTTTTTCTCCTAATTTTTTTTCTTCATTTTCTAAATATTTTTTAAATATTTTCTGACTTGGTACACCATGGCAAATGATATCTATTGTATAAAGATTTTCATAATCTTTTTTTAAAAATTTTTTTAGTCCTCCAATTTGACATGGTACACCTATATATAATATTTTCTTTCCTTCTTCTAAAAATTCTTTTACTTGAGAAAATGTTTTTTTAGTATCACTTGTAACATATTTTGAGCCTCTTAATTGTTGTAATTCTTTTTTATCTGTTGCGTATTTTTGATATGGCATTAAATTTTCATCATATGCACTCCCAAACACAATCCCATTTTCTTCTATAACCATTTTCGATATAAGATATGCTATACCACCTGAAGTACTATTTTTTGCTATCTCTTTTTCTTTTGGTCTTACACCTAAAAATTTTCTTTCTTCTAAATTATTTTTATTATAAAATCTATCAATTTGTCCACATGTTTTTTTACATAAACCACATTTTATGCATCTTTCTTCATCAACTTTTGGAGTTATAAATCCCTCATCATCTTCCTTCATACTAATTGCTTTTACTGGGCAAATTTGTTCACAAGCTCTACAACCAGTACAGTCCTTTTTATTTAATATTTTTATGAATTTTTCTTCCATGTTTCCTCCATTTTAATCATTTAGTGCTTTATCTAAATATTCTGAAGCTTTTTTTCTTTCATCTTCTAACACTTTGTTTGCATGTTCAAAATTTATTGTTTTATCTGCTAATTTTATATCATTATAATCTTCAACAATTCTGTCTTGTAAACCTGTTACTTCTAATATACTAGCTAATCTTGTACTAAACTTTTCTGGAAATATTATCATAAATGGTGTATTAAAATTTATTGAAAAAGCTGTTGCGTGAAAAGAATCTGTTACAACATAACTTGCATTTGCTATTAAAGATAAAAAGTCTTCAACTTTTACATTACATTTCATTTTACCTTTTTTGAAACATTCATGTAAATTATAACTAATATAGTATATATCTAAGTTTTTTTCTTTAGCTAATTTTTCAACATATCTATCAATTTTTTTATTTCTGTTTAAATTATACATTAATACATATTTCTTGCTATTGTATTTTGATGAAGCTATTTTTAGCCATTCTTCTCTATTTAATAATAGTGTTGGGTCTAAAACATTTATTCCATCATTTCTTCCTAATTTTTTTAAAATATCTACTCCAGATATTTCTCTCATAGAAAGATATTGATATTTATTAACTAATCTTCTTGTTTCTTCAACTTCTTCTGAAACAAGTGATTTTTTTCCAAAACTTGCAGCATAAGATATTCTTTTTTTATCATCTGGAACAAAATCTAAGAAGAATGGATATTCTATTTTTTCATTCCATTCGCTATTCCAAACTTGGTCACTTCCTGTACAATAGATATCTGCTTGTGGTATATCTTTTTCTAACTCTTCTTTATTGTAATATGTTTTGTCTGTCATTTTTATGTATTTTTTCAAGAATTTTTTAAACATTGAAAATCTTTGAACATATGACGGAAATATAACACATTGTGCTCCAAATCTCACAATTGGATTTTTTCTTAATATCTCTTTTTTATTTTTTAATCTTTTTAGCATTCCAAATAAATGTAATCTTTCAGGATAATAATCTATTGTCTCAACTTCAAATCCTTTTTCTTTTATTTTTTCTTGTAATGCATATGTTTGTAAAACAGAACCATAATTTACAACCCTATGTAATGTGATTATATCTACTTTTTTCATTTTTTTCTCCTATCTTTTATTTTTTAATGAGTTAAATAATTTAGGTGATTTTTTCTTACAAAAAGCCAATCCTTTTCCCATAATCATAGCTAATAAGACTGATTTTATCCTATATGGTATTAATAATATTTTTACTTTTTTACTTTGAGGCTTCATTTTTTTGAGTTCTTCTCTTGTTGTTTCATCATATATAATTTGTTTTATTTTTTGATATTTCTCTTTAAATGACATATTACATTCTTCATTAAATAAATTTTCGATACAACCTAATGTCCTTTCAATATGTCTTCTAGCACAAAACTCTTCATAATTTGATTTTTCTATGCCGAATTTATCAAAATATTCTTTAAATTCTTGGTTTTCTTTTAATCTTATCTTATACAAGTTTTCTATATATTTTCCTGTAATTGTAGTCCCTCTTCCTCTTATATAATGATAAAAACATTTTTGCATGTTAAAAAGAGTATTGACTTGTAATAAATACTCTCTATTAAATTCAATATCTTCTCCCCAATTATAATCTGGAAATTTTATATTGTGTTTTTCTATAATTTCTCTTTTATACATTTTATTCCATATATTGTATAGCAAATGTTTGTCCCATAAAGTCACAAAATCCTTTTTTATTTCTTCAATATTGGGATAATTTTTGTCATCACAATATATCTCATCCATTTGTACTTTTCCATCAATGTCTTCTACTTCTGAGAAAAAACCAGAAACAATTAAATCAGGTTTATATTTTATATATATATCCATATAGGAATTCAGCATGTCTTTTTCAATATAATCATCTGAATCTACAAAACATATAAATTCTCCAGTTGCTTTTTCAATCCCCATATTTCTTGCATTTGATACCCCTTTTTTGCTTTGAATATAAAATTTTACTCTTTCATCTTTTTCTTGATACTTTTTACAAATTTCAGCAGAATTATCCGTTGACCCATTATCAATAAGTATTAATTCATAATTATTGTATGTTTGTTCTAATATAGATTTTATTGTTTTTTCTAAATATCTTTCTGAATTGTATACTGGTATAATTATAGTTATTATATTTTTTTTCATAAAAGCTCCTCTTTTATTATACTGTTATTTTCTCATGTTCTTTTAAATCTTCATTTTTCTTTTTATTTATCCATTTATCTTTTAAGTAATGTGCAAATTTAACTTCAATAATTTCATATGCAAAATTTGCTATAATCAAGCTAATAATAATAGCTAAACAAGCGCATAAAATTGAAATAATATTAATTTCATTCATTGGATTAATAAACTTCTTAAACACTAAAATTACATAATAATGTATCAAATAAAAAGAATAACTAATATTTCCTATTCTTAATAGCACACCAGGTGCTTTCAAGCTTTTAAAAAATGCTGTCAAAAAGAATAGTACTACTATTCCTGATAATATAGCTCTTATAATTGGGTTAATCTTAGTAAAACCTACCATAAAAGAAACAATTCCTAATGCTATTAGTATTTCTGATACAGCTATATTTTTTGTCATATTGAATGAATTATATTCAAAAAGTTTTTTAGCAATATAAAATAAAATTATTCCTATTATAAAGTCAATCATTCTAATATTAGTCCAAACTCTAAGCGTTGCATAAGCTGATACATCAAAAAAATTTCCAATTAATATTAAAATCATTAATATTCCACAAGTAATTTGTCCTCTTTTTTTATGATTAATTCTTGCAGAGATCCAAAATACTAAATAAAAAAACATTTCATTTAATAAAGTATGAGCTGGTCCAACTATCGGTCTAGTAACATCTATCGCTCTTATTGCATCTCTTGAATATGGTATAAAAAATAATGATTTCAATAATTCAATGCCATTTGGTCTATATGGAACTATTCCATCAACAATATATGCTGCTCCAAAAGTTAAAATTGTTAAAATCCAATATAGTGGTACAATCTTTATTATTCTTTTTTTAGCATAATTATCTAAATTACTTTGAGTTGTGTACATTATTATAAAACCACTAATAACGAAAAAAATATCTACTCCTATTGCTGTATTAATTTTTAAATTATAAATGAAATCAATATGATATAATGCCACCATCAATGCCGAAATTGCTCTTAAAATTTGAATTCCATCAAATTTTATTCCAAAAAATTCTTTTGCGTTATTCATTTTATCTAGCTCCTTCTTTCTTTACAACTGACAATATAGTCTTAAAAAACACTTTTATATCCATTTTCAAAGATAAATTATCTATGTAATACAATTCCATTTTCATTCTTTGTTCATATGTAGTATTACTTCTACCATTGGCAGCCCAATATCCTGTTAATCCAGGAGTAACACTTAAAAATTTATCTTTATTTACTCCATATTTTTCTAACTCATCTGCCACTACTGGTCTAGGTCCAATTATTGATAAATCTCCATTAATTATATTTATAAGTTGTGGCAATTCATCCAAACTTGTTTTTCTTAGAAATTTACCAACTTTTGTTATTCTTGGATCGTTTGTCAATTTATAGTTTTCTTTATATTCTTTCATTTGTTCTGGTGTAAATGATTTTATTAATTCTTCTGCATTTATTACCATAGATCTAAATTTATATAATTTTATAATATTTCCATTTTTTCCAATTCTTTTATGTGCAAAAAAAACTGGTCCCTTTGAATCTATTTTTATTGCTATTGCAATTATAGCAAATAATGGTGATAATAATATAAGTGCTACACTCGCCAAAATTACATCAATCACTCTTTTTATTTTTATATATACTTTTTTACTAATTTTTGTTTTAACATCGCTTTGAGTTCTTAAGCTTGTTGTTTCTATATTTTCTGTTGTTTCACTAGTTATAATATTCATTCTTATCCCCCTTATAAAATAAATATTTTAGTTTTCTCTTACTTCTTTATTTTCTCCTCTTTTTATCTCCATCACTTTTCTTGCAATACACAATACAAAAATCACAATACATATACCAAGGCAAACACCTGCTGAATCAATCATAACATCAAAAACTCTAGCAGACCTTCCTGGCACAAAATATTGATGTATTTCATCAGAACTTGCATACAATACACCAACTATTAAACTTATCCATATTCTTTTACTTTGCTTTAACTTATATGTATTCATAAGTGACATCATTAGTAATCCTACTACTGTATATATTGAAAAATGTGCTAATTTTCTTATTATCTTTTCTGTATGCTCTAAAAAGAGCTCTTTCTCACTCTTAGGCATATTTTGTACTTTTTTCATATTACTTGTAACTATTTCTGTGACCTTTCTACTCACTCCACTCGATTGAGTTCCATCTTGGTTTGAAAAGCAGTATATTCTTATAAATGTTGCAAGTAATAATATTATTAATATTCCTCTTAATATATTTATTTTGCTAATCTTATTTTTTCTCATTTTTGTTCCTCTGTTTCTATCTATATAATTTTAATATTATATTAAGATTTTGTCAATATACAATGTGCTATTTTTCAACAAAAGTCTACACTAATTTTAGGTTTTTTTTACTATTTTCTCCATAAATAAAGAAGCCAGATTAATCTAGCTTCTTTGCATACGAATAATTTATATTATATTTTTTATACCATGTCAAGCCATTTAAAACTTTTCGCTTTAAATATTAACGTTAAGCTATTATTCTTATATTATGTCTTTTCTATTCCCCATAAATAATATTTTTCATACTCTTACTAGCCTTTTGTAGATCACAAACATAATAATATATACCATTTATATTATCACCTTTTCCACCATCATCTTCTGAAGGAATTTGTCTTGATACAATATTATTTAAATATGAACTTGTATTTCCTAATACATCTGAAGCAATTCCCATACATTCAGAAACATTCAAATTTGTTTTTACCTCTGATAATACACTATCACTCAAGCTCCAAAGTTGTGTTATACTCATTGTAGAAACCTTATTCATTACAGCTGTAAGAACATCTCTTTGACGTTCCTCTCTAGTAAAATCATTTCCAATAGTTCTATTTCTAGAATGTGTTAAAGCCTGTTCTCCTGTCAATTTTACTTTTCCATAACTTGACAATAATTGTACAGGTTTTCCAGTCAATTCATAAGATTCATGAACAAACTCATTTATATAATCTTTTTCTGCTTTACTTATATTTAATTCTATACCGCCAATTTTATTTATAACATTTATTAATCCTTTAAAATTAATAGTTACATATTCAGATATATTTAATCCAAAATTAGAATTGATCGTCTTTAATGCTAATTGTTCTTTTCCATATGCATAGGCATGGTTTATTTTCGTTTTTCCATGTCCTGCAACAGAAACATATGTATCTCTTGGAATACTTATTAATTTTATTGTTTTATCAACTTGATTTATTGAGGCAATCATTATTGCATCACTTCTACCACCATCTATTCCAAATAATGCTACATTTTTTATTTTTTCAAATTCTTCTTTACTTACATTATCAGCAACTTCAGTATATAAATCTTCATTTACACCTAAATCACTTTTATCTAATTTATCAAAGTTTATCTTTGATAGTTTTCCAGCAACCATTCCAGTTCCAACACCTAATAATATTACTAATAATATTAAAATTATTGCTACTATAGTTCCAGCTATTTTTCCCTTTTTACCTTTTTGTTTTTTTTGATATCTTTTTCCGTCTTTTGTTTTTCTTGTTTGTCCATTTTCTTCATCAATCATTGTTTTACCTCCTTTTTTCTGAATAGTATATTTTTTATTATATTTATATAATATTTATATTCTTCTGTTCTCCCAGATACTAATGTTATTATTATAACTGGTATTATTATAGCTACTACAACACTCAATACTTGTTCAGCAAATATATTACTTACTCTTATTAATTGATTTACTCCCATTGTAATTCCAACTATAATTGTTGCATATAATATTGTTTTAATAAATTCTATATAATAATCTTTCCATTTTTTATTGAATAATGGTCTATATACATATTTTGGATAACTGTATAATAGTATTACTAAAGAACTTACTGCTGTACCAAAAAATATTCCTGCTAATCCACATATTTTTAATAATATTATTGACGCAACTAGATTAACTACTGATTCTAATATTGGTACAAATCTATCTACATAAAATATGCCTGCCGCTTCTTTAAATGCCATAAGTGGTCTTCTCATTCCTTGAATGAAGAATTTTAATATTAATGAGATTAATATAAATTTTGATAATATATATTGTTCTCCAAAGAAAATCGTTATAAATGGTTCTATTGCACATGCCATTCCTGTTGCACCTATTATAAATATTACAAAATTAAGAAAATTTAGTTTTTTATAAATTTCATAATTTCTTTCTTTATTATTTTCTGTTAATAAATCACCTATACTTGCCGTAGCTGATAATAAAAATTGATTTAATATTGTTGTAATTGCTGAAAGTACTAAATTGTAATTTGAATAATAGGCAACTGTAACTAGTCCTTCAAAAAATACTGAAATCAATATTGTATCTGTACTGCTTACAATAAATCCGGCAATTTTATGGAAAAATAATGCCTTTATATTTTTTATAATATCATCTTTTATTTCTTTGTCTAATTCTTTTACATCTTTTTCTTTTATATATGGATATTTTTTATTTGCGATTATATTTACTAATACATTTTCTAATATTCTACATACTAATTTTATTATTAAAAATACACAATAATTATGTGTTAAATATAAAAACAATATTTGTAATCCATTCATTACTACTAAATAAATCAAATGAACTATATTTGTAAGATATTCTTCTTGGTTTGCATATATTATTGATCTTTTATATGCTATTGTATATGAAAATATTACATCTGTTAAAAATAAGAAATATAGTAAGTATAAGTTTTGAATTGTCTGTGTTTCTCCTACAATTTGTTTTAAAAATATACTAACAATAAGACCTATAGCCAGCATCACTATTATTATAATGCTATAACACTTTTTGTAAAATTTCATTAATGATTTTATTTTTTCTTTATCTTTATTGGCTATTGGTTTATACATATTATATATGATTGCTGAACCTAATCCTAGTTCAGCAATTGATAACATTGACAATATACTTGTTAATACTGTGTTTAATCCTAAATATTCTTCCCCTAATGTTTTTAAAAATATTGATTGTACTACTACTCCTAATACTATATTTAGAGCATTACTTATTAGTGCAACTATAATATTTTTTGCCGATTTTTGTGCTCTCATTAATTTTTCCTCATTTCATATTTGTTTATAATTATTTTTACTACTTGGTATCCACATATACACATAATCCATGCACCCCAAAACTGTGGTGTTATTATAAATTGCAAAAATTGTAATGCTTCTGCTCTTGGAATTATAAATATATTTAATGTACTTATTAATACTATTGATGTTATAAAGGTATTCTTTTTTAATAGTCTTGGAATTGCCATTAATAAATATCCTAAAATCAGGCTATATACAATTACACCAATATATCCAAAGTCTGTATATGTTTCCAGTATAAATGATGATCCCCATCCATGTCCTTCTAAATAATCTTTTCTTGTTAAATATGATATTATGTGTGAATAACTACTTGATTCTAGTGCTTTTGTTGCATTATTTCCTGTTGGTAATGGCTTTGTTTTAAATATTTTTTGGGATATTGTACTATATTTAAAATAGTCAATAAATGGTCCAAATGTATAATTATGATTTGTTGTTTCTTTTATTTTATCTTTTGTCATATATCCTATGTTCAATACATCATAAGATACTCCTTGTGTATAGAAAAAGTCTCCAAATAAAGAGATTATGTTTGTTGTTGGTACTTCTTCATCTACTCTTGAATAATTATAAATTGCAAGTCCTATTATTGCTACTGGTATAAGTAATACTAAAGCTATTTTTTCAAATTTTCCTATCCATTTCTCTTTGTTATTTAAATAATCTCTTATTACAAAATATGCAAATATAAACAATGCTGATATAACAATAGGTGTTCTTTGCCCTATTAAAAATGTTGGGATATTATATATCATAAAAATTCCAACTGGTATTATTGCTTTCTTCTTACTTGGCATACATGCAAGGAATATACATAACATTATATCTGACATTCCTGCTAATAGTGTTATTATTGGATTAAATGTATTTTCATATGTTAAATAATATTCTACATAGTCTTTTCCATTCATATATATTAATTTATCATATTCTGTTATTATTGAAAAAATAGCACAAACCAAAAATAATACTAAAGCTATATTGGTAAATATTTTCTTATCTTTACATTTTGATTCGTTTGTATTTTCTTTTATATTTTCTGTAATTTTATTTTTCTTTTCAGAAATTCTACTTCCAATATATATTGAAAATGTTGCTATAAAAACTAATAAAAATACATGCTGTTGTGAATCTATTGAGAACTTTTCTATCCAGTTTATAGCTTTAAATATGCTTATAACTGGCTTGGCTAATAAAAATGTAAACATTGCTATATTAAATATTAATAAATATATTCTTTGACTTATATTTTTACTTGAATATATTATATTTAATATTACTCCTATTACATCTGTAATTAACAATAAATACAAATTTTTAGTAAAAAAGCTTATTATAAATGCAATTACTGTAATTAACCAAACTGAATCTATATTATGCTTTTCAATTGGCAATTTTTCAATTTCTTCATATGTTCTCTTTGAATTTTCTGTATCTGTATAAATATAAAAATCTTTTGTTTTATTTTTATATTTTTCATTCATTTTAAAGTTACAATTTACACTTTCTATTAGTTTGTTAATACATTCATCAACAGTATGTGTTACTTCTCCAAAACCATCTTCATAATTCCAATATCCTTCTTGGATATGATTTTTTCTGAAATCTTCATAATCAAATTGAAAATATTGTAATGGCTTTTTCATATATGCAAAATCAAATGCTACACTTGAATAGTCTGTTATTAAATATTTGCACTCTCTTAATAGTTCTTGTATACTCTTTTCTGTTTTGTCAACTATCTTTATTCTTGAATTTGTAGTTATAAATTTATCTTTGTATGGAATCATATTATCATGTAAACACATATATAATTCTAAATTTTCTTTTTCTAATAAATCTGAAAGTCTTGTATCTTTTATTAAATCTTGTATAGTTGAATAATATTTTGAGTCTAAAAATGTTTTCTCATCATTTTCAAATTGTTTTCTCCATGTAAACATCATTAATATTTTATTATTTTCTTTTGATTCATCTTTTAATAAGTCATATCTGCAAAATCCTGTTTTTTTGGCATTTTCCTCATTATATCCTAGCTCATTTATTACAAAATCATATTCTTTGTTTCCAGCACAACAAAACAAGTCTACTTTGCTCTCATTTTTTAATAAGCATTTCACTTTATTTTGTGTTATTCCATGTTGCAAAAATATTGATTTAAATCTATATATAAATGTTCTTTGAAAATTAAATACTAATTCTGGAAATGGCAAACCAGCTCCTATTTGTGAACTTATATATTTTGTTGATGCTATTGTATATATATTGTGTTTTAAACTATTTTTATATAATAGATTTTTATTGTATTTTTTTAATTTGTCATAATATATTGATTTTTTAGTTATTACATAATATATATCTTTTTTGGTTTTATTTTCCATTGCATATTTAAAAAATGCATATCCATTATCTTTTGCATCATCACCATTTTCTGCCACTATCCATATATCCCTTTTTATCAATCTTAATATCATTCCAGGTATAAAAGATATTAAAATAACAAGCATTTCCAATATATGTTTTGGTTTTATTTTTTTCAATTTGTTTAGCATTTGTTCCTCCATTAATAGAATATTTCATCATAATTATAATTCATAAAAAATTCTCTTGCATTTGAGAAATATTCCTTATAATTGTCTTTATTTAATAACTTTGATTCCCTTTTCATTTCTTCTGCTATATATTCGTTTATTTTTTCTGAGTAATGTGAATAATCTTTATAATTATCCAAATTACATATTATATCTTTTTCTGTTGAAAATGCACTTAATTTCACATTCGGAAATTGAATTAAATATTCTGCCAGCATTTCTTGTCCATTTATTACAGCCTCTAAATCTCCTTCTCTATCATGCATGTCATAAAATAATATACTATATGGTGGAAAGAATATATTAAATTCTATTTCTGGATTTTCTTTTATATATTTTCCAATTCTCTCACAATTTTCTGATACATTGTTGTTGTATTTATCTACTGACTGTTTTTCCTGTTTTGGTGATCTTGAATAAGTTTTTAAAACCTCATCTCTATCAAAAGTATACCATTGATACCAAACATATGCCCAATCATTATCAGGAACCAAATTTTGTTTATAGCATTTAACATATGAATATACATAATCAAATATCACTTCTTTGTTTAATACATATTTAACATCTGTAAATATATTATCATCATATAAATAATCAGGAATCTTATTATTAACTATAGCATCTTTTGAAGCAATATATGTAGGCAAATCACATCCATAAAAGACTTTCTTTATTTTTACTTTATTGTTTTTTAATGCTTCGCTAAATAGTATTTCATAATTTTCAACCATTCCGCCTGCAAATGGTAACTTAACTGTATTACATTCAAATAATTGGTTAAATTGGCTAGCTCTGAAATTTTCTGTCATTGAAGAACCTGTTAAAATTGCATCATATTCGCAATTACGTGCAATTCCAACATTTTGGTATGCCTCTTTTTCTTGAATTAACTTTTTTCCTCCAATTGGTGCATGATAATGATAAAATGGATCTACATAAATTACCAAACCAGCACATATGGTTAATAATATAATACTTATAAAAAAATATATAATAATAAATTTACGATATTTTCCTTTATATGCTACAACTTCTTTTTCTTTCATTATAAGTTTCATTCCTTTCTAGCTTCATTCCAATGCACACATAGTGATAGATCTTTTATTTTTTTCATTTTCTCATTTCAAAATATTAAAAATTAAAATATAAAAATGTACTTACTCCAGATAATGATATTATTGACATTACTAATAATATTGCTGAAATAACTGCATTCTTTGCATTAGGCTTAAATTCTTCAACTCTTTCTTGTGTATTTTTCATACATAAAATTGCAAAAAAGGCAAATACAAAGAATATTAATAAATATAATGTATTATAATTTTCAGCTATCCATGCTTTTTTTCCAAATAAATCCATAAATGTTGTAAGTTCTGGCAATGCAAATGCACTTGTTATATCACTACTTATTGGTCCAAAATTTAATTTTAATATATGTTTTATAATATTAAAAGCATCTGAAATTGAATCTGCTCTAAATATTACCCATGTAAAATTAATAAATAAAAATGTACATATCCAGTTAAATACTTCATTTGTTTTTTCTATAACATTTTTAAATATTCTATTTAATATTGATGCTATTCCATGTAAAATTCCCCATAATATAAATGTAAAATTTGCACCATGCCATATTCCACTTGCTAAAAATACTATAAATACATTTATATATGTTCTTATTTTTCCTTTTCTACTTCCTCCTAATGGTATGTATATATATGTTGTAAAAAATCTTGTTAAAGTCATATGCCATCTTTTCCAGAATTCTACTACTGAATGTGATTTATATGGTGAATTGAAGTTAATTGGTAATTTTATATTAAACATATAGCCTAATCCTAATGCCATATCACAATATCCACTAAAATCAAAATATATTTGGAAAGTATATGATAACATTCCTAATATTAAGTTCGTTGAGTTTGTATCTGTTGGATTTGCAAATACATAATTTGCTGCTATTGCAAATGTATCTGCTATTAATACTTTTTTGGCTAATCCAAATGAAAATGCTAGTAATCCTTTACTAAAATTTTCTGAATTAAAATGTTTGTTATTTTCATCTTCAAATTGTGGTATCATTTCTGAATATAATGTTATTGGTCCTGCAATTAATTGTGGAAAAAATGTTACAAATAATGAATAATCTAATAAAGTATAGTCTTTTACTTCTCCTTTATAAGAATCTATTACATATGCCATTTGTTGAAAAGTAAAAAAAATTATTCCTAATGGTAACATTACATTTATTAAATTAAAATTTGTAGATGCTAAACTATTAATTGTACTTATAACAAAATCATAATATTTATAGTAAAATATCATCCCTATATTAAAAGCTACTCCAATTATTAATAATATTTTTCTAAAGTTCTTATTTTTTAGTTTACGAAATATTCTATTAAATAAATAATTAATTAGTATACTTGAAACAATTATAAATAAATATTTTACGTTAAAATAAGCATAAAAATATAATGATGCTATAACTAATACTAATTTTGCTATTTTATATTTTTTTATTTTATTAAAGCCGAAATATAATAAAAGTGTTATTGGTAAAAACACAAAAATAAATATGTATGAATTAAATAACATTTTTTATTCTCCTATCATTTTTTGTTGTAATGCTACATATAATTTCAATGGAAATACAAATTTTACCAATGCACATTTTATAAAAATTCTCTTGCGCACAGGGAATTGTTTTAATATTGTATTAATATCTTGTCCATCCAAATTTTTTTTACATTTATTAATATTTTCTATTATTTCTTTTTTCAAATGTTTTTCTTTTATCAAACTATATGTTTTACTATATAGCAAATGCTCTACCATTCTTATATTTATTGATTTTTTATATTCTTGTGGTAATTGATTTTTAAATTTTTCATATGTTATATCATAAAAACTCAAATCTTCTAATCTATGGTTAGACGCTGAGTTTTCTCTTTGAAAATAGTTATATAGACATTCATCTATATATACTATTTTTTGTGCATAAAATCCTGCAACAGGTATAACTGGCAATTCTTCACAATTTTTTATTCCTATAGGATATTTTATACTGTGTTCTTCAAAGATTGACTTTTTAATTAATTTTGAACTAGATGTTATTGGTAAATATGAAAGACTTATTTCTTTTGTTATCCATTTATCATTCAAATTATCATATTTTACTTCTATTTTTCTTCCATCTCTATATGTTATATAATAACCTGCGAATACAAAGTCAGCATCATCTTTTTCGACCTTTTCCATCATTTTTTTTGTTGCTTGCTTTTCATACCAGTCATCTGAATCGCAAAACATTATATATTCTGATTTTGCATTTTCTATTCCTCTATTTCTTGAATATGATACTCCCATATTCTTTTCATTTTCAAGAAGAATAATGTTATTATATTTTTTTGTATATTCTTTTACAATTTTTGTTGATTCATCTGTTGAACAATCATCTACAACTATTATTTCGTTTACTTTATATTCTTGTTCTAATAATGAATCTAAACATTTTTTTATATATATTCCTGAATTGTAATTAGGTATTATAACTCCAATTGTTTTCATTTAGTTTTTATATCATTCCCTTCCTAAGGCTTAGTCTAATTAGAAAAGAATTAAATTTTGAATTATAATTTTTTTCAACTTTTCTTCTTTTTCATAAAAAATCCTTTTACTATTCCCACAACTGTGCCTATTCCATAAGCGCAATGCAATATAAAGAAAATAAATGGCAATAATAAATAACTAATACTAAATCCATTTTTTATTGTTATTAATATAATATTTAATATATTAAATAACAAATATGCTCCTGTTAATAAATATGCAAATATTGGAACTTTTGCAATTGCCATTATTACAGAAAATAGAATTCCTAATACAAATAAAAATGGTACTAAATGATATATTGAAAAACATTTTGGACAATAATGTAGTGTTATTCCAATCCATTTTCCATTACCATATTTTTGTTTTATCATTCCTTTTAAATCACTTCTTGCATATCTATATGATTTTATATTAGGTGAAAGTAAAAACTTATATCCTTTTTGTTTCATTCTATAATGCATTTCATTATCTTCTGTTCTTGCTAAATTTTCATTATATGGTCCGACATCATCAAACACTTTTTTTCTATACATTGCAAATGCCAATGTACTTACATATTCTTTACTTTCTTTTCTTCTAAAATCTGCAATTCCACATCCAAATATAGATTCTTCTGCTATTAATAATAATTTTTCTTTCCAATCATTATTTTGTGTTACACTTATGCATTTTCCTCCAACAATGTTTTCTCCATTTTCAATCTCTTTAACATTGTTCCAAATAAAATCTTTGTCAAAAAATGTATGTGCATCAACTCTTAGTACAACTTCTCCTGTAACTTCTTTTAATGCTACATTCCATCCTTTAGGTAAAGTTTTTCCTTTGTTTGTAAGTATTTTTATTTGATAAAAATCTTTTTCATTTTCTTTTTTAAATTCCTCAAAAACTTTTCTTGTTCCATCTGTTGATATACTATCAACTAATATTACTTCTATATCTTTATGTGGATAATCTTGTTTTTTTAATGATTCTAAACTTTTATCCAAAAATTTTTCTGCATTATATGCTATTATTATAAAAGATACTAACATCTATTTCTCCTATCTTAATACTCCTATTATTGTATCTATACAAATTTTCAAATCATTAAAAACAGAAAACTGTTTTAAATATTCTAAATTATATTTCATTTTACCTGGTAAAACATCTTCAACATATGCTACATCTGTATCTTTACCAGTTTTTACTGCTTTATCTAATATTTCATCTTCATCTTTATATTTTATACTAGCAATTGATGTAACTCCTGCAGGCATAAGTAATGTTGCCATCATTTCATCTGTATATTTGTCAACATATTTTTTTACTTCTGGTCTTGTTCCAACAAATGTCATCTCACCTTTTAAAATATTTATTAATTGTGGTATTTCATCAAGTCTAACTTTTCTAATTACTTTTCCTACTCTTGTTATTCTAGCATCATTTCCAACTGTTACTAATGATCCTATTTTGTCTGCATTTTGTACCATTGTTCTGAACTTAAATATTTTAAATATTTTTCCATTTGTTGTAACTCTTTCTTGTCTATAAAATACTGGTCCTTTTGAGTCTATCTTTATTAATATTGCTAATATTAATAAAATTGGCGAAAGTATTATTAATAAGACTAATGAAAAGAATATGTCAAATATTCTTTTCATTACTAAACTAATTTTCTTTTTTGATATTATATCATAATATTCTTTCACTTTTTCATTTTTCATTTTTTCTGGTAATTTTTCATAATCTTTTAATATCATTTTAAATTTTCCTTTTTATTTACCATATTCTTTTAAAATATCAACAAAATTTGTTATTACATATTTTGCTTCTTCATCTGTTAATAATGAATATAATGGTAATGTTATTTCACATTTATAATAATCAAATGCATTTGGATAATTTTTTATATCAAATCCCAAATTTTTATATGCTGTAAGCATTGGTAATGGCTTATAATGTACATTTGTTGCAATTCCTCTTTCTGCCATTTTTATTATTATTTCATTTCTTGTTTTTTCATCAATTCCTTCTACTCTTGTTATAAATAGATGTCCTGATGATTTTGAATTTGTTTTTTCATCTTCATGATTTAATGTTTTTACTTGATGTCCTTTTAATGCATCTTCATATATTTTTATTATTTCATGTCTTCTTGCTACTAATTGTGGATATCTTTTTATTTGTGCTAATCCCATTCCTGCCATTATATCTGTCATATTACATTTGTAAGCTGGTTCTACTATATCATATTCCCATGCTCCTAATTGATTTTTATGTAATGCGTCTTTTGTTTGACCATGTAATGATAATAATTGATATCTTTTATAAATTGCTTCATTATCAAATTTATCATTTTTCTTCCATGTAACAGCTCCACCTTCTGCTGTTGTTAAATTCTTTACTGCATGGAATGAGAAACATGTAAAGTCTGCATATTCTCCTGCCATTTTACCATTTCTCATTGCTCCAATAGCATGTGAACTATCTGCCATTATTGCAATTCTTCCTAATTTTTCTTGTAATTCTGATGATGGTTTAAATATGTTTGCTTTTTTCTCTACTATTTTTTGTATTCTGTCATAATCACACATTACTCCACCAATATCTACTGGTATAATTACTTTTGTTTTTTCTGTTATTGCTTGTTCTAATTTGTCATAATCCATTTCGAAATTATCTTTTTGAATGTCTACTAATACTGGTGTTGCTCCAACATGGCATATTACACTACATGATGCTGTATATGTATATGCTGATGTTATTACTTCATCACCAGGTCCAACTCCTAATACTCTTAATGTCATTTCCATTGCTGCTGTTGATGAATTTAAACATACTGTTTTTTCTGTTTTGCATAATTCTGTTATTTTTTGCTCAAATAATTTTGTTTTTGGTCCTGTTGTAATCCATCCTGATTTTATTGCGTCTATAACTTCCTCAATTTCTGCTTCACCTACATCTGGTGGTGAAAATCTAATGTTCATTTTATTTTCCATATTTCAACATTCCTTCCTTCATTACAATTTCTTATTTATAATGAATAAATTCTAATTATTGATTTAACTAGAATTTATTCAATTATTGGTATTTAAGTATTTGCTGTTGCTTCTACTTTTTGTGTATTTTCATTTGTTCCCTTTTTTTCGTTAACAATCTTTTTATTAACTTCATCTGGCTCTTTGTATGTTGGAACAACTTGTTTCATTACTTGTTTTACTTCTTCTTCAAGATTCATGTCATTGTCTTTTATTTTACTTAATTTGTTTAGTTTACTTTCTAATTCTTCCATTCCTAAGTTCATTGGTTGTGATACAAAGATTTTATTATGTTTTGTTGCTGTTAATCCCTCTTCTGCCATTAATAATTCTTCATATAACTTTTCTCCTTCTCTTAATCCTGTAAATTGAATTGGAATATCTACTCCTGGCTCATATCCAGATAATTTTATTAGGCTTACTGCTAAATCATAAATTTTTACTGGTTTTCCCATATCTAATACAAATATTTCTCCACCTTCTGCATATGTTATTGCTTGTAATATTAATCCAACTGCTTCTGGTATTGTCATGAAAAATCTTGTTATATCTTTATGTGTTACTGTTACAGGTCCGCCTTCTGCTATTTGTTTTTTGAATAATGGTATTACTGATCCATTGCTTCCTAATACATTTCCAAATCTTACTGCAACATAGTCTGTTTTACTTACTTTATTTTTTGCTTGTATTATCATTTCACAAACTCTTTTTGATGCTCCCATTATATTTGTTGGGTTTACTGCTTTGTCTGTTGATATTAATACAAATCTTTCTACTCCAAATTCATCTGCACAATTTGCTACATTATATGTTCCAAATATATTGTTTTTTATTGCTTCTAATGGGCTATTTTCCATTAATGGTACATGTTTATGTGCTGCTGCATGGAATACTAGTTTTGGTGAATATTTTTCAAAAACTTTTCTTAGTCTTTCTTTATCTCTTACACTTCCAACTATTGCTTCTATTTTTGTTTTTGGATAATGTGCATCTAATTCCATTTGAATGTCATATAAATTATTTTCATATATGTCAAATATTATTAATTTTGCTGGATTGTATTTCATTATTTGTCTACAAAGTTCAGATCCTATTGATCCTCCTCCACCTGTAACTAATACATTTTTTCCTTTTATTAGTTCTGTAATGTTTTTATTATCAAGTTTTATTGTGTCTCTTCCAAGTAAGTCTTCTATTTCTACATCTCTTAAGTTATTCATTACTCCACCTTTTTTCATCATTTCTTCTGTACTTGGTAATACTCTTGTTCTTACTCCTGTTGTTTGACATATTTCTATTATATTTTTTCTTGATCTTTGTGTTATATTATCTATTGCTAAATAAATAATGTTTACATTTTTTTCTTTTACTATATCTGGAATATCATATCTTGTTCCTAATACTTTTACTCCTAGTATGCTTTTATTTAGTTTATTTTTATTGTCATCTATCATTCCAACAATATTATACTTATCTTTCATTGTGTTGTTAACAGCTAATATTATTTCTTTAGCTCCCATTCCTGCTCCAATTATTAATAAGTTTTCTATTTTGTTTGGTTCTTTTTCTGCATTTTTGGGTCTTTTTACATTTGACATTCTTGATAATATTGATCTTCCAGCAATTCTATATAATACGAATATTCCTGATATGAATATTCCTGACAATATATTTATTCTTGCTCCAAAATAATCGAATTTTAACATATTGCTTATTACTATCATTAATATTGTTGATAAAAATCCACTAATTAGATATTTAATGTAATCTTCTCCTATTTCATATCTTATCATATCCCTATACATTTGAAAAACATTTAAAAACACTTCATATACTAATACTGCAATACACATTTCTTTTGTAAATTCTAATAAATCTGTTATTTGTGTATTTAGGAATAATAATGATGTTACATAGCTTCCAATTACTACTATTACATCTATTAATACTAATGCTAAATGTCTATATTTTTTTGCTAAATTTATAATTTTCATCTTTTCCCCCTCTTTGACATTTTTTTATCTTTTCATACTATATCACTTATCATTTTATTTGACAAGATTTTTCGTACATTTTTTCTTGGTAATTTATGCTTAGCAAATTGTTTTTTTTATTGAATAACTTTATTTATAATATTTTTTATGCTGGGGTTGAATATTTTTATTTGTTACTGTATAATATATGTTATATGGGGATGTAATGGTTTCGACATTATATCTGAAGCATGAATAGCGAGTAGTGGATTCTCGTTTGCCACTATAAAAACGGGAAATTAAATATAAACGCTGATAATACAGAATTAGCATACGCTGCTTAGTTGCAACGTCGCCTCTAAAAGTATCCCCACATATTTTTAGTTGGTGTCATTTAGTGGGAAACAAAGCTATTTTTTCTATGGAAATAGTGGGTATTTAATAGATATATTTTTTAATCGCTTGTTTGTTTGTGGTTATTAGATGAATATTAAAAATAAACTGCACTCGGAGAAGTTTGTGTGAATCTTATAGTGGACAGGGGTTCGACTCCCCTCATCTCCACCAAAAACACCCTATTTCAGGGTATTTTTTTATATCTGCCAATATCTAAAATGGCTATTTTTCAGTGTTTTTTATTTGAAGTTATTTAAGTTTAATTAAAAATATTTCTGCTATTGCATTAACTATTGCATTATTTTTATTTGTTGTAAAATCCCTTGCATTTTCTTGAAAACCATTATATAATACTATGCATGTGAACTAAGTTTTCACTAATTAGTAAGAGGTTTTCCTCTGACTTTTTAGTTTTACATATATAACCATTTACATCAATAAAAGTTATAAGGAGGAAATTATGTTAAAAATTTTTGAAACTTTGATTAATCTCTTAGCTGTATTAGCAATAGCTACTTTTGCACTTACACTTTTTTGCCAACGATTATCAAAAAAATCAAATTGGCAAACATCTCGGATAATTTCAAATTCATATTTGATTGTTTACGAATTAATTTACATTACAATTCACTATTTTTCTAACAAATCTTTTATTATAGATCTTGTTACTTTGGCAATTTGGGTTATCAATTTTGCAGTTAGCTATTATTTTTGGCAAGACAGAAAAAATCAATAAGAACAAAGTGATATAGTTGCTATCTGTTCTCACATAATTTAAGTACAAAAAGATGAAGTTGATAAATATCAGCTTCATCTTTTCTTTTTAATATATTGTTCCATTATTTTTACTATATTCATTAAATGCTTCTATACATTCATCTCTATCCATTTGTTTTAAATTTATTAAATCTTTATTTTTTCCTTCAAGATATTTATAAATTATATCATCTCTAAATCCAATATTTCCAGCATCTTCTTTAGTACATCCATAATATACTTCTTTTATATTTGACCAAATTATTGCTGATAAACACATTGGGCATGGTTCACATGATGTATATAAAATATAATTTGATAAATCATATGTTCTTAATTTTTTACAAGCTTCTCTTATTGTTGTTACTTCAGCATGTGCTGTTGGGTCTAAATCACATAAAACTCTATTATTTCCTTCTGCGATTACATTTCCTTCTTTATCTACTATTACTGCTCCAAATGGTCCACCTTCATGATTTCTGCATCCATTTATTGATCTTTCTTTTGCTATTTTCATAAATTTATTCATAATTTTTCTTTCCTTTCTTTTTGTTGAAGTTTTCATTATTTTTATATCATATTTTTGCTTATTTGTCACTAAATTTATTTGTTTTCATATTATAAGTATATATATTAGAATGGGGGTTTTATGAATTATTTTAGACAAGATTCTATTATTTCTACAAATGTTAATTATAGTTACAATGTTTTTATTAAGGATTTGCACAAATTGACAAGTTTATATCCATTTATTTCTGTTGGTAGTATTGGAAAATCTATTATGGGAAAGGATATTCCTTTTATAAAAATCGGTAATGGTTCTAATGAAGTTTTTTATTCCGCTTCATATCATGCAAACGAATGGATTACAAGCATTGTTTTAATGAAGTTTCTAGCAGATTATTGTTATTGCTATTCTAATAATTTACCTCTTTTTGGATATCCTGCTCACTGGCTTTTTAATGTTTCTACTATTTATCTTGTTCCTATGGTTAATCCTGATGGTGTTGATTTGGTTACAGGTACTCTTCCTACAAGTTCTCCATCATATACTCAAGCTTCAAAAATTGCTTATGGCTTTGCTACTATTCCTTTTCCAAATGGCTGGAAAGCAAACATTAGAGGTGTGGATTTAAACTTACAATTTCCAGCTGGTTGGCAACAAGCACGTGCAACAAAATATTCGCAAGGTTTTACTCGGTCCAGCTCCTCGTGATTTCGTTGGATATGGTCCTCTTACAGAACCAGAATCACTTGCAGTTTATAATTTTACTATTCAACATAATTTTAGACTTATTCTTGCATATCATTCTCAAGGTGAAGTAATTTATTGGCAATTCCAAAATTATAATCCTCCTTATAGTTTTGAAATTGGAACTCAATTTGCTAATGTTAGTGGGTATTCTTTAGAATCAACTCCTTATAATTCTAGCTTTGCTGGTTATAAAGATTGGTTTATTCAAAATTATAATAGACCTGGATATACTATTGAAGTTGGTCTTGGTACTAGTCCACTTCCTCTTTCTCAATTTGATAAAATCTATTCAGATAATTTGGGTATTTTAGTTTTAGGTTCAATTATATAAAAAAGAGTATCAATTGATACTCTTTCTCTAACTATTATTTGTTGTTCTTGGCATATATGGAATCAATCTTCCTGCAAAATCTTTAAAGTTTTGAGATTGTAAAATTACTTTACCAGGTCCTACTAATTTTGTTAAGAATAAACCTTCTCCTCCTAAGAAAATATTTCCTAATCCGCTTATTGTTTCAATACCATATGATACACTTGGCTCAAATGCAACAACATTTCCTGTATTAACTTTTATAATTTCTCCTGGTGCTAAATCTTTTTGAATTATATCTCCATCAACTTCCAAAAAGATTTTTCCATTTCCTGTAGCTTTTTGAAGAACAAATCCTTCTCCTCCAAATAATCCAGCTGAGAATTTTTTTGTAAATGCAACACTTGTTTCTACATTTGATTCGGCACATAAAAATGCTCCTTTTTGGATCATCATTCCACCTGGCAATGTTGCTAAGTCTAAGTCAATAATTCCTCCTGGTACTGTTGACGCAAATGCTACCATTGCTCCATCTTTTTGTGCTGTATAATTTGCCATAAATATTGATTCGCCTGTAAACATTCTTCCTAAACTTTTCATTATTCCACCACGAGCATTTGTTGCCATTGATATTCCATCTGATTGGTATGCCATTCCCCCTGATTGTGTATATACTGTTTCTCCTACTCTTAATTTCATTTCAACTACTGGTACTGTTTCTCCTATAATTTTATAATCCATTTTATCCTCCTCTATTTGGGTATTTATCCTTAAATATATTATATGTATTTATAATTTTCTATATTTTTAAATATTTTTATTTTTTATAAAATCTCCTGTAAATTCTTCTGCTAATATGTCCATACTTATACTATCATAATATTTTCCGTTAATAAATTTGCATTTTCTTCTTCTTCCATTTTCTTGGAATCCACATTTTTTATAACATTTTAATGCTCTTTCATTAAATTCCATTAAATCTAGTTTTATATTATGTAGATTTAAATATCTAAATCCATATTCTAATATAAGTCTTATTGCTTCTGTTCCATATCCATTATCTCTATAATCTTTATCTCCTATAAATATTCCTAGTGTTGCATTTCTATTTATATCATCTATTTGTTCTAATGATACTGTTCCTATCATTTTATTATCTTCTAATGTGACTATTACAAATGTTGCTGTGTCTTTACTTACTCTTGATAAGTATTCTTTTTCTGTATCTAATGTTACACTTGCTCCACTTCTTCCGATATAATCTGTTGTGTTAAAATCATTTAACCATTCTGTGAATTGTTCTACATCTTCACTATTTCTTGGTGATAGATATATTCTTTCTCCTACTATTTTCTTGAAATATTTCATATTGTGCCCTCCTATTTTACAATTTAATATATATTAACAAAAAAAGAGATAATTATCAATCTTTTTTGATAATTATCTGCTTTTTCTTTATTTACAAAATCTATGTTTTCCTATTGTTACAGTCATTGGTCTTGACCAAATCCATTTATTTGTAGCTGTACTAGGATTAAAATAATATATTGCACCATATGATGGATCCCATCCATTTAATGCGTCTTGAGCTGCTTTTTTGGCAGTTGCATCTGGTGTCATATTTATTTGTCCATCAGCTACTGCATCAAATGCTCCATTTTGATATACTACTCCTGATATTGAATTTGGAAATTTACTACTTTTAACTCTATTAAGAACTACTGCAGCTACTGCAACTTGCCCTGTATATGGTTCGCCTCTTGCTTCTCCATAAACAACTCTTGCTAGTAAATTTACATTTGATGAATTATTTGAAGGAATCAAGGCACTTCCATGGGAAGAGTATATTCCGGAAAATGGTAAATTCTGGGTCACCAAGGCTTCTTCCATAAAGAGTAAATTATTCAGTCCGTCAGACATCCAGTCTATTGTTAAGAAGGCAATGGTAGAACGGCTGAAACAGAAATATCATACCAATTGGTTTGAAGAAAGTGGTGCATCCTATCCGGTACGAATTTTCCTGTTGAAGGACGAAGTAATGGCAGCATTAGATACCTCCGGAGAATCTTTACATAAGAGAGGCTACCGGACTCTGACCAGTAAGGCACCAATCACAGAGACCCTTGCAGCAGCATTGATAATGCTGACACCATGGAATAAGGACAGAATTTTAGTAGATCCATTCTGCGGAAGTGGAACATTTCCGATTGAAGCAGCAATGATTGCAGCCAATATAGCGCCGGGACAT
>OHAQ01000096.1_pt1 | contig 57376 bp, 40 predicted proteins | sample 1577111 | NCBI WGS metagenome assembly OHAQ01 (sample SAMEA3541549, study PRJEB24748) | human gut metagenome | biome: human gut; feature: human-associated habitat; material: faeces | place: China | collected 2012 | reverse complement strand
AACACCTCGATGGGCGCTTGCGCACAAGCGAGGCTGGTTCACTCTATTTTTATACTGTGCGTCCAACGGACACACTCGACAGCCGTCAATGAAATAAATGTGGAGCGTTCTTTGCGACACATTTATGAATAGGGTGCATGGCTCGTAACGTAGTGCTGCCATACCCTCCACGAACGTCCGCCTGTCGCGAACGTCCTGTTCGCACCACCCTGATTTTCAATACTTTTCGAGAAAATGTCATCACCGTCCGACAAACATCCCCGGAAGGATGTTCCATCCGCTGCGGACGTTCTGCTTTTTTCATAATATCTGTACACCATAGGCATTTCTGCTGCAGCCATTTCTATTGCTTTGGTGCAAATCGCATTAAAATAGCAAAATCAGTACAAAAAAACCTCTAAATCAAACATTTTTTGTACTGATTTTATTATTTTTCCTATTTTAGCGAAAATAAGCTCTTATAAAAGGCCAAAATCTCCTATTTTTGTATTTTTTTAGCAAAAAAGGGCGTTTTTAATACAAACAGAACTCCCGGAGGAGTGGCATCACTTTCTATTTCTTTACTGACATCTTTTCTCAATAAGTATTTCCCCTATTGACAAAACAATGAATCCTTACTATAGTGTTCCTGTAAAGAACCACTAAAAGGAGTACCTATGGAAGAAGCGGAAATCATAGAACAACTTATCCTGTTCGGACTGAGCAGGCAGGAGGCTGCCATTTACCTGTGTCTTCTTCAAAATGAAGAACTGACAGGCTATGAGGTGGCGAAGCTGACGGGGATTTCCAGATCCAATGTCTATAATGGACTGGCATCGTTGGTGGAGCATGGAGCTGCTTATGTGATCGAAGGAACCTCCTCAAAATATCTGGCTGTAGCATTATCCGAGTTCTGCGATAACCGGATCCGGTATCTGCGGAAAGCAAAAGAACGTCTGGTGGCGGATGGCCCCAGGAAAAATTTACCTAGAGAAGGCTATATCACCATCGAAGGCTATGACCACATCTGTGACAAGATCCGGCACATGCTTCTGGGTGCCGAGAAGCGTATTTATTTTTCCGCAACAGGTGAATTCCTGGAGCAATGGTCGGAGGAGATCAGGGAGCTGGTCCGGGCACAGAAAAAAGTGGTGCTGATTTCAGAAGACAACAGAGAACCTTTTCCGGAAGATGCGGAATTAAAGGCCGGGATCATAGAATACCTGGTGCCGGAGCATTTCAGAGAGCCTAAGGAAGAGGAACAGCAGATGGATCAGATCCGTCTCATCATAGATTCCGAGTACATTCTCACCGGTACGGTGATGGGAAAGAGCAGTGATACCTGCCTTTACAGTGGCCAGAAGAATTTTGTCAGAGTCTTCAAGGATGCCATGCGCAACGAGATCGCCCTCATTCGGTTGAAGCAGGGTGAGCAATAATTATGTAGAAAACGCTTTTGCCGGGTGGAAACGGCCGCAGCGTTCTCATAAATAGGATAAAATAGAAAGGGATAGAAAAATGAGTATCAGAGTCGCAATTTTAGGTTATGGTAACTTAGGAAAAGGAATGGAATGTGCAGTAAAGCAGAATGATGACATGGAGCTGGTAGCCGTATTTACCAGAAGAGATCCTGCTACAGTAAAGACTTTAACAGATGTGAAGGTTTATAATGTAGATCAGTTACTGTCCATGCAGGACAAGATCGATGTCCTGGTGCTGTGCGGAGGCTCTGCAACCGATCTGCCCAAACAGACCGCAGAGTATGCAAAATATTTCAACGTGGTAGACAGCTTTGATACCCATGCGAAGATCCCCGAGCATTTCGCACAAGTAGATGCTGCAGCAAAAGAGGGCGGCAAGGTAGCCATGATTTCCGTAGGCTGGGATCCCGGTATGTTCTCCTTGAACAGACTGTATGCCAATGCCATTTTAAGAGACGGCAGCGATTATACCTTCTGGGGTAAGGGTGTCAGCCAGGGACATTCCGATGCCATCCGTCGTATCCCCGGTGTCAAGGATGCCAAGCAGTATACCATTCCCGTAGAGTCCGCACTGGAAGCTGTCAGAAACTGTGAGAATCCGGTTCTGACCACCAGACAGAAGCATACCAGAGAGTGCTTTGTGGTAGCGGAAGAGGGCGCAGACAAGGAACAGATCGAAGAGCAGATCAAGACCATGCCCAACTATTTTGCAGATTATGATACTACTGTACATTTCATCACTGAGGAAGAACTGCAGAGAGATCACGCAGGTATCCCTCATGGCGGATTTGTACTGCGTACCGGCAAGACCGGCTTAAACGGTGAGCACAACCATGTGATCGAGTACAGCTTAAAGCTGGATTCCAACCCGGAGTTCACTTCCTGCGTACTGACCGCTTATGCAAGAGCTGCTTACCGCATGAATCAGGAAGGCCAGAAGGGCTGCAAGACCGTATTTGATGTGGCACCTGCTTATCTGAGCACTCTGACTCCGGAAGAGATGAGAAGCGCGTTACTGTAAATAAGATAGATGCAGAGGAGATACTTATGGAAAAAAAGGCATTTGTTACCAAAGAAATGATCGAAAAGATCGCAGAAAAATATCCCACACCGTTTCATATCTATGATGAAAAGGGAATCCGGGAGAATGCGAAGGCGCTGAAGGAAGCTTTTGCGTGGAACAAGGGCTACAAGGAGTTCTTTGCGGTAAAGGCGACTCCCAACCCTTTTCTGATCAACATCTTAAGAGATTACGGCTGTGGATGTGACTGCTCCTCTCTGACAGAGCTGATGCTCAGCAATGCTATGGGGGTAAAGGGAGAGGACATTATGTTCTCCTCCAACGATACCCCGGCCCATGAATTCGAATATGCGGCAAAAATCGGTGCCACCATCAATCTGGATGACATCACCCATATCGATTTCCTGGAGAAGACCATCGGTTATCTGCCCAAGACCCTGAGCTGCCGTTACAATCCCGGAGGATATTTTTCCATCAGCAATAACATCATGGACAATCCGGGCGATGCTAAATACGGTTTCACCACGGAGCAGATGTTTGAGGGATATAAGATCCTGAAGGCAAAGGGTGTGGAGAATTTCGGTATCCATTCTTTTCTGGCCAGTAACACGGTAACGAATGACTATTATCCCACTCTGGCAAGAGAACTGTTCGAACTGGCAGTAAAGCTGAAAGAGGAGACCGGCGCACACATTACCTTCATCAATCTGTCCGGTGGTATCGGTATTCCTTACCGTCCGGATCAGGAACCCAACGACATCAGAGTCATCGGCGAAGGCGTGCGTAAGGTATATGAGGAAGTTCTGGTACCGGCAGGCATGGGTGATGTGGCAATCTACACAGAGCTTGGTCGTTATATGATGGCACCTTACGGACATCTGGTGACCCAGGTCATCCATGAGAAGCATACTCATAAGGAATACATCGGTGTGGATGCCTGTGCCGTGAACCTGATGCGTCCCGCCATGTACGGCGCTTACCATCACATCACTGTACTGGGCAAGGAAAACGAGCCCTGCGACCACAAGTACGATGTGACCGGTTCCCTGTGCGAGAACAACGACAAATTCGCCATCGACCGGATGCTGCCAAAAATCGATATCGGTGACTATATTGCCATCCACGATACCGGTGCACACGGTTTTGCCATGGGTTACAATTACAACGGTAAGCTGAAATCCGCAGAGCTTCTGCTGAAGGAGGACGGCAGCGTGGAACTGATCCGCCGTGCCGAGACACCGAAGGATTATTTTGCAACCTTTGACTGTTTCGATATTTATAATAAGATTAATTTTGACGCATAACACTTACCCATAGGAGGTTGGCGTGACTGCTTGCAGGCAAAGCAAACCTCCTATGAGGGAAGTGAACGAACATGAGCAAGAAGGGCGATAGCCCGGAATGCGAATGGGCGATATAGGAGGATACGAAGCAATGAAATATCCGAAACATATACAGCGGGGAGGGACCATTGGATTTGTGGCTCCTTCTTTTGGCTGTCAGATAGAACCTTATTACACTGCCTTTGGCAATGCCCAGAAGAAATTCCGGGAAATGGGCTATCAATTACAATTAGGCCCCAACTGTTATGCCGGAGAGGGCATCGGTATCAGTAACACCCCCGAAAAATGCGGGCAGGAGTTGACGGATTACTATTGCAGCCCGGAAAATGACTGTCTGATCTCCTGTGGTGGCGGAGAACTGATGTGCGAGACCATGAGCCATGTGGATTTTGAGCGTCTGCAGGCAGCAGAGCCCAAGTGGTATCTGGGGTATTCTGACAATACCAACATGACCTATCTGCTGGCAACCATCTGTGATACCGCCTCCGTCTACGGCCCCTGCGCGGCCGCTTTTGGCATGGAGCCCTGGCATGCATCCCTGAAAGATGCCTTCGGAATATTGACCGGAGAGACCAAAGAGGTGCATGGATATGACAAGTGGGAAAAGGAGTCTCTGAAAAATGAAGAACAGCCTCTGTTGCCCTATAACACCACGGAATTCAGAGTGCTGAAAAAGTATCTTGGCAGACAGACAGCAGAAGAGGAACCGGAGATCCGCTTTTCAGGTCGGTTGCTGGGCGGCTGTATGGATTGTCTGGTGAATCTACTGGGAACCCGGTTTGATAAAACACAGGATTTTCTGGAAAAGTATAAAGAGGACGGAATCATCTGGTTCCTGGAAGCCTGTGACCTGAATGTTTTTGCCATCCGCAGAGCCATGTGGCAGATGGAGGAAGCCGGATGGTTTCAGTATGTCAAAGGTTTTCTCATCGGAAGACCGTTGTGTTTCGGACAGGAGATGATGGGACTGGATCAGTACCAGGCAGTTCTGGCCGTGGCGGGAGAGAAGAATGTTCCTGTGATCATGGATGTGGATCTGGGACATCTGGCACCCATGATGCCGATTGTCACCGGAAGCTGTGCGGAAGTACAGGTACAGGGCAATGATGTCACCCTCCGTTATGATTATCGGTAAAAATGTATAAATTCATAGAAAAAGTGTAGAAATAAGAAAAGGCTCATCCCAAACGGGAGAGCCTTTTCGTGCGTCTATGGAACGCTCTATTCGTCGAAAACGATATTAGCAGCCAAAATTGAAGTAGCCGCAGAATGCATTCAACCACTGAGAACAGTTAATGAATTTGAAACACATACTTTCTTCCTCCTTTTCCTGTTGCCTGGTGTTCGGTTACGTCTGTGTTAGCTAAGCACAAATGAATTGTAACAATTTTGTAACAATTAATCCATAGGAGATGATTGGAAAAAAATTAGAAAAAGCAGGAAATGCGATGTGGTTATAAAAATACAAAAAGAAAGCGCAGAACCGATTCGATTCTGCACTAACTGCCGGCAATGGGACTTGAACCCATACGGTGTTGCCACCAACAGATTTTGAGTCTGCCTCGTCTGCCATTCCGACACGCCGGCATTCAAACACTCACAACAGAGATTATCTTATCATAGATTAAAAAAGTTGACAAGAGTTTTTTTCTGGAATCTTGCTACTATTTTTCTAGTCTTTTTACACAAGATGTTGTATAGTAGAAGTGTATAAGTATATGGGAACGCAATCTGTAGAACTGTTTTGGAATAGGGTGGAAGCATGAATTGCAAAGAATTTGAAAAGAATATTCCTGATTTCATTGCAGGAAAACTGGATTTTCAGACCTTGCAGGAATTCGGGGAGCATATGCGGGAATGCCCGGGCTGCAAGGAGGAATTGGTGATTCAGTTCCTTGTAACGGAAGGTATGCAGCGTCTGGAAGACGGCGATGCTTTTGACCTGCAGAGAGAACTGGAACTGAGACTTGCGGAAGCAAAGCGCAAGGTAAGATTTCATATGGCTTTTCTGAAGACAGGGGCCGTACTGGAAGTGCTGACGGTGATTTTTCTTATGGGATTTCTGGGATGGATCATCTCTTAGCGACACCTGATAGAATCAAGAGGACAGAATTAAGATAGGATAGACAGAGTATGAGTCAGAAACTGGTATTGATCGACGGACACAGTATATTGAACCGGGCATTCTACGGAGTGCCGGATCTGAGTAATGCAGAGGGACTGCACACAAATGCCATTTATGGTTTTTTGAATATTATGTTTAAAATTCTGGAGGAGGAAAAGCCGGAATATCTGGCAGTGGCTTTTGATGTTCATGCACCGACTTTCCGCCACAAAATGTATGAGGCTTACAAGGGAACGAGAAAGCCTATGCCGGAGGAATTGCGGGAGCAGGTGCCCGTCATGAAGGAAATCCTGAAGGCCATGCATATTACCATTATGGAGCAGGCGGGACTGGAAGCAGATGACATTCTTGGAACGCTGGCCAAAAAAGCAGAGCAGGCCGGATTGGAAGTATCACTGGTCTCCGGTGACAGAGATCTGCTGCAGATTGCCACGGATCATATCAAGATCCGGATTCCGAAGACGAAGCAGGGCAGAACGGAGATCGAGGATTATTATGCCGCAGATGTACTGGCTGCCTATCAGGTGACTCCGTTACAGTTTATCGAACTGAAAGCCCTGATGGGAGATACCGCCGATAATATTCCAGGAGTGCCGAAGGTGGGAGAGAAAACCGCACAGGCACTGATGGTGGAGTACGGTTCTCTGGATAATATTTATGCCCATGTGGAAGAAATCTCGAAAAAAAGTATCCGGGAATCCCTGATCGAGCATAAGGATCTGGCAGATCTGAGCAAGACGCTGGCAACGATCAAGACCGACTGCGAATTGCAGTTGGATTACGAACAGGCCAGAGCAGAGGGGTTCTATACCCCGGAAGCCTATACCTTGTGCAAACGTCTGGAATTCAAAAATTTGTTGGGAAGATTTGAAAAAGATGCCGCCGCCAATGACAGCAAGATCGCAGAAAGCTTCCGACAGATTGAAGATAAAAAAGAATTTTTACAATATCTGAAAAAAGCGCAGAAACAGAAGGAGATCGGCCTGTGGCTGATCACGGAACCAGTGGATGCTACTACGAAAAAAGAAGAATTGCTGGGGGTGGCATTGTCTGTGTCCGATGAGGAGACGGTATTTTATGCCCTGGCCCATGAAAAGGAACCGGAAGGGCAGTTAAGTCTGTTTGCGGAAGCGGTGGAATCTGTGGATGACACCGCAGAGATCACGGAAGCTCTACAGGAACTTTCCGCAGGTACGGATACACAGATCGCTACCTTTGATGTGAAGCACCAGTATGACTATCTGGACCGCAGCAGTACAGAACAGTATTTTGACGTATTGATCGCGGCGTATCTGCTGAATCCTCTGAAGAATGATTATGACATGGAGGCCATTGCTTCGGAGCATCTGGGAATTCTGATCCCGGGCAGAGCGGAAGTATTCGGCAAGAGAGATTTCCGGACACTGCTTTCCGAGGACGCCGGGAAAGCCATGGAGTATGCGTGCTACGGAGCCTATGTCTCCCGGAAAGGCAAAAAAGTCCTGAAGGACAAGCTGGAGGCAGCAGGCATGAAATGTCTCATGGAGGAGATGGAGATGCCTCTTTCACTGGTACTGTATGACATGCAGAAAGAAGGTGTGGCTGTAAAGCGGGAGGAACTGAAGGCTTATGGGGATGCACTGGTGGCCCGCATTGAGGAACTGGAACAGTCCATTCACACACAGGCAGGAACAGAGTTCAATATCAATTCCCCCAAGCAGCTGGGCGAGGTACTGTTTGAGACCATGCAGATCCCCGGCGGCAAGAAGACCAAGACCGGATATTCCACAGCTGCGGATGTGCTGGAAAAGCTGTCGGCGGATTACCCTATTGTAAGAGATATCCTGGAATACAGAGGTCTGACCAAGTTAAAGTCCACCTATGCAGACGGACTGGCAGCTTTTATTGAAGAGGACGGCAGGATCCATACGAATTTCAATCAGACCATTACTGCTACGGGGCGTATCAGCTCTACAGAGCCGAATCTGCAGAACATTCCCATGCGTATGGAACTGGGCAGACAGATCCGCAAGGTATTTATCCCCAGAGAAGGCTATGAATTCATGGATGCGGACTATTCCCAGATCGAACTGCGTGTGCTGGCTCATATGTCCGGAGACGAACAGCTGATTGATGCTTACAGACAGGAAGAGGATATTCACCGGATCACGGCATCCAAGGTATTCCATACTCCTTTCGAGCAAGTCACGGATCTGCAGCGCCGGAATGCCAAGGCAGTCAATTTCGGTATCGTCTACGGTATCAGTTCCTTTGGACTGAGTCAGGATCTGAGTATCAGCAAAAAGGAAGCGGCACAGTACATTGAACAGTATTTTGCCACTTACCCGAAGGTGAAGGAATTCATCGACAAACTGGTGGCGGATGCAAAGGAAAAGGGCTATACGGAGACCATGTTTGGCAGAAGACGCCCTATCCCGGAACTGTCATCCTCCAATTTCATGCAACGGTCCTTCGGCGAGCGGGTGGCCATGAATGCCCCTATTCAGGGAACGGCGGCGGATATTATCAAGATCGCCATGATCAAGGTATGGAAAGCATTGAAAGAGGAAGGGTTAAAATCCCGTCTGATCCTGCAGGTGCATGACGAACTGTTGGTCGAGACCGCACGGGAGGAAGAGGCAAGAGTCCGTGAGATCCTTACGGAAAATATGAAGTCCGCGGCAGATCTGGCGGTGACGCTGGAAATCGATCTGCACACGGGCAATAACTGGTATGAGGCGAAATAAATGCGTTTTATAGGTATTACCGGCGGTGTGGGTGCCGGGAAAACAGAGATTTTAAAATATATCGGACAGCATTATAAATGTGAGATCTATCTGGCGGATGAGATCGGGCATAAAGTCAAGGAACCGGGAACCGAAGGCTATCATGCGCTGGTAGCGCTGATGGGAGACGGAATCCTTGCGCCGGACGGACAGATCGATAAGCCGGCAATGGCGGCAAAGATTTTTGCAGATCCGACACTGTTGGAACAGGTGAATGCCATCATTCATCCTGCGGTAAAAAAATATCTGGCGGATCGTCTGGCAGAGGCAAAGAATAAGGGCGATGTGGAACTGTTTTTTGTGGAAGCGGCACTTTTGATCGAGAGCGGGTATGAACATATAGTGGATGAAATGTGGTATATCTACGCCAGAGAAGATGTACGCAGAAGAAGACTTTCGGAAAGCCGCGGTTACACACCGGAGAAGATAGAAAAGATCATAGCATCACAGCTTTCGGAGGAAGAATTCCGGCAGCATTGTGATTTTGTCATTGATAACAGTGACAGTCTGGAAGACAGCTACAGACAGATCAGACAGAAACTGGAGGCATATTCATGGAAGGAGTAAAAGAAAAACAGGGACAGCTGGTATTCGGACTGGATATCGGTACGAGAAGCATCGTAGGTACGGTAGGATACTTAAATGGCGGGAAGTTCCATGTGCTGGCACAGCGCTCCAAGGAGCATGAGACCAGAGCCATGCTGGACGGACAGATCCATGACATCGGCAAGGTGGGAGAGACTATTTCCCAGGTAAAGGAACAGCTGGAAGCGGATCTGGGCAGAGAACTTACGGAAGTATGTATCGCAGCTGCAGGCCGTGTGTTGCGTACCGTCACTACCTATGTGGAGCACAGCTTTGAGAGTGACCGGGAGATCACGCAGGAAGATGTGTATTCCTTGTGTACCATGGGCGTGGAGAAGGCTTACGAGGAATTCCAGAACAGCAATACGGATACAGATATGAAATTCTACTGTGTGGGTTATACGGCCATGCGGTATTACATGAATGGCTACCAGATGGGTAATCTGGAGGGACATAAGGCAAAAAACATTGCAGTGGATCTGATCGCTACGTTTCTGCCGGATGATGTAGTGGACGGTCTGTATAAGGCAGTAGAACTGGCGGGCCTGCATGTGGCGAATCTGACACTGGAGCCTATTGCTGCCATTCAGGTAGCAATTCCGGAGAAGTTCCGTATGTTAAATATGGCATTGGTGGACGTGGGTGCAGGCACCAGTGATATTTCAATTACCAAAGAGGGAACCATCACAGCCTATGGCATGATCCCCGTAGCAGGAGACAGCCTGACGGATATTCTGGTACAGCATTGTCTCGTGGAATTCGAGGTGGCCGAGCAGATCAAGAGAAAATGCAGAACCCAGGAGACTATCGAATACGAAGATATCATGGGACTGCCCCAGACCATCAAAGCCAGCGAAGTGCTGGAACTGCTAGATCCGGAGATCGAACGTATGACCCAGCTGGTATCCGATACCATCAAAGAACTGAACGGGGACAAACCGGTCAGTGCCGTGTTCGTGGTAGGCGGCGGTGGAATGGTGCCCGGTTACACGGAGAAGCTGGCAGAGAAGCTGGGCATCGTGAAGGAACGTGTGGCAATCCGGGGACAGGAAGTCATGCAGACCATTACATTTGAACTGGAAAATGCCAGAAAGGATGCCATGATGGTAACACCTATCGGTATCTGTTTAAGCTATTATGTACAGAGCAATAATTTTATTTTCGTGGAATTCAACGGAGAGCGGGTAAAGCTCTATGATAACGGCAAATTATCCGTGACAGATGCCGCTATGCAGATGCAGTTCCCCAATGACCAGCTGTTCCCCAGAAAAGGGGAAGCCCTTCTGTTTACTGTCAATGGTAAGACGCGTATGGTGCGGGGCGAACAGGGAGAGGCAGCAGTCATCCGGGTCAACGGAGACGAGGCGGATATGTATACCCAGGTACATAATGGGGACCGCATTGTGGTAACACCTTCCACGGAGGGCGAACCGGCGGTGTTGGAGCTGGGAAAACTCTCTGAACTGGGGGATGCACTGCAGGTCTATGTGAACGGTAAACAGATCAGTCTGCCGAAGACAGCGGAAGTCAACGGTCACAGAGAGAATGAATTCTACCGGATCGGCCAGAACGATGATATTCGGATTCGGAATTCTTATACTGTAAAGGAAATCGCAGAATTTCTGGATGTGCCTCTCGGTGCGGATATCAGGGTCAATGATACAGCGGCGCAGTCGGATACCAGAGTTTATGAGCATTTCACCGTAAGCTGGGATATGAAGAACCCGCTGCCGGAAGGGAGTTATGCAGACCTGCCGGATGAGGACACAGAAGAGGATGCCTATAGAGAAGAGCCTGTTTATAGAGAAGAGCCTGTGATGCAGAAAGCAGAGGCTGTGGCAGGAGAAGCGGCGATGACACAGGGGACAGAGACTGCGGCAGAAAACGGGACGGCTTCCGTGACAACGCAGGGGACTTCCGGGAAGCAGGACGAAAAGTACGAAAGCGTAGAACAGACGGCACAGAGCCAAAGCGTGTCACCACAGGGACCGCATCCATTAACAGTGATCGTGAACCATTCCCCCATCACCATGCAGGGTAAGGCTTCCTATGTATTTGTGGATGTGTTTGATTATATTGATTTTGATCTGGGATCCTCCGCATCCGCAGGCAGATCCATTGTGACGAACTTAAATGGACGCCCGGCACAGTTCATGGAACCTTTGAAAGAGGGAGATGTGATCGAGATCTACTGGAAAAGTATGCACTAGTATGCATTAATGCCGAAGATGGAAAACGGCAAAGAGTAAGACAGAAGTAAGATAGAAAAGAGATTAAGAAGTTATGAGATTATGTAGTATTGCCAGCGGCAGCAGCGGCAACTGTATTTATGTGGGATCAGAGGCCACGCATCTGCTGGTGGACGTGGGAATCAGCGGCAAAAAGGCGGAGGCCGGGCTGAACAGTCTGGGACTCACCGGAAGAGATCTGGATGGCATCCTGGTGACCCATGAACATATGGATCATGTGGCGGGACTGGGTGTCATGGCGAGAAAATATGAAGTGCCGATCTATGCCACAACGGGAACCCTGGAAGAAATCCAGAAGATGGGGAATCTGGGCAAGATCGATCCAGCCCTGTTTCGGGAAGTGAAGGAAGATGTGAAACTGACTATCAAGGATCTGACTGTCAATCCCATGAAAATCTCCCATGATGCGGCACAGCCGGTGGGCTATCGTATTGCTTACGGAGATAAAAAGGTAGGAATCTGTACGGATTTAGGAGTCTATAATGATTACACCGTGGAGTGCCTGAAGGGAATGGATGCCTTGCTGCTGGAAGCGAATCATGATGTGAAGATGTTGCAGGTAGGACCTTATCCCTATTATCTCAAACAGAGAATTCTGGGGGACAGAGGACACCTTTCCAATGAAAATTCCGGCAAGCTGCTCTGTCGAATCCTGCATGACAAGTTGCAGGCTATCGTGCTGGGACATCTCAGCAAGGAGAATAATCTTCCGGAGCTGGCCTATGAAGCGGTCCGGATGGAAATCACCATGGGAGAGAACCCTTACCGGGCGGAAGACTTCCGGATGATGGTGGCAGACAGGAGCAATGTATCTCCGGTGATCAATATTGCGTAGCGGATGCGCAGCGCATCAGCCAGCATTATTCGTTGGAGCCGCATCATAGCACGCTTTTGCGTCATTTCATGACTAGCTTTGCTCCATAGTTTGGCGCTCGGTGCCTGAAACATATTCGCTCACAAAATGATGCAAGCATGATTTCTGTGTCTGAATATGTTCATAAGCTGAACTTGAGGTTGCAAATTGTAGTAAAGTGTAGTTTAATAGATAAAAATAATAGCATGATTTCATGCAGAAAATGAGGGCGATTATGAAAAGAACAATTATTACGGTAGTTGGTAAGGACACAGTAGGCATTATCGCAAAGGTATGTACCTATCTTGCGGAAAACGGCATCAATATCCTGGATATTTCCCAGACCATCGTACAGGGATATTTTAACATGATGATGATCGTTGACACCAACCAGATGCAGAAACCTTTTGGTGACATGGCAGATGAACTGGCTGTTCTCGGAGAAGAGATTGGCGTAGTGATCAAGTGCCAGAAGGAAGAGATCTTTGACAAGATGCACCGCATCTGATAAGCCCCACGATTTCGAAATAAATAAGACCCGAAGGGGCAGATAGGAGCCGTAATGATCAATTTATATGAAGTAACAGAGACCAACAAAATGATCGAGGAAGAGAACCTGGACGTGCGTACCATCACACTGGGTATCAGCCTGTTAGACTGTATCGATTCCGATCTGGACAGATTAAATGAGAAGATTTATAACAAAATCTACGAAGCAGCCAAGGATCTGGTGAAGACCGGAGAGGAGATCTCCAGAGAATTTGGCATCCCCATTGTAAATAAGAGAATTTCCGTAACTCCCATTGCACTGATCGGTGGTGCGGCATGTCATACGATAGAAGACTTTGCAAGTATTGCAAAGACATTGGATAAGGTAGCACATGAGGTTGGTGTGAACTTCCTGGGCGGTTATTCCGCATTGGTCAGCAAGGGAATGACCCCGGCGGACGAACTGCTGATCCGTTCCATTCCTCTGGCGCTGTCTACCACAGAGCGTGTGTGCAGCTCTGTGAACCTGGGCTCCACCAAGACCGGTATCAACATGGATGCCGTAAAGCTGATGGGTGAGATGGTCAGGGAGACTGCAGAGTATACCAAGGAAGATGATTCCCTGGGCTGTGCAAAGCTGGTAGTATTCTGTAATGCACCGGATGATAATCCTTTCATGGCAGGTGCCTTTCATGGTGTGACCGAAGCAGACAAGATCATCAATGTCGGTGTCAGCGGCCCCGGCGTTGTAAAGACCGCACTGGAAAAGGTGCGCGGCGAGAACTTCGAGGTTCTCTGTGAGACTATCAAGAAGACTGCTTTTAAGGTAACCCGTGTAGGTCAGCTGGTAGCACAGGAGGCATCCCGGATGTTAAATGTTCCCTTTGGCATCGTGGATCTGTCTCTGGCACCGACCCCGGCCATCGGCGACAGCGTAGCGGATATCCTGTGTGAGATCGGTCTGGAACATGCCGGAGCTCCCGGAACCACTGCAGCCCTGGCGTTGTTGAATGATCAGGTGAAAAAGGGCGGTGTTATGGCATCTTCCTACGTCGGCGGTTTAAGTGGTGCATTCATTCCTGTCAGTGAAGATCAGGGAATGATCGATGCCGTGAATGCCGGAGCCCTCACCATCGAGAAGCTGGAAGCCATGACTTGTGTCTGCTCCGTAGGTCTGGATATGATCGCCATTCCCGGAGACACCAAGGCAACCACCATTTCCGGTATCATTGCGGATGAAATGGCCATCGGTATGGTGAACCAGAAGACCACCGCAGTCAGAATCATCCCCGTAATCGGAAAAGGCGTGGGAGAGACCGTAGAGTTCGGCGGCCTGTTAGGTTACGCGCCCATCATGCCCGTGAATACCTTCTCCTGTGATGCTTTCGTCAACCGCGGCGGCCGCATCCCCGCACCTATTCATAGCTTTAAGAACTAACTGGAAAGTTAGTTTGGTGTAAATAGTCCAAAAACGATGAATTCCGTACAAAAAAAGTTCCTAAATCAGGAATTTTTGTACGGAATTTCTTTATTTTGCTTATGCAGCGAAAATAGAGACTTTTTACATATCAAAATTTCATATTTTTGTATTTTTTTCGCAGAAATTGGCGTTTTAAATACAAACAGAACTCCCGGAGTAGCAGAAGGCCCTCAGGCAGATGTCTGTCGGAGCGTGTTGATATTTTCTTAAGCAGTGGTGAGTCATCAGGGTGGAGCAAACACGATGTTTGCGACAGGCGGCCGGCGACATGGATGTCGCCTAGAGCCGTGCCCGTTCGAATGAGATACACTTTATCCACTGCTTTAGAAAATTCACACTCGGAGACCGATATCTGCCTGAGGGCCTTCTGCCGCTTCGGGAGTTCGTCTGGTTTGCCAATATTTATTTCATTAACTTTCCATTTATACAATCACAATCGGCGTCCGATATTCATTCACCATTTCCGTCTGGTTCTTTAAAGCCAGATTCCCCAGATAGATCTGATTGCGGAGGATATCCAGATCCAGCATCCGCAGAGATTCGGGAGAAAGCGTCTGTCTGGCGTCAGCCAGGCTGGTGACGAGAGGAATGGAACTGTTCTTTTTGATCTCGGTAAGCAGTGGCGTCGCATTCTTGCGGAAACCCAACACTCTGGCGTAAGAGATATAGTCTTCCGACTTGCAGGTCTCGAATTCTTCCTTGGTCATATTCAGCAAAATATGAAGCAGACATCTGCTGATGCGGGTGTAGGTCATATCCTTACTCTTGAGCAGATCACAGAAAGAAGTGTAACCTACGAAGGAAGGCAGGGTATTGCGGATCCGGTCGGACAGATCCGAAGAAATATCCTGATACTTGTCGTAGCCCACAGAGTATTCCGTCAGCAGCTTGTATTGCAGTGCTGCGGAAAAATCATCGGCAAACAGAGGCTTTTTGTGAGACAGAAAATCCATCATCAATGCATAGGCACTTTCCGGCATCTGGGCAGCCAGATAGGATAGATCATGCCCGGCGGCCACCGACTGGCGGATAGCAATGGCGGAACACTGATTGGTGCCGAGACGTTTGTCGTGATAATCCGCACCGACTCTGGTGGTAGTGAACGGTGAGATCTTGCTGCTTCTGGACATCAGAGCTTTGAGATATTCAATTCCCAATATATTATTAGGAGAGGAAAGAACGTCCTTATCATTGCTTAAGGAAGGCGCGTATTGCAATAACGCCCAGGTCCTGGCAATGGGGAAGGACATTCCCTTACGCATATTGCAGCGCAAGGATTCCACGTAAGGTTCCGGTTCCGTATAGAAAATCTCAGCGATCCGTGACAAGACTTCAATGTTGCCGCACTCACTGCCAAAGCACAGATTTGTGGTCACTCCCAGTTTGTCGAACAAGGCAACCGAGCCCTTGGCAAAAAATTCCGCACTGGAGGCAGCATAGCAGGTGGGCAGTTCCAGCACCAGATCTGCACCGTTCACCAGAGCCATTTTTGTACGGGTGAACTTATCTAAGAGGGCAGGAGCACCCCGCTGCATGAAATTACCGCTCATGACAATGATCGTATAATCGGCATCATTGGCCTCTTTGGCATGCTGTAATTGGTAAGCATGACCATTATGGAAGGGATTATATTCTGCGACAATACCATTGACCTTCATAATGTGGCTCCTTTCGTGAAAAGAAATATACGTTATAACGAACACAAACCCTGACAAGGAATGTGAAAAAAATAACATACACTGAAAGCGTTTACATATGCATGGTTATCAGCTTATTTTATTCTGAAAAAATAGTGGTTGTATCTGAAAATATACAATTTTGCGAACATTATGCCCTTGTGTACTCCAGATGTATTTAGTATAATATAAATACATCGGTTTGTTAAGATAAAACCAAAACTTTACAGAAGTTATTTGGGAGGAAGCGGGTATCCCCCGCCGGAAAGGAGAATGGATATGTCATACATTGACATGATTAAAGAGAGAGCAAGACTCGACAAAAAGACTATTGTATTACCGGAATCTAATGATAAGAGAACATTACTGGCTGCTGCCCGTATCGTGGAAGAGGGCATCGCAGACATCATTATGATCGGTGATGAAGAGAAGATCATGGATGGTGCAGGCTGGCTGGAAGTTGACCTGTCCAAAGTTAAGGTAGTTAACCCTAAAACAACTCCCAAGTTGGATGACTATGTGAATTTATTATATGAAACCAGAAAAGCAAAGGGAATGACCCCCGAGAAGGCAAGAGAGATCCTGCTGAATGATTACCTGACCTTCGGTATCGTAATGGTTAAGGCTAATGATGCAGACGGTATGGTAGCAGGTGCATGCCACTCTACCGCAGATACTTTAAGACCTGCACTGCAGATCCTGAAGACTGCACCCGGCGTTAAACTGGTATCCGCATTCTTCGTTATGGATACCGTATTCAAGGATCAGGGTGAGAACGGAACCTTCCTGTTCGCTGACTGTGGTCTGAACCAGGATCCTACTCCCGAAGAACTGGCTGCTATCGCAGATACTTCTTCCAGAAGCTTCAAGTCTCTGATCGGACCTAAGCCCGTGATCGCCATGCTGAGCCACTCCACCAAGGGAAGTGCAAAGCACGCACTGGTTGACAAAGTAGTAGAAGCTACCCGTATCGCACATGAGGAGTATCCTCATCTGACTCTGGACGGCGAACTGCAGTTGGATGCAGCTCTGGTTCCCGGCGTTGCCAAGTCCAAGGCTCCCGGAAGCCCTGTAAACGGACATGCCAATGTCCTGATCTTCCCGAACCTGGATGCAGGTAACATCGGTTACAAGCTGGTACAGAGACTGGGTGGAGCAGAAGCTTACGGCCCTATGTTACAGGGTATCGCAAAGCCTGTTAACGATCTGTCCAGAGGATGTTCCTGGCAGGATATCGTCGGTGTCGTAGCACTGACCGCTGTACAGGCACAGTTAGTATAATCACTGCTAACGAACATAAACGTGTGCGGGATATCTGTCCCGCACCGTATTCATGTATTGCCCGCACGGGTAACATGACCCCATAGAGTAACAGATTTGAAAGAAAGGAATTCATCATGAATATTTTAGTTATTAACTGCGGAAGCTCTTCCCTGAAGTTCCAGCTCATTGATTCCGAGACCGAGAAATGCATCGCAAAGGGTCTTTGTGAGAGAATCGGTATCGAAGGAAGCCAGATCACCTATACCCCCGATGGTGGTGAGAAAGAGCAGACTGTAACTCCCATGCCGGATCATACCGAAGCTATCCGTCTGGTACTGGAAGCTCTGACCAATGAAAAGACAGGTGTGGTAAAGAGTCTGGATGAGATCGGTGCCGTAGGACATCGTATCGTACACGGCGGCGAGAAGTTCGCAGCATCCACCATTATCACCGATGAAGTTATGAAAGCCATCGAGGAATGCAACGACCTGGCTCCTTTACATAACCCTGCTAACCTGATCGGTATCAATGCATGCAAGAAGCTGATGCCCACCACTCCCATGGTAGCTGTATTTGACACCGCTTTCCATCAGACCATGCCTGAGGAAGCTTATATGTACGGTCTGCCTTACGAGTATTATGAGAAATACAAGATCAGACGTTACGGCTTCCACGGAACCAGCCACTCTTATGTATCCAAGAAGGCTGCTGAGGTTCTGGGCAAAAAGTACGAAGATCTGAAGATCATCGTTTGCCACCTGGGCAATGGTGCCAGCGTATCCGCTGTTAAGAACGGCAAGTGTGTAGACACCTCCATGGGTCTGACACCTCTGGAAGGTCTGATCATGGGAACCCGTTCCGGTGATATCGATCCTGCCATCATGGAGTTCATCGCTCACAAAGAGGGCAAGAACATCGACGAGATCATGACCGTTCTGAACAAGAAGTCCGGTGTATATGGTCTGTCCAACAATCTGTCTTCCGATTTCCGTGATCTGGAAGCAGGTTACAACAACGGCGATGCACACTGCATCCGTACCATGAACACTTACTGCTACCGTGTGGCAAAATATATCGGCTCTTATGTAGCAGCCATGAACGGTGTAGATGTGATCTGCTTTACCGCAGGTATCGGCGAGAACGCACCTTTAGTTCGTTCCCTGGTATGCGAGCATCTGGGATTTTTGGGAGTATCCATCGATGAGGAGGCAAACCACAAGCGTGGCGAGGAGATCGCTATTTCCACTCCTGACAGCAAGACCACTGTTATGGTAATTCCTACGAATGAGGAACTTGCTATTGCCAGAGAGACTGTAAGTTTGGTAAAATAGGTTCGACGGAACCTTAAGAATGAGAACACCCATCAACCGGAGGATCCGATTGGTGGGTGTTTTACGTATGCAAATCGAGCAGGAGAAGTCCCCGTCGATGTATGGTAACGAATCAACAGAGGGAGAAAAATTATGAAAAAAAATGTGATCGTAGGACAGTCCGGAGGCCCCACAGCGGTGATCAATGCCAGTCTGGCAGGTGTCTACAAGACAGCAAAGGATATGGGAGCGGATACCATATACGGTATGCGCTATGGCATTCAGGGTTTGTTGGAGAAAAAGATCGTGGATCTGGGGGAAAAGATCCGCAACGACATGGATGTGGAACTTTTGAAGAGAACACCGGCTTCCTTTCTGGGATCCTGCCGCTATAAGCTGCCGGAGATCAGTGAAGATAAAGCTATTTACGAGAAAATATTTGCAATTCTGGAAGAACTGGAGATCATGGCATTTTTCTATATCGGCGGCAATGACTCCATGGATACCATCAAAAAGCTTTCCGATTATGCAGAGACAGTGGGCAACCCGATCCGTTTTATCGGCGTACCCAAGACCATTGATAACGACTTAGAGGGGACGGATCATACGCCTGGTTACGGAAGTGCGGCAAAATATATTGCTACCGTTACCAAGGAGCTGGTACGTGACGGCCTGATCTATGAGATGCAGAGTGTGACTGTCATCGAGATCATGGGAAGAAATGCCGGATGGCTCACCGGAGCAGCAGTACTGGCCAAGAGTGAAGACTGTGAAGGCCCGGATCTGATCTATCTGCCGGAAGTAGCCTTTGATGTGGATGATTTTCTGAAAAAGGTCAAGAAACTGGTCAGTGAGAAACAGTCCATTGTCATTGCAGTGTCCGAAGGAATCAAGACGGCAGACGGAAGATATGTCTGCGAATTGTCTGCACCTTCCGACAAGACGGATTCTTTCGGCCATGTACAGTTATCCGGTACGGGCAAATATTTGTCTGACCTGATCATTGAAAAGCTGGGCTGCAAATCCAGAGCTATTGAACTGTCTACTCTGCAGCGCTGTGCCGGACATCTGACCTCCCGCGTGGATATCACCGAGGCTTATCAGGTAGGTGGAACTGCGGTAAAGGCAGCTTTTGAAGGCAAGACCGGTCAGATGGTGATCTTAAAGAGAGTATCTCAGGATCCCTATATCTGCACTACGGATCTCTATGATGTGCATAAGGTGGCAAATCTGGAGAAAAAGGTTCCCCGTTCCTGGATCACGGAAGAGGGAGATTATGTGACCGCAGAGATGAAAAATTATATCGAACCTTTGATCCAGGCGGAGCTGACTCCGATCATGATCACAGGCCAGCCCAGACACATTATTATTGACGATCTGTAAAAGAAAATGGAATAAAACAACAAATCAAATAACGATACAAAGGAGGTGGAAAGATGCCGAAACACAGGAAGAGAAGAATCATGCTCAGCATAGTGAGTATTGTGCTTTTTGTAGTTTTATCTGCGCAGCTTTCCACCTTTTCTTTTTCTGTGACTGCGGCCGGGGAACACGGAGAACTGGTGGCGGAGGAGTACGAACGATACCGGGAACGCTTTGACAGGATAGAAAAGATTGGAGATTTGGAGAACCAGGGATTCCGCCTGCTGGAGGATCAGATCTTTGCGATGCCGTTGCAAAAACTTCCGGAGGAAGCCGTAGATACGACAGAGGAACCCGGGGATGAAGTCTGGTTCTATGCGGCACTGGATACAAGGTACCACAGACTGGCGGTATTTATCGCGGATGCTTCCGGGCAGATTCTGTACAAGACGGACCAACTGGAAGCAAATTACTGCTATCCGGGAGAAATGCGGCAGCCGGTGAAAAAACTGGCTTCGGTTTCTTTTCAGGATGTAGACAATGACAGAGATACGGATATCATCCTGATCGTCCAGTGCCATAATGACAGGGGGGATTATCAGGAAGAATCCTACAAAGTAGGAGATGTTCTGTTCCAGGACGATGGAAACTTTTACCGTGATTATCGGATCTCAGACAAGATCAACCGCTTTGATATGAACAAGAACCCTGCCTGTATTTTAAATTTTGTAAGAGACGGGCGTTCTACGGAATTCCTCTATACGGCGGAGACACTGGCAGATCTTCTGAACCACAATTTCAATGTCATCGAGGAACAGTCTTATACCCGTAATTTTGAAAAGCTGGGAAAATTAAAGGTGGTTCCGGGCACCTACCGGATGGCGGAATATGACGTGTTCATGATCTATCTGATCGATGAACAGGGAAATATTGTGTGGAGTTTTCAACCCATGGAGGATTACGACAATCTCTATGCGCTGAAGGGAATACAGGGAAAGGACCTGGACGGTGACGGCCTGAAGGATCTGGTGGTGTTTGCAAAATACAGCTATGAAGGAGAAAACGGGGAATTGTTGGTGGACACCGTGTGCACCATTTATTACCAACGGACGGCTGGATTTGAGAAGGATACTGATTTTACAGAAAATTATGAATGTACGGAGGAGGATACTCTGGAGGCACTGGTGACGAAGATCCGTGCCTATTGGGGGTGGCAGACATAATGATAAAAATATTGATCGTGGATGATGAAAAGCCAATCTGTGACCTGGTCGACCTGAATCTGTCGGCAGCAGGATATTTTTGCAAAAGTGTACAGGATGGCATGAAAGCCATTGAACTGATCGAGAAGGAAACCTTTGATCTGATCTTACTGGATATTATGCTTCCGGGAGTGGACGGTTTTGATATTATGGAATATATCAGACCTTTAAAGATCCCGGTGATCTTCATTACCGCCAAGGGAGATGTAAAGGACCGGGTAAAAGGCTTGCGTCTGGGGGCGGAGGATTATCTGGTGAAGCCCTTTGATGTGGTGGAACTGCTGGCAAGGGTAGAAGTGGTACTGCGCAGATTCCACAAACGGGGAGCACAGCTGTCCGCAGGAGATGTAGTGGTGGATATGGAAGCCAGAATGGTGACGAAAGCGGGCGTACCTGTGGTACTTACCAACAAGGAATACGGACTTCTGGTGTTATTTATTCAGAATAAAAATATTGCCTTATTCAAGGAAAGCCTGTACGAAAAGGTATGGGGAGAAGAATATGACGGGGACAGCAGGACTCTGGAGCTGCATGTGCAGCGCCTGCGCAAAAAAATGGGATGGGAGAACCAGCTGGTAGCGGTATATAAGGTAGGATACCGGCTGGAGATTGCCTGAGAACGAGGAATTCTTGTAGGAAAGTGGACAAGAGGAGAAAAGAATGAAATTTTCCTGGAAAATTCTGCTGTGCACCATGCTGATCATGGCAGCGGCATGCGGAGCAAGCGGTTATTTTTTTGTAAATTATGTGTTTCAGACCTCCATGGAGCGTGAGACCAGACAGGCACTGGATGAAAGTAGTATTTTGAGGTTCGCTTTTGAGACGGCAGCTTTAAATATTCCGTCCAAATATGATGTGCTCCCGGACGGAACCGTGGAACAGATCGGAGTATACCTGGAGAACAGTGGACAGCACGGCAACAGATTGCTGCGGATCAGCGATGAGAACGGTAAGGTGCTGTATGTCAGCGAAGGGTTTACCGGGGATACTTCTCTGTGGGAAGAACGCGGAGAAAATACGAGAGTGTACCGGGTAGTGCAGTCGGGGGATTCCTATTATATCCAGACACAGACAAGGATCAATGTGTCCGACCGTCTGCTGACGTTAGAGACCATGAAAAATGTAACTGCGGTATATACGGAGAGGACGGAAGGATTTCGGATGTATCGTCAGGTGACGGTGATCGTACTGTTGTGCAGTGGCGCTGTGATGACGCTGATCGCCTGCTGGCTGACCCGACCGATCCGGCTTCTGACGCAGGCTACCGGCAAAATGGCGGAGGGAGAATACAGCTATCGCGCGGAGCAGATCAGTAATGATGAAATGGGACAGCTGACCGCGGATTTCAACCATATGGCAGAGGCACTGGAGCAGAATATTCAGAATTTGGAAAATGAAGTCAGAGCCAGAGAAGATTTTATTGCCGCATTTTCCCATGAACTGAAGACACCATTGACTGCCATTATCGGTTATGCGGATATGCTGCGTTCGCGGAAATTGGATGATGAGAAGCATTTTTTGTGTGCCAATTATATTTATACAGAGGGTAAACGCCTGGAGACCATGGCACTCAGACTGCTGGACATCATTGTGACCAGACGTAAGGAGATCGATCGTAAGACCACAAATGTCTCCGGTATTTTCTCGTATCTGCAGGAAATCTATGATGAGACCAAGAACCCGGAAGATGGCAGGGTGAAGGTTGACATCTGCTGGGAAAAGGGAGAACTCTATGCCGAGGAGAATCTGTTGAAGACTGTTTTGATCAATCTGACCGATAATGCCATCAAAGCCTCCGAGGAGGGGCAGACCGTGGAGATCACCGGAAGGCGCATGGAGAACGGTTATTATTTTCAGGTACGGGATGAAGGAATTGGCATCCCCGAGGAAGAACTTCATAAGATCACGGAAGCTTTTTATATGGTGGATAAATCCAGATCCAGGGCTCATAACGGAGCGGGACTGGGGCTTGCACTGTGCACCGCTATTCTGGAACTGCATCACAGCAGCCTGAAGATCGAGAGTACACAGGGTTTTGGAAGCTGCATGAGCTTTCTGATTCCGGATGAGGGGGTGAAGTCGGATGAATAGGTGGAAGAGCTGTTCTTTGGGCTTTGCGGTATCAGTTGTGGTCATTCTTGCGGCTCTGTGGGGACCGGAATGGATCGCGGCCAAAAGTGATGAGAGACTCTTAAACAGTATTACCACAGAGGCGGTGGAAGGTGCGGAAGGATACCGTTACCGCATGAGCAGCAATCAGAAACTATATCTTTTGGGGAGATGTCTGAGCAGTCAGACCCTGCCGGAGAGTGAACTGCGTTTTTTGACCAGAGTGGACAGTGAGGCAGGAAACTACGGAGAAATGACGGGTACCTATGCGTTTGTAGAGAATCGTCAGCAACCGGGAGAGGGACAGATTCAGGAGGAAGCGGTATATGAGGCATGTAACAGAGAGATTCAGATCCTGAAGGAGCAGGGAATTCTTCCCGACGAAGTAAAGGAAGTTTCGGAAGACTCTTACGAAGCGGTGATCTGCTCTGCTATCGATGTTTTGGAGCCGAGAAATAATCTCTCTGTATGGAAAATCAGCCTGTCTACGGACGTAAGGAATGCGGATAAGAGTAACCGTTTTCTGGATATTTATCTGGATGCGGATACCGGCAAAATTTATGAATTCTATGTCCGGACCGGACTGCAATGGGAAGACATCAATACGGATGCCATGATTGGCCGGTATGCGGAATATCTGGAACTGACCGGTCTTGAAAAATATGAGGATCAAAATCCGCTGTTGGAGACGACGCCGTATTTTGCCAAGTATACTTTCCCGGGGGAGGAGGAAGACAGTACCACGGTGACCATTGGTTACTATGAAGGAATTCGTGAGCTTTTCCTCAAAGTAGGAAGATAGAAAAATAAAATACGCAAAGATTTTTTTGAAAAAAGATTAAAATCACTACTTGACGTTACCACACTAAAGCAGTAATATAAACAAAAATTAAATACAGCGGTAAGAAACCATTGATGTGGAGATAAAAACAGTTCGTGCACTTACAGAGAGACCGGATGCTGAGAAAGGTTGGAACGCAGGTTGTTAAATGGACCACGGAGGGCGCAGTCAAAGAGGACACACAGAATTTTAAGACCTCAAGTATTCTGCGACGTGAGGGCATACGTCAGTTGCCGGGGATATGTTGGTATCCTGTAAGAGCACAAGAAATTGTGAAGCAAGGTGGCACCGCGGGAAATGTATATGACCCGTCCTTGACAGAAGAAGATTCTGTCATGGGCGGTTTTTTTGTAACCTTTTCAGAGCCTATGGCGAGATAGCCTCAATGAGTAAAAGGAAGCCTCAAAGAGGCGATTTTACGAATGGAGGCGCTGAAAAGGTGTGAGCAGAAATAATTTTAAGGAGGAGTACCGGAATGAAGATCACCCCCACATTGGAAGAATGTAAAATCATCGCAGCGGAAGGCAGCTACGGCGTAATTCCCATAAGCACAGAGATGTATGCAGATATGATCACACCCATCGAAGTGTTGCGCATCTTAAAAAAGGTCAGCGGTCATGTCTATCTGCTGGAAAGTGCGGAGGCGGATAAACGATGGGGACGATATTCCTTCTTAGGCTACGATCCTCTGTTGGAGATCACCTGCTATAACGGTAAGACCACAATAAAATCGGAACTGACCAGCCGGACAGATTCCGGAGATGTCAGAGGGATCATCCGCAACGTCATGGAAGAGAATAAAAGTCCCAAGCTTCCGGGACTGCCTTCCTTTACCGGAGGTCTGGTAGGATATTTTTCCTATGACTATATCAAATACAGCGAACCGACCCTGCGGCTGGATGCGAAGGACGAGGAAGGCTTCCAGGATGTGAACCTGATGCTGTTCCACAAAGTCATCGCTTTTGACAATTACAGACAGAAGCTGATCCTGATCCTGAATATCAAGACCGATGATCTGGAGATCAATTATCATAGAGCGGAGCGGGAGCTGAACAACATGAAGGAGCTCTTGCTGAATGGAGAAAAGGCAGAGCATATTCCCTGTAAACTCCGGACAGACTTTCAACCACTGTTCAACGAAGCAGCCTATTGCAGCATGGTGGAGAAAGCCAGGCATTACATCAGAGAGGGAGATATCTTCCAGGTGGTATTATCCAATCGCCTGGAGGCGGAGATGGAAGGAAGCCTCTTAGATGCTTACCGGGTACTCCGCACGACAAATCCTTCTCCGTACATGTTCTATTTCTCTGGAAGTGATGGTGAGATCGTGGGAGCGAGCCCGGAGACATTGGTGAAACTGGAAGATGGTGTATTACATACCTTCCCCCTGGCAGGAACGAGACCCAGAGGAGCTACCGAGGAAGCGGACAAAGCACTGGAAGCAGAACTTCTGGCAGACGAAAAGGAACGTTCCGAACACAATATGCTGGTGGATCTGGGACGAAACGATATCGGCAAGATCAGCCGGATCGGCACCGTGGAAGTGGAAAAGTATATGTCCATCGAGCGTTACTCTCACGTGATGCACATCGGATCTACGGTAAGAGGTGTGATCAGAGAGGATGCGGATGCTTTGGATGCGGTGGATGCCATCCTCCCCGCAGGAACTCTGTCGGGAGCCCCGAAGCTGCGGGCATGCGAGATCATCAATGAACTGGAAGACAATAAGCGGGGTATCTACGGCGGAGCCATCGGCTATATCTCCTTTACCGGGAATCTGGATACCTGCATTGCCATCAGGCTTGCTTTTTCCAAGAATGGAAAAGTATTTGTAAGATCCGGCGCCGGTATCGTGGCGGACAGCGTACCGGAGAAGGAATACAGGGAATGCATTCAGAAGGCAGCAGCTGTAAGACAGGCACTACAGAAAGCACAGGAGGGAATGGAAGCATGATATTACTGATCGATAATTACGACAGTTTTTCCTATAACGTATATCAGCTGGTAGGAAGCGTAAATCCGGATATTCGGGTGATCCGCAATGATGAATGCAGTGTGGATGAGATCTGCGCCATGAATCCCTCCCACATCATTTTATCGCCGGGACCCGGCAGACCGGACAAAGCGGGTGTCTGTGAAAATGTGATCAGGGAACTTGGGGGCAGGATACCTATTTTGGGAATCTGTCTCGGGCATCAGGCAATCTGTGAGGTGGCGGGAGCCACTGTGACTTATGCATCCCATCTGATGCACGGTAAACAGTCCCTGGCGACTTTGGATACAGACAGTGTATTGTTCCGGGGTATGAAAAAAGTGATCACTGTGGCAAGATATCATTCTCTGGTGGCAGATCCACAGACGATTCCCGCAGAATTGAAAGTTACCGCGGTCACCGAAGACGGAGAGGTCATGGCGGTAGAACAGACAGAAAAGCAGATCTACGGAGTACAGTTCCATCCGGAATCGGTACTGACACCGGATGGTCGACAGATCATTGTTAATTTTTTACAGACACAGAAAGGAGCAGGCAGAAACATGATTAAAGAAGCGGTTGCTAAGTTGGTAAAGAATGAGGACATCGGATACGATATGGCAAAAACCGTTATGGATGAGATCATGAGCGGTGAGGCCAGCGATATTTTAAAGAGTGCTTATCTGACAGCATTAAGCCAGAAGGGTGAGACCATCGAAGAGATCACAGGCTCCGCAGAAGAAATGCGAAAGTTCGGCAGAAAACTTGGAGCGGACGTGGAAGCTTTAGAGATTGTGGGAACCGGCGGTGACGGATCTAATTCTTTCAATATCTCCACTACGGCATCTATCGTGATCTCTGCGGCAGGCGTACCGGTAGCCAAGCACGGCAACCGCGCAGCCAGTTCCAAATCCGGTGCAGCAGACTGTCTGGAAGCTCTGGGCGTAAATATCACCATAGAGCCGGAACAGAGCAAGACGTTGTTGGAAGAGATCGGCATCTGCTTCCTTTTCGCACAGAAATATCACACCGCCATGAAATATGTGGGACCCATCCGCAAGGAGTTGGGCATCCGTACTATTTTCAATATTTTAGGACCTCTGGCAAACCCCGCAGGACCGGTATATCAGATCATGGGTGCGTACGATGAAAGCCTGCTGCCCTCTATGGCAAAGGTATTGTCCAATCTGGGTGTAAAACGTGGCATGGTAGTCTATGGACAGGACAGACTGGACGAGATCTCCGCCAGTGCACCCACTACAGTCTGCGAGATTGATAACGGTACCTTTAAAAATTATGTGATCACACCGGAAGAATTTGGCATGGAAAGATGCACGAAGGAAGATCTGGTGGGCGGAACTCCCCAGGAGAACGCAGAGATCACCAGAGCTATCTTAAATGGCGAAAAGGGTCCCAAGCGCAATACGGTACTGCTGAATGCAGCAGCAGCCCTATATGTGGCAGGCAAGGCAGACAGTATGGCAGACGGTGTGAAGCTGGCAGAGAAGGTTATCGATACCGGTCTTGCAAAGGCACAGTTGGAGCGTTTCATTAAGTTAAGTAATGAAGTATAAGCGGGAGGCAGAAAAATGATATTGGATACCATAGCGGCTTCCACTTTAGAACGGGTGGCTGCAGCAAAAGAAGCACTGCCCCTTGCAGAACAGATTGCCAGAGCAAGAGATTTGGACAGCAACACGGGATTTCCCTTTGAACAGGCACTGGCGAAGCAGGGGATGAGCTTTATCTGTGAGGTGAAAAAAGCATCGCCCTCCAAGGGACTGATCGCAGCGGAATTTCCCTATGTGCAGATTGCGAGGGAATACGAAGCAGCAGGAGCGGATGCAATTTCCGTACTGACGGAACCGGCGTACTTTCAAGGGAAGAATGAATATCTGACCGAGATCCGTCAGGCAGTGAAGATTCCACTGCTTCGGAAAGATTTTACGGTAGATGAATACATGATCTATGAGGCAAAAAATATCGGAGCAAATGCAGTGCTTTTAATCTGTGCCATCCTGTCACCGATGCAGTTGTCAGAGTATGCGGGAATCGCAGGAGAACTTGGACTGTCGGCACTGGTGGAAGCCCATGATGAGAAGGAAGTAGAGATGGCATTGAAAGCCGGTGCCAGGATCGTCGGTGTCAATAACCGGAATCTGAAAGACTTTACGGTGGATATCAATAACTCCGTGCGGTTGAGGGAAATGGTGCCGGAGAATATTCTCTTCGTATCTGAAAGTGGTATGAAGACGAGAGAGGATATCGAGCGGTTGGAGCAGAACGGTACCAATGCCGTTCTTATCGGAGAGACGCTGATGCGAAGTGCGGATAAGAAAGCGGTATTGCAGGAGCTCCGCGGATAGTGTGAAAAATAAATTTTTTACACGTAACTTTGTGCCTACGGCCCAAAGTTTGCAGTCTATAGAAAGGTCGTAAATTATTATGAAAGTAAAAATGTGTGGTCTCTATCGTCCGGAGGACATTGATTATGCCAATGAGGTGCAGCCGGATTACGTGGGATTTGTATTTTACCCGAAGAGCCACAGGTTGGTCACAAAGGAGCAGGCAGCGGAATACCGTAAGAAGCTTTCACCTGGAATCCGGACAGTTGGGGTATTCGTGAATGAGGATCCGAAGACCATCATAGAATTGCTGGAGGAAGGCATTCTGGACGTGGCACAGCTCCACGGAGATGAGACGGAGGAGGATATCCAGTATCTGCAGGCGGTGTGCCGCAAGCCGGTGATCAAGGCGGTCAAAGTAAGAGACCGGTATGATGTGGAAGCCTGGCTGGACAGCAGTGCAGACTATCTGTTATTCGACAACGGAATGGGATCGGGTCAGGCTTTTGACTGGAGTGTCCTTGGCGGAATCGACAGAGAATTTTTCCTGGCGGGTGGATTGCAGTCGGAGAATCTGACGGAAGCCATGGAAGTGGTGAGACCCTATGCGTTGGATATCAGCTCCGGCATCGAGAGTAACCGGAAAAAAGATCCGGAGAAGATGCGCCGGATCATGGAACTGGTAGAACAGTATCGGAACAATACAGATTGAAAATACAGAATAAAAGAAGAATTAAAAATCAGGAAGAAAGAAGAGAGGATAAACATATGAGCAAAGGACGTTACGGAATCCACGGAGGACAATATATCTCCGAGACATTGATGAATGAACTGATCCATCTGGAAGAGTGCTATGAGCATTATAAGAAGGATCCGGAATTCAATGCGGAGCTGAACAAGCTGTTGAATGAATACGCGGGGCGTCCCTCTCTGCTGTACTATGCAGGGAAAATGACGAAGGATCTGGGCGGCGCGAAGATCTATCTCAAGAGAGAGGATCTGAACCATACCGGTTCCCATAAGATCAATAATGCCCTGGGACAGGCACTGCTTGCCAAGAAGATGGGCAAGACCCGCCTGATCGCAGAGACCGGTGCCGGACAGCACGGTGTGGCTACCGCAACGGCAGCAGCCTTCCTGGGGATGGAATGCGAAATCTTCATGGGAAAAGAAGATACCAACAGACAGGCATTGAATGTCTACCGTATGGAACTTCTGGGAGCCAAGGTACATCCCGTAACTTCCGGTACCATGACCTTAAAGGATGCTGTCAATGAGACCATGAGAGAATGGTCCAATCGTGTGGCGGATACCCATTATGTGCTGGGATCCGTTATGGGACCGCATCCCTTCCCCATGATCGTAAGAGATTTTCAGAGTGTGATCAGCCAGGAAGCAAAGGAACAGATTCTGAAGAAGGAAGGAAAGCTTCCGGCAGCCGTGGTAGCCTGCGTAGGCGGCGGCAGCAATGCCATGGGTGCGTTCTATAACTTTATTGAGGACAAGGATGTGGAACTCATCGGTTGTGAGGCAGCAGGCAAGGGTGTGGATACGGCACTGACCGCAGCTACCATTTCTACCGGCTCTCTGGGAATTTTCCATGGAATGAAATCTTATTTCTGCCAGGATGAATATGGACAGATTGCTCCTGTATATTCCATTTCTGCGGGACTGGATTATCCCGGCATCGGACCGGAGCATGCTTATCTGCATGACATCGGCAGAGCACAGTATGTGCCCATCACGGATGACGAGGCAGTGGATGCTTTTGAATATCTGGCAAGAACTGAAGGAATCATCTGCGCTATTGAGAGTGCCCATGCGGTAGCACAGGTACGTAAGATCGCGAAGAACTACAGCCCGGACCAGAGCATTATCGTATGTCTGTCCGGCAGAGGCGACAAGGATGTGGCCGCTATTGCGAGATACCGCGGTGTGGATATTCATGACTGATGACCGACTTACGTGCAGGGGCTGTGAAATGCTTTGGGCAGTCCGTTCTCCTGCAGACAGAAGATGAAAACAGGAAAGATAGAAGAAATTAGAATAGAAGAGATAGAAGAAATGGAGACAGATACGATGAGTAAATTAGAAAAAGTATTTGATACACCCAATAAAAAAGCATTCATAGGCTTCCTTACCGCAGGAGACCCGGATGCGGACAGCACTGTACAATTCATCCTGGAGATGGAGAAAGCAGGAGCGGATCTCATAGAGATTGGTATTCCCTTTTCCGATCCTACAGCAGAAGGTGTGGTGATCCAGGAAGCAAATATCCGCTCTCTTAGCAACGGCATGACCACGGACGGTGTGTTTGAGATTGTGAAGAGAGTGCGGGAGCAGTCAGAGATCCCACTGGTGTTTATGACTTATGTGAATCCGGTATTCCATTACGGATATGAGAAATTTTTTACCAAGTGTGAGGAACTGGGTATCAGCGCCATCATTATTCCCGATGTACCTTATGAAGAGAAGGCAGAGGTGGAAGCTCCCGCCCAAACCCATGGCGTGAAGGTAATCTCCATGATCGCTCCTACCTCCGAGAGCCGTATCCGCCAGATTGCATCGGAAGCAGAAGGTTTTATCTATGTGGTAAGTTCCATGGGGGTCACCGGTGTGCGCAGTGAGATCAAGACCGATCTGCCGGCCATCGTGGAAAGTATCCGTGCCGTAACCGATGTTCCCTGTGCCATCGGTTTCGGCATCAGCACTCCCGAGCAGGCCAAAGCCATGGCATCCATATCAGATGGAGCCATTGTCGGAAGCACCATCGTGAAGATCATTGCAAAGTATGGCAAAGACGCAGCTCCTTACATCGGAGAATATGTGAAGAGCATGAAAGAGGCTGTGGCAGAAGCGTAAATAAGAGTACGAGGAATAAGAAAGTGATGGGAAGCCGGAGTGGTCGGAAGACTGCTCCGGTTTTTGCGCATATAGGAATACATAGAAACAGTGGCTGTATATAGCTTCAGAATTTAAAATGCCGTATATTGATGTCGAATAAAAATACTAATTTTTTCAAAAATAGAATTCGACTTTTCGAAGTAATTATTTATAGATGTGTTGATGGAATAATATATTTATGGTAAAATTGATGCAATAGAAATTCGTATAGATAAAAGCTATATAGATGGTTATTAAGAAAACGAAGAGGTAGTGTATATGTCAGTATCGTATAACGGATTGTGGAAGCTATTAATTGACAAAAATATGAAGAAAGTGGACTTGATTAATGATCTCGGAATAAGTAGCAGCACGATTGCCAAGATGACAAAAGGAGAGAAAGTCTCTATGAATATTTTGGAGAAAATCTGTGATGAGTTAGACTGTGACTTCGGTGACATTATCCACTATGAGAAGAATAAGGATGGTGGAAACAATGAACTATAGTGCAGGCATGGTGTCTCAGGTATTTGCTTTTGTAGAGACGAAACAGACAGCAGAACTTATGGTAGCAGGAATGCCGAAGGATGAAATAAAGGATAAGGTGATTGGTGAGAATCTTTATCAGCTTAGAAATGAGACCAGATTACGGAGAACATTCAATTATGTCTATCATCGTCTTTCGTCATTGCCTGATGGAGCAGTAGAGCTTTTGGTTAAAGTCGATAACGAGAATGCAAAGCTGCTGACACTGATTGCAATTATGAATACAGATAAGCTTTTTTTTGAATTTGTATATGATGTGTATCGTGGCAAGGTAATACTTGGTGAAAAGACGATAGAAGATAGAGATATAAATGGATTCTTTGACGATAAGGCAGCTCAAAGTGAGGAAGTAGCAGGCTGGTCAGAATCAGGAATTAAGAAACTCAAGAATTGTTATATGAAGAATCTTGCAGATGCTGGATTGATTGAATCAACAAAGACAAGGGTAATCAGACATGCTCTTGTTAATTATCGTATAGAGGAACTACTTCACAGTAATGGAATGGATGCATATATCAATGCAGTTAAAGGAGTCTGAGCATGGCAAAGTTAAGTTTGGATGATAGACTGAATCAGATAGAAGATAAAATATCAGAGAAGTCGTTTAGAGAGAATAAAGGACTTGGAAATGAAGTCGGATATTATATATTCGATTATGATCCAAGAGAGGAGCTGTATGTGAGAAATCATATAGCATACCTTAAGGACAGAATAAACAACGGAAACAAAGATTTCAGAATAGTTGAGTTTGACCTGTTTCACCTGATGGTTGAGATATTGAAGGAGGAAGGTTATCTGGAAGCATTCTTTGATTTGGAAAAAGAGAATGGATTTTTTGAGATGGCAGACAGTTTGGTAGAAACATTGGGGCTAGATGAGACAAATGAGCTGAATTTAATCATATCCAGAATATTGCAGGAAGATTTGACAGACAGTGTGGTATTCCTTACCGGAGTAGGCAAGTGCCATCCGATAATAGCAAGCCACAACATCTTAAATAACCTGCATCAAGTGCTTGACAGTGTGCCGGTAGTGCTTTTTTATCCGGGAGAGTATAGCGGACAGGATTTGAAATTATTTGGAACGATGGATTCACACAACTATTACAGGGCATTCCGTCTGGTGTAGAGGAGGAAATACAATGCAGATTAAAAATATGTTTGAAAAGCAGATCGACCGAGACATCAAAGGTGTTATTAAAGTAGGTCAGTCGGATGAAGAAAATGTATATCAGGAATTAGATGAATATGTAGTGACCAAGGAACTTCTGAAGCATTTCAGGGATTTCTTCAACAATTATGAAAAGGGTGTAGACGGATATACAGATAAGATGGGTGTCTGGATTTCCGGATTCTTTGGAAGTGGTAAATCTCACTTCTTAAAAATACTGTCTTATTTATTAAAAAACAGCACAGTAGAAGGTAAAAGAGCCATTGAGTATTTTACGGATGGTAAAAAAATAGAAGATCCGATGCTTATTGCAGAGATGACAAAGGCTGGAACTATTGAGTCGGATGTCATGCTTTTCAATATTGATTCAAAGGGTTCTGCAAAGGTAGGCTCAGGCAAAGAGGCTATCGTAGAAGTGTTTATGAAGGTGTTCAATGAAATGCAGGGTTATTGTGGTTCCATTCCTTATCTCGCAGAATTTGAACGTCAGCTGGATAACGAGGGCAGATTTGAAGAGTTCAAAGAAAAGTTCGAGGCGAATGCAGGAGCACCTTGGGATAAAAAGAGACAGGCATTTGCAGTTATTCAGGATAAAGTGGTAAAGACATTGGTCGAGATGGATTTCATGAGTGAGGAAGCAGCACGCAACTGGTGCAAGAATGCGAAGGGCAGCTATGACCTCAGTATCGAGAAGTTTGTATCACTCGTGCAGGAATATTGTGCGAAGAAAGGACCGAATCATCATGTTATCTTCTTAGTGGATGAAATCGGTCAGTATATTGCAGATGATACACAGCTTATGCTCAATCTCCAGACAATTGTGGAAGACCTTGGAACAGCCTGCAAAGGTAAGGCATGGGTTATCGTAACGAGCCAGGAGGACATTGACTCTATTACAAAGACAAAGGGAAATGACTTCTCTAAGATTCAGGGACGTTTTGATACGAGACTTTCTCTTTCAGCATCCAATGTTGACGAAGTAATCCGTAAGCGTGTGCTTGCAAAAAATGAGACAGCAACACAGACGCTTAGACTTCTCTATGAGCAGAAAGAATCAATTATCAAGAATCTTATTACATTTACAGCAGATACAGCAGATAAGAAGCTGTATGCAGATAAGGCGGATTTCGCAGACTGCTATCCGTTTATACCATATCAGTTCAATCTTTTAGGACAGGTACTTACTGCGGTCAGAACACATGGCGCAAGTGGAAAGCATCTGTCTGATCAGTCACGTTCTATGCTTGCACTGTTTCAGGAGTCAGCAATCAGAGTGATGGATAAAGAAGATGGTGTGTTGGTTCCGTTTAGCTTCTTCTATGATCCATTACATAAGTTTATTGACCACCAGCACAGTCAGGTTATCTCAGATGCAGAGAATAACAGTAAGCTGGATGAGTTCGATGTAGAGCTTTTGAAAGTTCTCTTTATGATTAAATATGTCAAGGAAATTAAGGCAAATGTGGACAACCTGACTACGCTTATGATTTCCAATATTGATGATGACAGGATTGAAGTCCGTTCTAAGATTGAAGAATCATTAAAGAAGCTGATTAAAGAGACACTTGTACAGAAGAATGGTGAAATATACATCTTCCTGACAAATGAGGAGCAGGAAATCAATAATGCCATCAACAATGAGTCAGTAGAGATGGGAGAAATCATCGGAGAGGCTTCTATAGTTATCTTCGAGGAAATCTATACAGAGAAAAAATATCGTTACAGCAGTCGTTACTTATTCCCATTCAACCAGAAGGTGGATGATCGATTCTTCAAAGGCAATCAGTCTAACGATATCGGAGTGACAGTTATTACACCTTATGGCGGAGATTATGCAGACTCTGCACTTCGTCTGCTTTCAGCACAGGAAAGCAGTGTGATTGTGAAGCTGCCAAATGACAGTACATTCCTTGATGAGATTACAGAATCCATCAAGATATATAAATTCCTTAATAAAAATGCTTCCGGAGCCAGAGGCAGCTTTGACAGTATCCGCAGGGCAAAAGAGGATGAGCGTATTGAGAAGAAGGACAGAATCCGAATCTTTATTGAGGACGCATTAAAGAATGCTGATATTTATGTAAATGGCGATAAGGCAACCATTTCAGCTAAGGAGCCGGCAACAAGAATCAATGAAGCACTCGGTAAGCTCGTAGCAATGAAATACAATAAGCTTACCTATATGGAGACAGCACCGGAGCTTTCAGATATCAGCGCTATCTTTAAACATAGCGATGGTCAGATGAGCTTCCTTGGTACAAGTGATACTACACCAAATAAGCTTGCGTTAGAGGAAGTGGTACAGGTAATTGGATTAAACAATGCCAGACATATGAAGACATCCCTCAAGTCATTACAGGATAAGTTTGGTGCAGCACCTTATGGATTTGATCCAAAGGATGTGCAGTGGCTTGTTGCAATGCTGTTCAAGCTGGGAAGAGTATCGCTTACTCTTAACAGTCAGAGTCTGTCATTGCTTTCAACGAATGCTGATGAACTGGTCAGATATATTACAAAGCGTGAATATGTAGAGAAACTTTTGATAGACATCAGAGAAAGAGCAACGGATGGACAGATTCGCACTGCAAAAGAGGTTATGAAGGATTACTTCGGATTTACTGTATCCAGTGATGATGATGACAAAATCATGAGCAGCTTCAAGAGCAGGGCAAAGGATAAGGTTGAAGTATACGATGACATCCTTGTAGAGTACAGAATCAATCCGAAATATCCTTGCAAGCGACTGATGGAAGAGGCAAGAAAGAGACTTGCAGAAATCCTTGATATCAATGAGCCTACAGAGTTCTTCAAGACAGTAGATAAGAAGAGAGATGACCTGCTTGATGATGCAGAAGATACTGCACCTGTATTTGATTTCTTTAAGGGAGATCAGAAAAAGATTTTTGAAGAGGCAGTAAAGAACCTTGCATATTTTGGAAACAGTAAGACTTATGTAAGTGATCAGGAGCTGTTAAAAGTAGTTGAAGAAATAGAAACTATTGTAAAGGACAGCAAGCCTTTCGGTAAGATTCAGAGATTACCGGAATTAAATAAGAGATTTGAAGAACTTCATATGGGATTACTTGAAAAGGAAGCAGCCATCATAGATCCGTTAGTACATGACGACTTCCTTAAAGTGAAGGAGGTATTGGATACTAAGTCTTTTGCAGAAGTACTCCGTCCTCGTATCAATCAGAGATTTGATGAGATCTGGGAGAAACTCAGAACATCCAGTGATATTGCTGCAATTAAGAATATCAAGCTGGAAAGTGACACTTTAAAAATCAAGTGTCTGGATGAGATAGATGAATATGAGAGGGCACATCAGCCTGCACCGGAACCACCTGTTGCACCGGTAGTACCCAGTAAAGAGCCGATTGCTCCTGCACCAGTACCGACTAAAGTAAAGACAAAGAGACGTAAGAATGTTTCTATCAGCAATGTGGCAGGGGCTAGAACATATTCGATAGAGACAGAGCAGGATATTGATAAGTTCCTTGCCGAGATGAAGCAGAAATTGATGAATGAACTGGAAGAAGACACAATAATTACATTGAGCTGATAAGCTTGATTGGAGGATATAGCACATGAACAAAAATGCAATTAAGAAATTTGCAATAGATGCAAGAAATAAACTGATAGCATCCGTTACAGATAAGGCTGGTATGCTTGGAATTACACCGGATAATTGCAGTGAAGCAATCACAAAAGGTGCTGATTTTGAGGTATACAAGACTGCAGCAGGAACAGAAGTAACGCTTAACAAAAAACAGTGTGAGCAGAGAAGAAAACTGGTAGACCAGATTCATGCAAGAGGCTTTGAAGCGGTAGTGGAAGAAGTGGCATATACATGGTTTAACAGAATCTGTGCTATTCGTTTTATGGAAGTCAATGACTATATGTATCCTGTAAGAGTTCGTGTGCTTTCTTCTGAAAAAGAAGGAAAGAATGAGCCAGATGTGGTAACAATGGCGCCTGAAATTGACTGGGATTTTACAGATAAAGAAAGAGAAGAAATCATTGATGCCAAGATGAATAACAGGCTTGATGATTTATTCAGAATGCTCTTTATCAAACAGTGCAACCTGCTTCATGAAGTGTTACCGGGACTTTTTGAAGAGACAGAAGACTATACAGAAATGCTTCTTAACATCTCATTTACGAATGAAGCTGATGTAATTCGTATGCTTGTAGATGGTATTGATGAAAAAGATTTTAACATCACAACTGTTGATGAGGATGGCAAGGCAGCAGGACAGGTAGAAATTATTGGCTGGTTATATCAGTATTATAATACAGAGCCTAAAAATAAAGCATTTGCAAAGAAATGTAAAATCACAAAAGAGGAAGTGCCAGCAGTTACCCAGCTTTTTACTCCTGACTGGATTGTGCGATACATGGTAGAAAACAGTCTTGGCAGAATGTGGATAGAAGGACATTCGGATGATGAACTGAAGAGCAAATGGAAATACTATCTGGATGAGGCTAAGCAGGAAGAGTCTGTGCAGTTGGAACTTAACAAGATAAAGGCAGAATATGCAACATTAAAGCCTGAGGATATAAAGCTTATTGATCCTTGTATGGGTTCAGGACATATTCTGGTGTATGCCTTTGATGTATTTATGCAGATATATGAAAATGCAGGATGGTCACAGAGAGATGCTGCACAGAGCATTATCCAAAATAATATTTACGGACTTGATATAGATGATAGAGCTGCACAGTTGAGTTACTTTGCAGTACTGATGAAAGCAAGACAGTATGACAGACGAATCCTGACAAGAGGCATAGAACCGAATGTATATGCCGTGCAGGAGAGTAATGGCATTAATCGTGATCAGCTTAAATACTTTGGTACTGGATTGACAGATACAGAGAAGAATACAGCAGTATCGCAGATGGAAGGACTTCTTAATACATTGAATGACGCAAAGGAATATGGTTCCTTGGTTAATGTGGAAGACTTTGATTGGGAGCTGTTAGAGAAGTTTGCAGAGAATACAGATATAGAAAGCCAGATTTCTTTTCATACATATGGATTGGATGAGACAGCTGAGCAGTTGAGACGATTGACTAGAATTGGCAAGGTGATGGCACAGAAGTATGAGGTTGTCGTTACTAATCCACCATATGCTGGAACAAGTAATCTTAGTGCAAAGGTTAATAATTTTGTGAAGAAAAATTATCCGGATAGTAAGGCGGATTTATTTGCAGTGTTCATTGAGCGTTGTGGTGAGATGCTTAAGAAGAATGGGTATCAGGCGATGATTACGATGCATTCATGGATGTTTTTATCTAGTTTTGAAAAGTTGCGTGTTAAGTTGCAACAACAAACGATTGTAAATATGGCACATCTAGGTGCTAGGGCATTTGAAGAAATTGGTGGCGAAGTTGTTCAGACTACAAGTTTTGTTTTATCTAAAAAACATGAAGATAAATATGTCGGTATTTATTGCAGGTTAGTAGAACCAAACAATCAAGCAGAAAAAGAAAATTCTTTTATCCGCAAAGAAAAAATATATAGGGCAAAGCAGAATGATTTTAAGAAAATACCAGGAAGTCCCGTAGCATATTGGGTAAATGAAAAAGTATATCATGTATTTGAAAATGGGGTTAGATTCAAAACAATAGGTGATACAAGACAAGGAATGGCGACATCGGATGTTAATAGATTTACGAGACTATGGTATGAAGTTGATTGTTGTAATATAGGATGGAACTATAGTAAATTGGATAGCACTGAGGATGGGGTTCATACATGGTATCCTTATATTAAAGGTGGAACTTTTAGAAAATGGTATGGGAATGAAGATTATCTTGTAAATTGGAAATTTAATGGTAAAGAAGTAAAAGAATATGCAGCAAAACTATATAAATCATATTCAAGGACAATAAAAAATATTAGTGAATATTTAAAACCTTGTATAAGTTGGGGAATGGTAACAACAAATAATTTATCGGTAAGATACTATCCGGCGGGACATATTTTTGATATAGCTGGATGTTGTTGTTTCTCAAATGACGAAGTTAGATTATATTTACTTGGTTTTTTGAATTCATGTATAGCGAACACATTTTGCAAAATTTTAAATCCTACAATTAATATGAATGTTGGAGATATAGGAAATTTGCCATTAATAGTTTCAAAAACATATAAAGAAAAAGTTGATTTTTTAGTAGAAAGATGTATTGAGTTAGCAAAATTAGATTGGAATTCATTTGAAACTTCATGGGATTTCAAATGTCATCCGTTAATATCTGTTATCTCGCAGAATAGAACATTGTTTGAGGACACTTCAGATATTGATTTATCAGAATGCTATATCTGTTGGGAGAATGAATGCAATGAACGTTTTAATCAGCTCAAAGCAAATGAGGAAGATCTGAATAGTATTTTTATTGATATTTATGGCTTGCAGGATGAATTGACACCTGAAGTAGAAGATAAAGATGTAACAGTTTGCAAGGCAGATTTACAACGTGATATTAAAAGTCAGATTTCTTATGCTGTAGGTTGTATGTTTGGTCGGTATTCTCTTAATAAAGAGGGCTTAGGTTATGCTGGAGGGGAATGGGACGAGAGTATTTATTCAACATTTGCCCCAGACAGAGATAATATCATTCCGATTTGTGATGAAGAATATTTCTCGGATGATATTGTTTCAAGATTCTGCGAATGGGTGAAGATTGTATATGGTGAGAAATCATTGGAGACAAACCTTGATTTTATTGCAAAAGCACTGGGGAACAAAGGTAACACAAGCAGAGAAGTAATCAGGAATTATTTCTTAAATGATTTTTTCAAGGATCATTGCAATACATATTCTGTTACAGGTTCCGGTAAGCGTCCTATTTACTGGCTGTTTGACAGTGGCAAGCAGAATGGATTTAAGGCACTTATTTATATGCATCGTTATGATGAAGACACAGTCGGAAGAGTAAGAACTGACTACTTGCATAAAGCACAAAAGTATGTGGAGACGGCAATGCAGAGCGCTCAATATACGATTGACAATGCAACATCTGTATCAGAGAAATCAAAAGCTACAAAGGCAGTAACAAAATACACTAAACAGCTTGCGGAGATGAAGATATATGATGAAGCAATTGCCCATGTAGCTAATCAGAGAATCAAGATTGATTTGGATGATGGTGTAAAGGTAAATTATGCGAAATTCCAAGGTGTGGAAGTGGCACAGGAAGGTAAGAAAGCATTAAAGATTGATCTTTTGGCAAAAATATAATGTAAAAGGAGTACTGTTGTTATGAATTTACAAGACAAATTAATAAAATTATACAATGAGATTGATGAATTGAAAAATAAAAAAAGTTCTAGTGATAGTGATTTTAAAGCATGGAGAACAGATGTACAATTATGTCTTTCTGGCCTTTATGGTGAAAAAAGTATTCAACTTAAAAATTTTAATAACCGACCATTTTCCCCAATGGTAATTGTTGGAAATACTGATTTTCATGAACCATATGTGCGAGATTTGGAGACTACAAAGAAAGAATTTGAAAGATATATTAGTGATTTTGAGGGTGTAAGCACGAATACCCATGTGAAAAATCACATTTCAGTAAATAATAAGGTGTTTATTGTTCATGGTCATGATGGTGAACTAAAAGAGAAAGTCGCTAGGAGATTAGAACAACAAGGTATTGAAGCAATTATCCTTAGCGAGCAAGCTAATAGAGGGAAAACAATAATTGAAAAAATAGAAGCATATTCAGATGTACATGTGGCAATTGCATTATTTACACAAGATGATATTGGAGTGGCTAAGGAAGAAAAAGGAAACGAAAAATATAGGGCTAGGCAGAATGTCGTTTTTGAAGCAGGCTATTTTATGGGATATTTAGGTAGAGAGAATGTAATTATGATTACAGAAGAAAATCTTGAAATCCCAGGGGATTTATCAGGGATGGTATATACAACAAAAGATAACTGGGAATTTGAAATGTTAAAGGAACTTAATGCTGCAGGAATGAAAATTGATATGAATAAGCTTCTTGGTTAAATAATAAAAGAAGTATTGGCTGAAGGAGCCTAAGAAGCCATTGCATTAAGTCAGATAGATTGTCAGTACAATTAGGAAGGAAGCATGGAATATGTTGCAAATTATATCTGGTAAATTTTTTAAAGATGGGGAAATAGTACATAACGAATGTAATGGAATTTTATATTCTAATGTTGCCTTTCATTCCATGCACCCTATAGAATACGAAAATATAAAAATAAATACAGTGGATTGGCATCCTGGATATCCTTGTTATGTTATTTCGTATGATAACTGTATTGAACACACTCCTAAAACAAGTATACTTGTAAAAATTGGGGATAATGTTGTAATTGAACAGTTAAAATATATTTTATCATTTTCCTTAAATGCAATATTTGATGAAAGTGAGTCAGTGATAGAGGATCTTTGCAGAAGAGGAAATGCTCATGACAATTATATATCCTCTTATGTGACAGAAACATTTGATAAAGAGCGAAACTTTACTAGAGAAGATTGGGAATATAGCATTCAATTTTATAAAAAGATGATGCATTTGGCTCGTGACGAATATAAGATAGTCATGAGATGCTTAGCTGCATATCATGCTTCATTTAGTGTGTTTAGTAAGGATATATCATTATCATATAGCATTCTTGTTTATGCTTTAGAGACTTTGTCAGAAAACTTTGATGAGTATACCACTTCTTGGAGCGACTATGATCAGAATGCTAGAAAAAAATTGGATGCTTTATTAGATAAAGTTGAAGATAATGTTGCAGAAGAAATAAGAAATTTTTTAGTTTCTAATGAACACTTGAAATTATCAAGGCGATTTACTCAATTTATTTTGAAGTATTTGGATGATGACTATTATAAAGCAATAGACAAACGTCAAGGTTCAGAAGAAGAAGTTAAGCAGGCAGTCGTAAAAACTTATATATTTAGATCCAAATATGCACATGAATTAAAACCGATAATGAAGCAATTGATGGATGCTGGAATATCTGCCAATTCAGAAATATTTGAGTTTCAACATGAGGTGTTTTTTACATACTCAGGATTGTTAAGACTTGTTCGTACAGTTATAACGAATTTTGTTAATTCAAGAAATGTTGTGGAAAAGGAAGACTATGCATGGTATGACGATTTGCCGGGCACGATGAGTGTAGAGCTACATCCTAATTTATGGCTAGGTAAAAGCAATGATTTTAATTTTAGAAATATAGATAGGAATTTCGAGGCACTATTATATTGCGTAGAAACTGAGCATAAAGTTCCTGAAATGAATGAACTTGTTGAAAATTATATGACTAATATTCTTAGCATTAAGGAGTCAGATCGATGTACAGCATATGTTCTGTCGTGGATATATGTAAACATTGTTCAGGGATTAGACAATAACTTTGTGGACAAAATAAAAAAATTATTAGACAAGCATTCTGAAACAGTGAATAAATGCTGTATTGCAACAATTATAGGCAATAGTTTTGGAATGAATACAGGATGTTTTGATTTAGAAGAAGTAGTAACGGTTATAAATAACTATAATAAGAGCAAATTTAAAAAGAATAGATTAAAAATTCATAGTAGGATAGAAAGCAGAGTTTATATTGCAATTGCTCGTAGCTATAAAGATGAAGACAATAATAGCTGTAAATATTGGTATAAAAAGGCATATAGAAATGCTGTTAATGACAAAGAATTGCAGAGTGAAATTTTGAAAGAAATTGAACTGATAAAAATATAGTCAGGAGGTTTGGCGATTGAAGGAAGAGATTTTAGAAGAATTAAATATTAAAGAAGACAATGAGCGAGAATGCAAGCTGGCAACTGGTGGACTTCCAGAGAGCATATGGGAGACTTACTCTTCTTTTGCTAATACAAATGGTGGCACGATTCTGCTTGGAATTAAGGAACACAGAGATTCTTTTACCGTCGAAGGGCTGACAGACAAGCAAAGTGTTAAATATCAGAAGGATTTTTGGAGTACATTGAATGACAGGAATAAGGTGTCAAAGAACATCTTACTGAATCATCATGTCAGATCTGTGGTTGTTGGAGAAAAGAAAATATTAAGAATTGATGTTCCAGCAGCAGACAGACATGATAAGCCGGTATACATCGGGACAGATCCGATGAAGGGCACTTACAAGAGAGATTATGAAGGAGATTTTCTTTGTACCGAAGAGGCAGTCCGTGCGATGTTTGCAGATCAGAGAGATATATCTGGGGATGTGGAAGTACTGGAAGAGTTTGGATTGGATGTGCTGAATCAGGATACGATAAAAGGCTATAGAATCATTTTTGAACAGCTTCACAGTGGACATCCGTGGAATGCCCTTGAAAATGATGAGTTCCTTATGAAATTAAGGGCAGTAGCAAAGAATAAGAATGGTACATTATCTCCAACGATAGCAGGACTATTATTCTTTGGAGAAGCTTATCATATTACGGAGATTTTTCCAAATTATTTTCTGGATTATCGTGAGGAATGCGATGATAAAGCGGTACGCTGGTTATTCCGGACACATTCTAACGAAGGTGATTGGAGCGGTAATATATACGACTTTTTCTGCAAGGTGCGTACCAGAATGGACGATGATGTAGCAGTTCCATTTGCAAATAGACGAAATGGATATCGTGTAGATAGAGTGGATGTGCATGATGCATTGGAAGAAGCATTGGCAAATGCGTTGGCACATGCAAATTATCATGGCAGACGAGGAATACTGGTTGTTAAAAAAGGAAAAGAACTTAGTATTTCCAATCCCGGAACTATTAGGGTAACAAAAGAGGAATTTTATGCAGGTGGCAATAGTGATCCACGAAATCCGAATATCTTGAAGATGTTTGGTTTTGTAAATGTTGGTGAGCGTGCAGGAAGTGGTGTCGATAAGATTATGACAGCATGGGCAGAACAAAATTGGAAGAAACCGGAATTTGATTTCTCAGAGCGCAATGACAGGGTAACATTAAAGCTTGAAGTTGGACAAGTGGTATATATTCCAGGAGCTGCTGATATAAGAAACTCTACAGAGAGTGATGAAGCAGAGACAATGCCTACTATGTCGAAAGAGGAAAAAGTACTTGCTTATATCAGGCAAAATGGAAGTATTTCAATGCAAAAAGTAATGGAAACCTGTAACTACAGATCTAGAACTGGAGCAAGAAAGTTAATAGATAAAATGATAAATGTGGATTTGATAGAAAAAATGGGAGAAGGAAATAAGACGATTTATAAAATTAAAGAATAGGTTACTGGTCACTTGAAATGAAAGAGTGACCGGTAGGTGGTCACTTTTAAAATAAAATGACCACTATGTGACCAGTAGATGGTCACTGGCGCTCATTGAGTGACCACCATTACCAATATCAAATGTAATTGGTTCAGAGACTATCTGCACCAATGGATTAGAAGGTGAAATATGGATTTACAGAATATACAGGATCAATTAAATACAGAATTTTCCAAATCAGAGACAAGAATCATATTCTGGTTTGATGATAAAGGTGAATATGAGGATGAGGTATCGGAACTGCAGCTTGGTGATGTAAAGCTGCACATTCTTGATGGTACAAACTGGTTCTATTCAAAGTATCTATTAAACGAAGAGGATAAAGAAAGTAAATATCTTGTCTATGCAGCATTTGCAAAGCCAAGTGATGCAGAGAATCCGCTTGCAGATATGTATTATTACTCAACACCTTATTATACAGACAGAGTGTCGCAGATGTCTCAGGAGATTGGCATTGATAATCGCTTTAAGGAGCATTTATCACAGTATGGTAATTTTTGGAAGAATAAGCATCGTATTGAGAAGTTCAAGGAACTTGGAATTGACCATTACAATGCTCAGACAATTGATATTGGTTTGATTGCTGTACTCACGGATGTAAAGACTCCAAATTTTGAGGAAGTAGTTAAGCAGATGATGCTCGGTGACAATGAGAAGTATTTTAAGGCATTGGACGATATTGGATTGACAGACAAGTTCTGGGAACTTTGCGAAAAATTCTTTGGATATAAGTCAGACAAGCCAAACATAGATGATTTGTCTGCTTGTATGATATTAACTTATGCATCATCTACATTGAAAGCTACTGTTCCGGAAGCAATGAGGACTTATATTCTTAAGAAGCGTAATGATGTTGTGGTCTTTATCCGTAATATCATGGACAATGTGAATTATCAGGATGCCTATGACAAACTTGTAGAAAGAATAGATAAGTCATTACGTTTTGTGACAAGAATACAGGATGGATTAAAGAAAGATGTGGAGAAGAAAAAAGATAGTTCTCTCCAATTGGCGGACGTTTTCGCTTGTGATGCTTTTTCTGGATTAGATGACATTATTATTGATTGGGCGTTGGAGCAGTTAAATGATGAGATTTTAGATGCACAGATTGATGGACTTAATATTGCTCAGGTAGCTGACCAGAGAATGTCCAAGGCATATCATTATAGCGAAAGATACAAGAATGAATATACGACTATCAAGTATGCGTATTTGATGATGAAGTCTGTATCACTTATGGAATTTTCAAGTGATATTAAGACATTGGTTACAAATTATCAGAAAGAGTCATATTTGATAGATTCATATTATAGATGGTTTTATTATGCATATGACCAGATTGAAGATAACAGCAAATTCTCTGATGTAAGACAGAGAGTAGAGAATATTTATGCGAATACATATTTGCAGAAAATAACACCAAAGTGGAATGAGAATTTCACAAATGATGTAATGAATGCTACAGACCTGCCTAAGCAGGAAGATTTCTATAAGCATTATCTTAGAGGATACGATGGAAAACAGAGAGTCATTGTGATTATTTCCGATGCTTTTCGATATGAGTGTGCAAAGGAACTTTTCGGCAGATTGGAATTGGACGAGAAGTGTACACCAAAGATGGAGTGTATGCTTAGCTGTCTGCCTTCTGTGACCTCGGTTGGAATGGCAAGTCTGCTTCCACATAAAGAGATGCAGGTGGATGGAAGCTTGAATGTGACTGTTGATGGACAGGCATGTGCAAGTATGGAGCAGAGAGACAAGATACTGAAATCATATAATGAAAATAATGTGGCATTGTCATTTGATGAAGTAGCAAATGCAAATCAGGCACGAATCAGGGAGTTGATTCAGGGCAAGAATATCGTGTACATCTATCACAATCAGGTGGATGCAAGAGGGGACAAGCCAGCAAGTGAGAATGAGGTATTCAATGCTTGTGCAGAGGCTATAGAAGAGATACATAAGTTGGTTAAGAAACTGACTGGTTATGTATCAGCACCAAAGTTTTTCATAACTGCAGATCATGGATTCTTATATAAGAGAGACAGATTACAGGAGTTTGACAAGGTATCATATCCAAAGGATAAATGCCTTTATACAAATAAGAGATTCCTTATTACAGAAGATGCAGTAAATGAGCAGGGAATCATGGCAAGAACAATGGCGTACCTCAATAAACTGTATGTGGATACTCCGGTTGGAGCAGATATTTTCAAGGTTGCCGGAGGTGGACAGAACTATGTACATGGCGGTACGTCTCTGCAGGAGATGATGGTTCCGGTCATTGAAGTTACAACGAATACCAGAGGTGTGGCATACGATTATGTAGATGTTGTCCTGACATCTGTTACCCGTAAGGTGACGAATCTTATCACATACTTTGATTTCATTCAGATAGAGAAAGTCACAGACACCATGAAAGCAAGAAGTATCGTGGCTTACTTTACTACGGAAGATGGAGAAAAAATCTCATTTGATGTGCCTATGATTGCCAATAGCAGGGAAGATGCACCGGAGAAGAGAACTTTCCATGAGAAGTTTACTTTGAAATCAAGAGAATATAAGTATGGAGACAAGTATTATCTTGTATTGGCGGATGCTAATGACGAGAAGAATATCTTGCAGCAGTATGAGTTTATGATTGATATTGCGTTTGTGGATGATTTTGGGTTTTAAATTACGTTAGGATATGGAGTTGAAAAAATGCAACTAGTAAATTTTTCAGTTACAAATTATAGAAGTATAACAAAGGCACATAAAATAAATCTTCAAAATATTACAGTGTTAGTTGGAAGAAATAATGAAGGAAAATCTAACATACTTATGGCACTAAATGTTGCGATGGAAACAATGATGCAACATGCTAATCATGCAAATGTACATGAACGTTTGTATGATTGGCAAAGAGATTTTCCAGTTCAATTGCAACAACGAAAGAATAACCTAGATTCTGTTTTTAGATTGAATTTTAGATTGAATCATGATGAAAATACTGAATTTTTTAGGACAACCGGAATTAGAAGTAATGAGGATATACCGATTGAACTTAAATATGGACGAGATAATAGAGCTAAAATAACAGTTCCAAAGAAAGGATCTTCTTCATTTAATGATAAATCAGAAAAAGTAACTGCATTTATATGTGAGAGAATTGCCATTAATTATATACAGGCAGTAAGAACAGAAGATATGGCTATGGATGTTATACATAAACTAATATCTACAGAGTTATCAAAGTTATATGATAATGAAGAGTATAAATCCGCAGAACAAACAATTTACAATTTACAAGAAGCAGTATATAACGATATTGCAAATAGAATATTAGCACCTTTGCAAGAATTTTTACCACAGCTTACAAACGTGGAAATAAGATCTAGAGGAAGAAGATTAGTATGGCGCGGATTTAGAAACGATGTAGATGTAATTCTAAATGATGGTACGCCAACAAGTATTCTTTATAAGGGAGATGGAATAAAAAGTTTAGTATCATTAGCGATACTAAAGGAATCGAAAAATGAGATAGGTGCATCAATAATTGCAATAGAAGAGCCAGAGTCACATTTGCATCCAGAAGCCATACATAGCTTAGTAAATGTAATAAAGGGTATTTCAGAAAATCATCAAGTAATTATAACAACGCATAATCCGTTATTCGTTCAAAGAAATAATATATCAAATAATATTATTGTAGATCATGGCACTGCTAAACCAGCAAAAAATATTAAGGAAATTAGAGAATTATTAGGTGTTTTACCAGAGGATAATTTAATTAATGCAAGTCATGTATTGGTAGTAGAAGGAGAGGATGATAAGATAGCATTAAATAAAATTTTATCATCATTGAGCCCTACTATAAAAGATGCACTTATAAAAAATAAATTGGTGATACAACCGCTTGCAGGAGCGACAAACTTAAACTATGAACTATCTAGGCTTAGATCTTATGTATGCAGATACTTTGTATTTCTGGATGCAGATGAAGCAGGGTATGATGCCGCGGAAAAGGCAATTGAAAAAGGTTTGCTATCAGAAAGTGATGTAAAGTATTCAATATGTAATGGAAATAATATATCAGAGTTTGAAGATTGTCTTAAAAAAGATTTTTATATAGAGGCGATAAGAAATAAATTTTCGGTAGATTTAGGAGTGACGTCATTTAGAAATAGTAAAAAATGGTCAGATAGAGTAAAGGCTGTATTTTTATCTCAAGGACAACGATGGACAGATACTGTTGAGAAAAAGGTAAAAATGGAAGTCGCAAAATTGATACCTGTAGAGGATGCGGATTCAGTATTAGATGAGCATAAAAGAGGTTCAATCGATGCGTTAGTCAATGCCTTAGAAAATATGCTATCTCAAAGATAAAATATGGGAGGTAATTATGGATAAATACACTGATATAAATATTAAGGAAGCGTATGATATTGAGAATCCTAGAGATATTATCAAGAAAAAACTCCGCCAATATTATGATGGTCGTATTGTCCGCAAGGACTTAACAAAGTCAATCCGCGAAGGAGCCAATGTACCTGTTTATGTACTGGAATATCTTCTCGGACAGTATTGTAATTCCGATGATCAGGAGATTATTGACGAGGGAGTAGACAATGTGAAGCGTATTCTGCGAGATAACTATGTCCGCCCGGATGAAGCACAGAAGATATTGTCACTTCTTCGAGAGAGAGGAAGCTATACAGTTATTGACAGGATTACAGTAGTTCTTAATACAAAGGAAGACCGGTACGAGGCAACCTTCTCTAACCTTGGCATTAAGAATATTCCTATCAGTGCTGACTATGTAAAGGATTATGACCGTCTGCTTTGTGGGGGTATCTGGTGTATTCTCCAGCTTGACTATGAGTTTATTGAGGAAGACAAGAAGAATACACAGCCTATCCGTATCAGAAAGCTGACACCGATTCAGATGCCACATGTGGATATGGATGAGGTAAAGAATGGTCGTAAGGCATTTACTAAGGAAGAGTGGATGGATATCCTGCTTCGCTCTACTGGTATGGAGCCGGACAAGCTTTCTGACAGAGCTAAATGGTTATTGATTGCCCGTATGATTCCGCTTGTTGAGAACAACTTTAATATGTGCGAACTAGGACCTCGTTCTACAGGTAAATCATACATATATGAGCAGATTTCTCCAAACAGTATCCTTGTTGCCGGAGGACAGACAACAGTTGCAAACCTGTTTTATAACATGTCTAATAATACAGTAGGTCTTGTCGGAATGTGGGATGTTGTAGCATTTGATGAGGTTGCTGGTATCAAGTTTAAGGATAAAGATGGTATCCAGATTATGAAGGGATATATGGCATCAGGTGCATTTTCTCGTGGCAAGGCTGAGATACAGGCAAAGGCATCAATGGTCTTTGTAGGTAATATCAATCAGAGTGTTGAGACATTGCAGAAGACATCAAGCCTGTTTGATCCATTTCCTCCTGAAATGGGTACGGATACTGCTTTCCTTGACCGTTTCCATGCATATATACCGGGCTGGGAGATTCCTAAGTACAGACCGGATTCATTTACAAATGATTATGGATTTATCACAGATTATCTGTCAGAGTTCATGCGTGAACTTCGTAAGGATAATTACAGCAATATAGCAGAGAAGTATTTCAAATTAGGAAATAATTTAAATCAGAGAGATGCAATTGCTGTTCGTAAGCTGATTTCCGGATTTATCAAATTGATTTATCCGGATGGAGAAGTCAGCAAGGAAGAAGTTGCAGAGATCATGGATATTTCACTTGAACTTCGTAGACGAGTAAAAGAACAGCTTAAGAAGATTGGTGGAATGGAGTTCTATGATGTGAACTTCTCATACATAGACAATGACAGTTTTGATGAACATTTTGTATCCGTACCAGAGCAGGGCGGCGGAAAGATGATTCCTGAAGGTATGGGTAAACCGGGGTGTTTATATACAGTATCCAAGTCAAAGACTGGTATGATTGGATGCTATCGTTTGGAAACTCAGATGATGCCGGGAAATGGAAAACTCACATGTACCGGTATTGGTTCAGGAAAAGAGCCAAAGGAAGCAACCAATACAGCATTTAATTATTTGAAGGCTAATGGTAACGCAATATCTGGAAATATCAGTACAACAACCAAGGATTACATCATCAATTATCAGGATATGCAGGGACTTGGAATGACGGGAAATCTTGCACTTCCTACGCTAATTGCTATTTCATCAGCGGCACTTAGTAAGCCCCCCATCAGCAGTCTTGCAGTACTTGGTGAGATCAGTATTGGTGGAACACTGATTAAAGTAGAAGATTTGGCAAGTACATTGCAGGTGTGCCTTGATAGTGGAGCTAAAAAAGTTCTTCTCCCAATCACATCAGCAGCAGACCTTGGAACCGTACCGTCTGATTTAGTTGGGGCATTCAGTTTAATATTCTATTCTTCTCCGGAAGAAGCAGTTTATAAGGCATTGGGAGTTGAATAGGCAGATATTTTTATGCTTCGTAGAGCAATCGTGCATTATAAGAAAATAGTATGAAAATCCCACAAAATTTTGTTGACAAAAGCACATACCATATGTATAATAAGTCAGTGTGTGAATCAACACATCGTAGGAGACTTGTGTTTTCTACGCAACATATTGCATAGGAGTCGCTATGTTAGTAAGTTTATCTGATGTATTAACATCCGAAGGCAAGGTAGAGACTGTTGCCATTCCGCTTGAGATGACAAGCTTTAAGAGCCGCCAGGGAGATTTCTCTATTATGGAGAAGACACCCATTAATTTTACTTTTACCAACATCGGTGTGAACAAGGCAAAAGTAACCGGTACTGCAGAGCTTACCTTTGATACGAAATGTGACAGGTGCCTTACTGAAGTACCTACAGCAATGAAGCTTAAGTTTGACAGAATCGTTTATTCTCCGGAAGCGGAAGTAAGTGAGGAAGAAGATACCGAGCAGAGCTTTATGGATGGATGGCAGCTGGATGTAGAGGCTTTTGTGTACGATGAAATTCTGGTGAATTGGCCGGCAAAGATCCTGTGTAAGGAAGACTGCAAGGGTATCTGCCCTGTATGTGGTCAGAACAGGAATCTGAAGGAATGTGGTTGCGATACTTTCGTACCGGATCCTCGTATGGCAGCAATCCAAGATATCTTCAACGCGAATAAGGAGGTGTAACGATGTCTATTTGTCCTAAGAATAAATCTTCCAAAGGTAGAAGAGATAAGAGAAGAGCAAACTGGAAAATGAGCGCTCCTACATTGGTAAAGTGCAGCAAATGTGGTGCACTGATGATGCCTCACAGAGTTTGCAAGGCTTGCGGTTCTTACAATAAGAAGCAGGTCGTAAGCGTTGATTAATTTATAAATCAATGAAGCGAAATTAAGTGAAAAGAAAAGAGGAGATTCCGAAAGGAGTCTCCTTTTGCTTTCACAAAAAAATCACTTGCTTTTTATATACGCCTTTAGTATAGTAAGAATGAATCTGCCATCATCAAACTGTTTGGTGCGATCCACGGAGCGGTTTGATGATAAGCGGATAAACACAAACAGGTAAAGGAACGACGAAATGGCAGAATATGTAAATGTTGCTGTAGATGCGATGGGAGGAGATAATGCTCCCACCGAGATCGTAAAGGGCGCTGTAGAGGCTGTCAATGCGGACAAACGTGTCAAAGTATTCCTGGTAGGTAAGGAGCCGGTGATCCGGGAAGAATTAAAGGCATATACCTACGATGCAGAACAGCTGGAAGTCGTACATGCCGAAGAAGTCATCGAGACTGCAGAACCTCCGGTTATGGCGATCCGCCGTAAGAAGGATTCTTCCATTGTCAAAGCCATGTATATGGTGAAGAACGGTGAATGCGATGCTTTCGTATCCGCAGGAAGTACCGGTGCAGTACTGGTAGGCGGACAGGTGATCGTAGGCCGTATCCGTGGCGTGGAGAGACCTCCTTTGGCTCCCCTGATCCCTACGGAGAACGGTGTCAGCCTTTTGCTGGACTGTGGTGCCAATGTGGACGCAAGACCTTCCATGTTAGTACAGTTTGCCAAGATGGGCAGTGTCTATATGGAAAGCGTTATGGGCGTTAAGAATCCCAAAGTCGGTATTGTGAATATCGGTGCTGAGGAAGAGAAGGGTAATGCGCTGGTCAAGGAGACTTTCCCTCTATTGAAGAATTGTCCCGAGATCAACTTTATTGGAAGCGTAGAAGCCAGAGATATTCCGGCAGGTGTGGCAGATGTCATCGTCTGTGAAGCGTTTGTCGGCAATGTGGTACTGAAAATGTACGAGGGCGTCAGCTCCGCACTGCTGCATCAGGTAAAGCAGGGAATGATGTCCACACTGCGCAGTAAGATCGGCGCACTGTTAGTAAAGCCCGCGCTGAAGAAGACCTTGAAGAGCTTCGATACCTCCCAGTACGGAGGAGCTCCGCTGCTTGGCTTAAACGGTCTGGTAGTGAAGACCCACGGAAGCAGCAAGGCTGTGGAAGTGAAGAACTCCATCCTGCAATGCATCGCATTTAAGGAAGAGAAGATCAACGAAAAGATCAAAGAGCAGATCGGTCTGGAAGATAAGGCTGCAGAAAATAATTAAAATTACAAAATATTTGGAAAGAAGGAACTGTTATGGAATTCGAAAAGTTAAAGAAAATTATTGCTGAGGTATTAAATGTAGATCCCGATGAGATCACCATGGAGACCACATTCCAGGATGACCTGGGTGCTGATTCCCTCGATGTATACCAGATCATCATGGGCATCGAGGAAGAGTTCGATATCGAGATCCCTGCTGAGACCGCAGAGCAGGTTACTACAGTAGAAGACGCTGTAGAGATGATCAAGAACGCAGTGAACTAGTAAAGCTACGAGCCATGCAAAGACAAAACAGGAACTGTGACCGAGAGCTTGCTCACAAGGCACTGTTCCTGTTTTTCGGTTTATATGATGATGTCGAACTTCCGTAGCCCCAATCAAGGTAAGAAACGCGACACGCTCTCGCTCTGTCGCAGAGCGTAGCGGTACATAAGCGAGGATAATACCCTCGCTAAGTACCGACGTCTGCTTACGGTCTGCTTATTCTTATCTTGATTGTGACTACTGGGTTTGAACTATTAGCATTTGTGAGGACAAGAAAATGTTGGATGGTTATACAATGGACGTGCTGGAGCAGCGCATCGGCTATTGCTTTCACAACAAAGCATTGCTGAAGCAGGCTCTGACCCACAGCTCCTATACCAATGAACAAAAGATCAACAAGACAGAGAACTATGAGCGCATCGAATTCCTGGGAGATGCTGTACTGGAGCTGGTATCCAGCGACTTCCTGTTTCGGGAACACCCGGATGTTCCCGAGGGCGAGCTGACCAAGATGCGCGCCTCCATGGTGTGCGAGCCTTCCCTGGCATTCTGTGCCAGAGACCTGGAACTGGGCGTTTTGCCCCGAAGGGCCGCCTTTGCTGTGCGGGATCATCCGGCAGGCTGGCAGGCAGCCATGCCGGAACAGTTTTTCAGGCTCAGGCGTTCTGGAAGACCAGTTCGCCATCGCGCACATCGATCTGGACAGCCTGACCATCCAGGATGCGGCCGCTGACCAGCTCGCGGGCCAGAGGCGTTTCCACGTACTGCTGCACGTAGCGCTTGAGCGGACGGGCGCCGTACACGGGATCGTAGGCTTCGCCGGCGATGAACTCGCGAGCGGCATCCGTGATGCCCAGCGTGATCTTGCGTTCTTCCAGACGCTTGCGCAGGCGATCCATCTGCAGGTCCACGATGCGCGTCACCTGGTCACGCCGCAGGGGCAGGAAGAGCACGGTCTCGTCCACACGGTTCAGGAATTCCGGCCGGAAGTGGCGGCGCAGCTCTTCCATCACCGCATCACGGGCGCCTTCCTTCAGGCTGCCGTCCTCACCGATGCCGTCCAGCAGATGCGGCGAACCGATGTTGGACGTCATGATGACGATGCAGTTGCGGAAGTCCACGGTACGGCCCTGGCTGTCGGTCAGACGGCCATCGTCCAGCAGCTGCAGCAGGGTGTTGAAGACGTCGGGATGAGCTTTTTCGATCTCGTCGAACAGCACCACGGAGTACGGCTTGCGGCGCACGGCTTCGGTGAGCTGACCGCCTTCGTCATAGCCCACATATCCTGGAGGCGCACCGATGAGGCGGGACACGGAGTGCTTTTCCATGTACTCGCTCATGTCCAGACGCACCATGTTGTCCTCGGTATCGAACAGGGCCTCGGCCAGGGTCTTGCACAGTTCGGTCTTGCCCACGCCCGTGGGGCCCAGGAAGATGAACGAACCCGTGGGACGCGAGGGGTCGGACAGACCGGCACGGGCACGCAGCACGGCATCGGCCACGGCCTGCACGGCTTCGTCCTGGCCCACCACACGCTTGTGCAGCTGATCGGCCAGATGCAGCAGCTTTTCGCGTTCGGATTCCATGAGCCGGGTCACCGGGATGCCGGTCCACTTGGCCACGATCTCGGCCACGTCGTCGGGACGCACTTCTTCCTTGAGCAGGCGCGGTCCGTCGGCACCGGCGGCAGCGGAGGCATCGGCCAGCTGCTTTTCCAGGGCCAGCAAGGTTGAGTACTTGAGCTCGGCGGCCTTGTTGAGGTCATAGGCCCGTTCGGCCTGCTCGATGGCCAGCTTGGTCTGCTCGATCTTTTCCTTGATGCCGCGCACGCTGTCGATGGCGTTCTTTTCCTTTTCCCACTGCTGGCGCAATTCGCCCTGCTGCACCCGCAGCTCGCCCAGTTCGCTTTCCAGCTTTTCCAGACGGTCACGGGAGGCGGCGTCGGTCTCGCGGCGCAGGGCCTCGCGCTCGATCTCCAGCTGCATGACCTTGCGGTTCACCTCATCCAGGTCGGACGGCAGGGAGTCGATCTCGGTACGGATCAGGGCCGCGGCCTCGTCGATGAGGTCGATGGCCTTGTCCGGCAGCTGACGGTCCGTGATGTAGCGGTGCGACAGGGTCACGGCCTCCACGATGGCGGAGTCGCTGATACGCACGCCGTGGTGGACCTCAAAGCGTTCCTTCAGGCCACGCAGGATGGAGATGGCGTCCTCCACCGTGGGCTCGTCCACCAGCACGGGCTGGAAACGGCGTTCCAGGGCCGGGTCCTTCTCGATGTACTTGCGGTACTCGTCCAGGGTGGTGGCGCCGATGCAGTGCAGTTCGCCACGGGCCAGCATGGGCTTGAGCAGGTTGCCCGCGTCCATGGAGCCCTCGGTCTTGCCCGCGCCCACGATGGTGTGCAGCTCGTCGATGAAGAGGATGATCTTGCCTTCGCTCTTCTCCACTTCATTGAGCACGGCCTTGAGGCGTTCCTCGAACTCGCCGCGGTACTTGGCACCGGCGATCAGCGCGCCCATGTCCAGGGCGTAGAGCTTGTGACCGCGCAGGCCCTCGGGCACGTCGCCCTTGACGATACGGAAGGCCAGGCCTTCCACGATGGCCGTCTTGCCCACCCCGGCCTCACCGATGAGCACGGGGTTGTTCTTGGTACGACGGGACAGGATGCGCACCACACGGCGGATCTCGGCATCACGGCCGATGACCGGGTCCATCTTGCCCTGACGGGCGGCTTCCACCAGGTCACGGGCGTACTTGCTCAGGGCCTCCACCGTGTCTTCGGGGTTGGGGCTGGTCACCCGCGCACCGCCGCGCAGGCTCTCCATGGCCTGGCCGAAGCTGGCACGGCTGATGTTGTATTCCTTGAAGACCTCGCCCAGCGGCGTGCCGGGCGCGTTCTCGGCCAGCGCGGCGAACAGATGGTCCACGCTGACGTATTCGTCCTTCATGGCCTTGGCTTCCCGGGCGGCAGCGCTCAGGACTTTATCCGCTGCCTGCGAGATATAGACCTTGTCCGGGTCACGGCCGGAGCCGGACACCCGGGGCAGGGCCGACAGCTTTTCGGCAACGGCAGCGGCAAAGCTGCCGGGATCCACGTTCAGCTTCTGGAGCAGCTGCGGGATCAGGCCCTGCTCCTGCGAAGCAAGGGCGTGCAGCAGATGTTCAGGCTCCAGAGCGTTGTGCTGGTACTCCACAGCCAGCTGCTGGGCTGCCTGCAGAGCTTCCAGAGTTTTCTGAGTATATTGATTGGTATTCATAAAGTCAAGCCTCCATTCATACCGGAAGGTTGTGATTTAGCGGACGGACAGGCACTCTGCTAACAACTCCGCGCCAAGGGGCGGCAAAACCGGAAGCAGATGCTTTTAAGAAGCTGTTTCATGATTTTGTGCACCTCCTGTCGGACTGGTCTATTTGAATTTAGCACTCTATCTGTTCGACTGCTAAGAATATACTCCAAAGCAATCGCAATGTCAAGAGGAAAATCCTGCCAGAAACACAATTCACAAAAAATTTGCAATTGGCCTGCCGCACCGCATAAAAAAGGCCCGCTCCCGGCAAACAGCCGGGAACGGGTCGGTGTGGGTCAGATCAATGGGGGTCAGCCGGGGTAGCGCTGCACCTGCAGCAGCTCTTCGGCACGCTTTACCTGCTCCGGGGTGGGCGGCACGGCGTCGGGCAGCGGATAGGGGATGCCCAGCTTCTGCCACTTGAACAGCCCCAGCGTGTGGTAGGGGAGCACCTCCACCCGCTGCACCGTTTTCAGGCTGCGGATGAAATCTGCGGTCCTGCGCAGGCCCTCCTCGTCATCGGTGAGGCCGGGCACCAGCACATGCCGGATCCAGAGCGGAACGCCCAGATCAGAGATATGCCGTGCCATGGCTAAGATGTTGGCATTGTCCCGGCCGGTAAGCTGACGGTGCTTCTCCGGGTCGATCTCCTTGAGATCCAGGATCACCAGACTGGTGGAAGCCATCAGGGTATCGAAGGCGGCCAGGTAGGCGGGGTCATCGGGCTGGAATGGCTGACCGGCCGTGTCCAGCGCAGTGTGCACCCCCTTGGCGCGCGCCAGCTGGAAGAATTTTATCAAGAAGTCCATCTGCCGCAGCGGCTCGCCGCC
>OHAQ01000084.1_pt1 | contig 59788 bp, 83 predicted proteins | sample 1577111 | NCBI WGS metagenome assembly OHAQ01 (sample SAMEA3541549, study PRJEB24748) | human gut metagenome | biome: human gut; feature: human-associated habitat; material: faeces | place: China | collected 2012 | reverse complement strand
CGCCACGATCCGAGTGATGTATCAGGCCTGTAAGATTTTCACCTCCCCTATGCTTTTATGGTCCTCACGTATAGTTCATTGTTCAATATTGGTTTTTCTTTCAACTTTCTTGAAAACGTCCAGGAAATCTATATTGATTAGAGTGTCTATAGCTCTTTCTTTTTCGATTTCCATTTCATTTTCAGTCATGTCATCTGTATAATTCGCTAGACGATCAATTCGACCACAACAATTGTAACCTTTTTCCATATCGAACATATACCAAAGAGTGAATTGTTCGAACGGATCAAAAGGATTGTCGGTTGTCGTCAGTCTAACTTCTCTTGACAACTTAAATTCACTCCTTTTTTAGATAGTTCGAAATTGTAGAACTCGATTTACCAAGCTTTATTGCTATTTCCGAAATTGTAAAACCGTTTGCTTGCATTGCCTTTACTCTGTTTATTTGTGCAGGGGTCAGTGTCTTAACCGTTCTAGGTGTGGCTCTTTCTCTAAGTTTGTCTATGTCGGTATTATTCAAAACACGTTTCAATAGACTTTCGGTAACAGCTCCAGATTGAATAGCTTCCCATTGACGATCTGTTATTTCAATATTTCTCTTTTTTCTAGATACAGAACCAACTTCTTCTCTATACTTGGTCATTGCTTGTTGGCCTGCTTTTCTTACATCACCTGCTTTCATCTTTTTACCAGTTTCTTGTAGTGTTAACTCTTGTTTATTAGCTATCGAAACATTGGCTTTTCGCATGGCAGCCCTTTCACGTAGGGCATTTAATTCCGCATTATTGAGGTCTGCTTTTAGCTTATCCACGTCTGCTTTATAAACTTTTTCGGCATTCTTATTCTTTTCGAGGGAGGGGGTGCTAATCATCTCTTTGCGGGCCCGGTTAGCCATTGCTTTCATGCTATTAGCATAGTCAGCATAAACTATTTCCATGGGATGACGAGCTTCCGACACTAAGTCATAAGCATCATCAGTCTCAGCCATTCGGGTAGACTTTTGGGTGACCTTCCTCATTGCATACTTAATGGTACCGGCCTTGTTTGTATAGAAGACATCTCCTGTGTCGGGATCAATCTTTTTGATGGGGGAGTATTTATTTCGATCTTCTTCATTGGAGGGGTCGTATTTAATACGTTTCCCGTCGACAGTCTTGATGGTTCGCGTGCCGGTCTTCTTATCTGTAGTGTAGTCGGGCTTGTAAAGCTTTTCCTGCCTAGCCGTCTTCCAAATCAAGGCTCCTTCTGGACGAGATGGGTCGTACCCCTTGCTTCCTTTAATATTAACGTAGGGACTACCCTCTCTTTTATCCACATCTACTTCACCCTTACTTCTAGATATGATGGTAGACGCTCCGCCATAGCGAGTTCTTCCTTCAGAGTCCACATGTTTCTGATAGGTTCGCCTTAAAGATGCTATGTCGTTCTCGATTTCACTGGCTTTGTAATCCAAATGATGTTTCTCGGCATCGATAACCACCATACTATGCCTAACAGCTCTAGCCATTTCGTCATTGCTAGCCCCTCCATCCAATGTCATATCTGTTATTAGATTGGAGATCTTTCCCATTTCAGTGTCGGTCTTTTTCATAAGGGGGTATTCTACGCCTTTGCGATAGTAGTGAACAGACCCATCAGCATCGACTTTTGTTTGAGATGGATCGGGTCCATATTCAACTTTTGGATCAAAACCCTCAAGCCCTTTAAGCGGGTCTTTCGAAGCGATTTTTACGCGGCCCTTAGAGTCATGCGTTGGTATGCACATTACAGTGTCCCCATCGAAATCGGCTCCCGATAAGCGCTCTGCTACTTTACTATTTATTCCTATAGCGTCCCCAGCGTCTGCGCCTAATACTTTCTTAGGTAAAGCAAGTTTATTGTTAACCGTCACTATTGGGATTTCGAATGTTCCGCCATGTGGATAACGAACAAGAGCTAGTTTAGTTCCGTTTTCATAGTTTGGGGCATATACTTCATTGTCCTTTATGGATGGAAATGCAGCAATGACATGATACTTTTGTCCTGGCAAAGCGGCAGCTTGTAAGTTGACCGCAGAGGCATCGCATTCATCTGCAAATTTACTAAGGAGATGTTTCTTTACAACTGGATTAGTAATAGAGCATAACTCTTCATATTCCAATTGCTTCGAGTCCTTAGCTATATTCAGTTGTTTTTCGGCTAAACTTTTAGACTGTTTCGAAAGAAATTGTGCAGGTAATGCATCTTTCCAATCAGACCAATCCCCTTCATCAGCACGCTTATTAATTAGACCCAACTTCTTTTCTCCGGTCGTTTTATCTTCGTACCAATATTGTCCTCCTTGATCCGCATCTTTTATTAAAGAACCAAACGGATTGTCGGGATCGGATTTGATCTTTTTCAAAACGTCTTTCATAGGGACGTCGCTTTTTTTGTTGGTGTTAAATATAACGTCGACACCTTTAGGCATATCATCAGAATAAACGGCCATTCCTTTAAGATAATGCGTGCCATCAACCATGATTCGAACTTGTGAATATCGAGATTCACCAAGAGACAAATCGTCTACGTTCCTTCTAAGTTCTATGATTCCATCTTTTTCAATTCCGCCATCTTCCGCATATCTAATTTTCAGACGCTTGGAATCTAGACTTTCAGGATACGTGAATTTTTTCTCAAACGTTTTACCACCGTCTCTTGAAATATAATCATCTATCGTGCCAATTTTGTCATAATCATAAATCGCGCTATGAGGGGTTCCGGGCTTGCATAGAACTTTCTGAATCGTCTGTTGCCCCGGATTAGTAGGCTGGGGTATACCGCCCGTATAGACTACATAGCCGTCGCCTTCCAAACCATAAAGAGCAGCGTTGAGCATTTCTTTTGATACTCTAAGACGCAATTCAGTTCCTTTACCAACGTCCAACATTCCATGCTCGTTTTCATCGACTTTGCTTTTAAGAAAATCAGCAGTATCTTTTGCGATTTTCATTTTTGCTTCAGAATCAGGATTCAATAACGATCTTACAGTAGATTCATTAATTCCCATTCGTCTTCCAATTTCGGTAGGGCCAAGACCTTCTTTATCCCTCAACCGCTTAGCGGTCTCCACATTACGAAGCCGCCTTTCATATTCGCACCATTTCTTTTCATTACGATAGTCACTAAGGGTAACATTTTCACCGAATTCTTTTTTAATATTTTCAGCAGTTTCGGTCCAACCTTGCTTTTTTAATTCTTCAATACGACCTAAAAAATCCCTACCATGTTGGTAAGGATCTTCGCCAGAACCATATGGGTAACGACCGGATCTATACTTCATCCCATAATGCAGTATTACGTCAGAATCATCTTTCGACCCATAATAACCTAATATCTCTTCCGCAATAGGGTTCATGGTTTCATACCTCCTCGTAATCTACTTTTTCTAGCAATTTGTCAAGGCGAATGATTTGGTCCATGACCGGAACAATATCTTCTGCGGTAGGGTTATGATATAGAATTTCATCGTTTTGATAAATTCGAAGCTCCATATCAATATCTTTCGGTTTTACTTTATATTCCAAACAAAAAAGAGCAGCGTATATTTCGAGCTGCTCCATCTTTGCTGGTGTTTTCCCACTTTTTAAATCATGGATTCTTAAAAAATTATTTCTAAATGATATAGCATCTGCAGTACCAAAAAATCGATCAGAATAATATAAGACCACTTCAGTATTCATCCTGTAACCGATAGCATCGTTCACATAGGAATAAATAGTTTTCTTAGACCGTGGCTGCTTAATTCCCAAATCAATGGTGGTCTTTGCCCATTGATGCAAAATAGTCCCCATTTCAGCAGCTTTTTTATTGCTGTAAACTTCGAGAGCTTTCTGGTCATCATATCTAAGCCAACTAGGCTGGCTCGGACTAAATGGCGCATGCAAGCCTTCAAGATTTCTATGTTGGTTGAATTGCATAAGATAGACTCTCCTTTAATCGTTATTATTTGCAAAAAACCGTTGAAGTTCTCCCAACACTTCTTCTTTGTTTTCCGGACGGATGAATCTCGAAAAAGACATCTCGTCCATGAGTCCAACATAATATCCTTGGTTCGGCTGCTTTCTAGCATTCGCTTTTTTTTTACATTCCAAAGAAGCCCAACGATTTTTGTAGAGCACGAGCAAGTCGGGAATTCCTTGAATGTAGCTAGAGTCATTCTTCATAACGATACATCCTGGGTATTGCTTTTTTAATTCTTTGACTAAATTTGCTTGGAACTTATTCTCCAACATTTTGTTGGGCCTCCTTTCTTTTTAATAAAAAATGCAAAAGGAAAAGTAAGCTCAAATTTGGCGCTTATATTCCTTTCTCTTCATAAAAGGGTTTGTTTTTTTCGCGAATTTTAAAAAGCAATAGAAAAACAGAAGAGGCCGTGTTAGGCCCCCTTCGAATTCTGTACCATATATAAAATTTTTATTTTGCGATGTCCATAATATCTACTAATTCAGACACCGAGCATTCCAAAGCCCTAGCTATTTTCAAAACGTTGTAACCTCTCGGACTTGCTTCTCCATTTAGATACTTACTTAATTGCGGTTGGGTTATACCAGTTAATTTCGATAGGTCGGTCTGAGTCATCCCTTTAATATTAAGACGTCTTTTTAATTTTCTAGCGAATTCATATCTCCATTCTGTTTCAGTCACCCAAGAGTTGAATACATAGCTCGGAATCATTTGCCATTTTTTATCAACATAATCGTATATCATTCTAGATCCGTCTTTTAATTTTATTGTTATTTCCATTTGTCCACTCGGATACCAATCAGCAATATCTCTCATAACCCAAGGAACCATAGTTCTAAATTCGTCAAATATTTTCTGATAAAACTCCGATCCTATCACAATCATATCTCCTTTCAAAATCGAACATAATATAGTCTCTGGCCAAAAACCCACTTTATTTTCTATTTACTATATAATCGTGAAATTATACTTTAATTATATAACTAAACTATAATTTTCAACTTTTATACCAAATAGAGAAAAAAAGTGGGAAAGTGGCCAAAAAGCCCGCGAACCCGCATGAATGCTAGGTTTTTTGTGGCCAAATCCATTTTTAAAAATGGCCAAAAGCCCACTTTTTTTGGCCAGTAAAAAATTTGAGCGTCCGCAGATTAGTTTGTGGCCAAAAATACCCTCAAAAAGCCCACTTTTAAAATGGGCAAAAATGGCCAAAAAAACCTCAATATACGGACACTCCAAACTCTAAATTCTAAACCTATTTTTTATTCTTTCTACCATTTTTGCGTTTTTTATTGGCAATATAAGAATCGAATTCTTCGTCTTTGTTAACCCATTTTTTAGCTTTATGATACTCTTCAAGCTCACGTTTATATTTCTTACATTGACCGTGACAACCAGGGTATCTATCAGGGCAATTCTCGCAAGTAAAAGCTACCATTTACAACTCATCCTTCTCTCAAATTTTAAAGCAAGCCATTATAACAACTCCGATAACGAAACCAATCAATATTCCAATCGTGAGACCTATACACAACATTATTGTGGGGTCCATATTAGTCAGCCTCGCTTTCCAAATATTTTTTTATGTATGGCTTGCAATCTTCAATTTCGTCGCATCCTTCATCCAAATTTCTACGAGAACACATAACGCAAGAAAGATTGCGATCGAAAAACGCAGCCATCTCGTCCACGCTCATCGCCCTGATTTGTTCATATCTGGTCATTGTCTACACTCCTTCGTAAAGTTGTTCCGCGTTATTCAAAATAGCTTTTGCATAATCGCTTACTTCTCCTCTAGAAGTTTTTCTGTTAGCGTAGGCAGCCCCACCGTTATAAGCCATCAAAGCCCATTCAATAGACCCGCTCGATTCCAACAAATCTCCAAGCAAATCTATTCCAACAGTTACGTTATCAAATGGGTCCATTAAGTCTGGAGCACCAAGCTCATTAGCCCGCTTCTGGTGCCATTTAGGCTGTATTTGCATTAGCCCGTATGACCTACCGTGGTCGCCCTTAATATCGGCTCTATAGCGCGATTCTCGGCCAATCATGGCTATTATAATGGCTGGGTCTATTCCACGTTTCTCGCATTCTGCAAATATATGATCCTGTAGCTCTTCTTCGATAGGTACGTCAAAATATGTTACTTCAGGAGCCTCTATAGTTTCTACACCAATATCAATAGGAGACCCGACAGCAACCTCATCAACTACAACGGCCGAGATTTCTTCTATAACAACTTCTTCTATTGTCGATTTAGAGGTTTCAGCTTTAACATCAAGCACTCCCGCTCCAGTAACAGCGCATATTGTGTATGCAGCGGCTACTATTAAATTTTTGATATTGCACATGTCTTAATCCTCCTCCATCATTATTTTTATGATATTTTTGCTAACCGTCTCAACGTTCCATTCTAGTGTCGGCATATTGAACCTATCAGTTGTACTAGGAATGTTGATGGATATCGAGATGTTATTAACGAAATCCGCATTTTCAGGAACTATATCTTTTGCACGGTCAATAAGCTCTTTGCCGATCTCCTCTATCTTTTGAATTAAGTTATCTTGAAATGTATTGCTCGTACCTTTTTTGACTATTTCTCTATCCCAGCATTTTCCGCATATTTCATCAGTCATTATTCCTCCATGAAGTTTAGGACAATAATCCGGATCAGCTAAATAACCGTAATCCGACGGGCAATCATCGCATCCACCTACTGCCGTGGAATTAACTTTACTGAGATATTGAAGTTCTAATCGTTCTCTGCAAGTCATGCTAACCCTCTCCTTTCATTTTTAGCAAAAAGAAAAAGAGTCCTAAATTAGGACTCCTTCCTCCGAATATTTAATCGTTTCTACCGCTTCTTTAAATTTACTATTGATATATTGTTTATATCGTTCTTCAGACATAATTAACTGTTTATAATCTGTAGCTTTAATTTCGACAATTCCGTTGTTAGCAAGAATCTCGATATCTTTCTCAGAGAGCATTGTTATTTTAGTCATTTATAATTTCTTCTCCTTCTTCGGGTGTCATGATCAGCTCTTCCGCATAATCGAACAAAGGATCGTTTCTCCATCCGAAATTATAAGGCATAATAGTATTTGTTAAAATGTCTTTACACAATTCCAAGAAATCAGGAATTTGAATACCAGTCGGCCTTCCGTGAGAATAATCCTGAATCGATTGCAATGTATCGCATCCGGAGCAAGATCCATATCCTACATACGTCATTAGATATTCGTGTTCATTTGGCTGATAAGTGTTGAAGGGAATAATATATAATATTGTTCCTTGATAATCTCCATCGTCGATCTCATAAATCGCACTAAGGTTAAGAGGTGCGACATGATCTGGAAGATCGCGATTATAGATATTCTCAAATGCAAATTTTACAATATAATCGTAGCCACATTCGTTCAAAACAGTATCTCTCTCAATTGCTTTTCTAAGAAATTCCCTATTTTTATTCCACTGTTCTTTAATAATATTTAACATAATCTATCACTCCGTCATTCGATTTTTAAGTTGTTCTATTTGCTCTTTAAAAATTCTTTGTATATCTCCTCCGACATCATAATTCGCTATTTCACTAATGATCCTGAAACTTATCGTGTTTACAATGGGATGGTAGACTATACAGTTTTCTTTAACATAATAGAAACAACCGATAGAGCTTTCTATTCCACAATCAGTAACGTCATTAATTTTTTGTGTCTTTCCGTCTTTAGTCACAATCGTCAAGTAGAACATTTTCAACCGCCTTTCCGGTGATTAATTCGCTATAAGGTAGCTCTTCAATCCAAACACAAAAGTCCCGCCACTCATCTAATTTGTGAGTTTTGCGAGACTTATAAATGTTGGCCAGAACTTCGTAATTGAGCATGACCGTTCGTCTTTGGTTGTAGCTGGACGGAAGAAGCTGAATCATCTGCCACCAGTATTTTTTTTCTTTGGTTTCGAGATAAGCCATTCTATTAGTATTGAGTAATCCGATTATAATTTTTAAACCGTCTAAAGGCGAAGCATTCCACTCGATTTTAGAATCTTTCGGATACCAATAATATATAGCTTTATTTTTTGCATCTTTGTGATTGGAGTCCAGATGCTCACAACTAAAATCCTCCAGCGTAAATTCCTTCTCATGAATCTTATGCATTGTGCTGCAAGAGTTCGCAACAGTCCCGACTTTATACGTATCGAATTCCTTCCACCAGTACAAAGGAGCCGTAATATCAACATACACGGTAATCATCCGCATGAACTTACGATGGTCTGTACCGGCGTTACGCAGCTTCATTATGAGATCGAAGTCGTTAATGCCTATAGAAAATCGTGTCTTTTGATCTATCCCGGCTTCGTTGCATTCATGAGTGTATATGGTTCTGTCTCCATATATGTATCTTTCGAAATAACAACCATCGCAAGTAAGCCTATCTTTACATAAGCAACTATCACTCTTCTCCCAAGAGTTCATCGGATTCCGCATACCTCTAATCGCATGCTCCCAGCCCAGGACCTCGCAGTTTTCGAATTTAATCATAATTACTCTCCTTTCAACAATAACTCCATAATCACTCTTCTTTAAATATGTCCGGATTATCTTTAATAACCATGTGTAAAGCATTGGCGAGTTCGTCAATCAATTTTTCATCATGATTCACATGTCCAAGATGATCAAATATGGCGTGCGTTAGTTCATGCAGTAAAACCACTTCCATTCTCTCTTGTGTCGCCGGAACAATTCGGATCTCCAAGTTCATGTAATCGATCTCTCCAGAACAATTAAGCTTCCCCAAATCCAATCTCGTAGTCTGCTCGATTCGATATGTTTTGCCTCCGATTTTTACGGTTTTAGGAATAATCATTTAGAATCCTCCGAAATAAGTTGAATTTCATATCCGCACATTTTCTCGATTTCTGACAATGTCATTATTCTAATAAGTTTGTGAGGATCGGGTTTTGTTTTATTTTCATCATTATCCAAAAACGAAGTGAGTTTCTTCTTGCATTTCGGACATAAATCAAGTTTTATTGAAGGAAATGGATGGTCAGTCTTGAAGATTTCATAATACGAGTACAAATCAAAATCATAAAGCGCTCCACATACATCGCATTTCTTTGCGTCAGCCATTTCTATTCTCCTTCTTCGCAATCTTAACAACACGTTTTATGTTCTTATAACGAATCCTTTTCTTTTTGGCATAATCGGCTAAATGAACTACTCTTTTGTTTGAACAATGTTCCGCTGCCTCTTGAAAAATGCCAGTAGCAATTAGCATCGCAACTTCCGACAAACGAATATGCATTTCAAACTCTCGATCGCCATCGATAATGGGAATGTATGGTTCATCCTCGTCATAAAAGTCTTCAATTATCGTTTCAACAGAGTCGATTGGCCCTATGTAATTAGTTGAATTATTTTCTTGAATGTAGTATTTCACGTTTTCCAATCCTTTCATTTCTTTATGTCGGAAATCATACTCTCTAACTTGTGAACTTTATACAAAAGATACAATACTAAACCCCATCGCATTAGGGCGATGACAAGTTCTAATATATCAATTAGTTCCATTTTCCTTACCCCCACCATTTATCATCGATTCCATCATGGTTCCGATTAACAATTTGGTATGAATTAAAGCATCGCTCGGTTCGAATCCTTGATTAAGAAAACTTTTGTAAGTTACTCCCCATGTTTCGGATATAACGCCGATAGTCTTAATAAAGTCGAGCATCTTGTCATTCATAACTATTAATCCTCCATCTTTCCAAGTCGAATCATTTCAACATACTGGCCGTAACTAATATTTGTTCCGTGAAATCGATTATAGTCATTAATATCTCTTATCACTTCGTTTATCGACTTTAAGCTGCATTCTGCCTGCAGGGTTCTGTCATGAACCAACTTTTTTAGTCTTTGTAATTTGTAAGATTCTTCCCATGCTTGTCGCCTACGAATTTCTTTGCAATCGTCACAATAACGCTGATTAGGATGCGTGAACTCAAATTCGGTTCCACAAAAAATGCATTCTCTCGTACTCACCACAAACACCTTCTATTTTTATTATTTTTCCTCTTCCCATTTAACAGGCTTATGAGAATATAAATTAATCGGATCGCACAAACATTCATCACAAGGTTCGTCTTGTTCCTCGTTTTTCTTATATTGACACGTCTTGCAATACTCATTGAAATATACTTCTTTGTAATACTCCTCCATTGTTACTCCTCCTTAATCAAAATCTTCTAGTTCGTTCGGAACGAAATAAGAAGTGCTGTTGCCATTCAACTCTTCAATATGTCTGTCCAATTTTTCTACTGCCGCAGTTAACATGGTGTATAAAAAGTAAGAATGGTTGCACCGATCATTTTTACGAAACGTGCTCTTTATACCGATATTTCCCTTTTTAATAACCATGTGTAAAGAACGGCCTTCGTCGTTATAAAAATCTATATCGTACCCTTCGTCGACAAGCTTTATAAGTTCATCTTCGAAACTCATAAAGGCTCTCCTTTCAATCCCACTTTGTAAATTTACGTTCATTGAATTGCTTCTTTTCTCTCAAAGCTTTACCAATTGCCAAATCAATTCCGCTACGAGATTTTAAATGATAGTAATATAAATCTGTGTATGGCGTATTTAGTCGGTCGATTCGTCCGGACGCTTGCTGCATAACTTTGTAGCTATAATTTTGAGAAAAGAAGACAATCGTGTCTGTTCTGACACAGTTCCATCCTTCCGCTCCAGCAGTGTATTGCACGAGATATATCCATCTCTTTCCTTCAGGTATTGGCTGATGTCGATGACCATTCCATTCTGCGATTTCCGTTTTTTCTCCATAATAAATCTCCTTCAAAATATCAAGCTCGTAATCAAAGTTGTAAAATATGATCATTTTAGGATGCTTTTCAAATAACTCCAGTAAAGCCACCTGCCTGGACTCATCTTCGTTCACGATCCTTCGAAGTACATAACAAAGCCCGCTAGCTTGCTGAATGGGTTCATTTTTATAAGGGTCCCAACGATTGCGCATAGCCTCCTTATACTTTGAAATATCATAGTTGCAATACACATCCTCGTGATGAGAGACAGTCAATCGTTTGAAATCCATATCGACCAAAATGCTATCTCTCAATCGAATGAGTTTTCCAGTCCCCACAAACCGATCGATCTTCGGGTACTTAGTAAACCGAGAATATATAACATGCTCTCGAGTAAACTCTGTCTTATTCCTATAGAACCCATTCGCCACGAATACCGGAATATAATCCTGCCAAGTGTCTCCTGGCGTTGCTGATAACAATATCCAGTCATTTTTCCGAGCAATGTTGAGGAACGCTTTTACCCAAGTTCCGCTGCCTACCACCCTCTGTTCGTCGAATATAAAGAATGCACCATGAACTTCCTTGTACTTTTTGATGTTGTTCCAGCTATCGACCACCACTTTGTTTTTGTAAAAATTCACTTCCGGATTTTTTGACAAAAGAAAAGGAGCTAATTCCCCCTCCCATTCCAAAGTATCACGCTTACGAGCCGTTGTTATAATGTATAAATCTTTTGGGTTCTTCATTTTTATGTAATTTTTAGTACCTAAAACGCCTCCTTGCTCTTTGTAATAATAAGCAAGCGAGGTCCGAGATTTCCCAGACCCCACTCCGCCACAAAGAATGCATCCGTTTTTCATTCGGTTTACCGCGTCTAGTTGATAATCGTACAAACTGATTCCTGACATTTGATCACCTTATTAATCGCGAGATAAGAGACATTAATTGGAATGGATCGTCAATCATTAATTTTTCTAAATCGATATGTAATCCTGTTTCTATCACTTTGTCCATATCGATTTCGAATATCCCGCATTTGTCCCATTTGTATAGCCAATCCAAAATTTCGTATCTGTTCATTCAGTCACTATCGCCCCGTTCATCTTTTATTCCCCTTTCGAAATCATCGTGGTGAACACGCCCTTTAATAAAATAAGCCGTTTAGTTGTTATGCTGTGGTATTTAATTCCGCAACCACTTCGTCGACAATTTCCTGCTTATCGGCTTCCGTCCAATAATCGGTTCCTTTTACCGGAGTTTTACCGTCAGCACCCGCTGCTCCAGAAGGTCCTTGAGGACCAGTTTCTCCAGTATCACCCTTAGGCCCTTGAGGTCCGGTTTCCCCATCCAAAACATCGAAGGACTTTTCTCCGGTAGAATCGGTTATGGTAACTCGATGACCACCCTCAATATCGGTGATTGCTACTGTAGGCGAGAAACCGTCGCTTCCTCCTTTTCCATTTAAACAACCCTTTACTTCGTCAATAAATAATTCTTTCAAATAATCACTCATAGACATTTTCCTTTCTTAAAACTTATCCCATTTCAGGGCGTGTTCCATTATTTTCTCCTTTCAAAATAAAGAGCCCGTCCGTAGACGAGCCCAAATTAACTTTATAAATTTTCTTCCAACCATTTATTTGCTGCTTCCATTTCTTCGTCGGACATGATGCATTCGAAGTGAACCAATTTGCCATTTTCACTTGGCTCAAAATATAAAGCGTGTTCTTTCAAATATTTCGTGAATAATTCTGCCTCGTCTTTAGTTAAATCTAGTCTGCATTGATTAGTCACCATAATACCCCCTCAATAACATTTCCATCTTCGTCGCAAGTCAATATAACAATAGGCCCTCCTGGAACTTGGAACTTCCATTTATTCGGTGCCGGATTTGTGTACCACTCTAGGTCTTCCTCGTGAACCCAGTAGTGGTCTGTTAAATAATCGTATAATCGATCGTGATAAAATTTTTCTGATCTTTGCATGATGAACCCGCCTTTATTTTAGATTGTACTTTCTAGCAAAATATGCATTTACTTCTGGAATAGATTTTTTGTAATATGGTTGGTTCTCTTTGGTCCAAGCGGCTAATTCCTTTTTCGTTTTGAATGGTTCGTCCCAAGATTCACCCATCATAATCATTTCAACTTGGTCAGAAAGCTCGTCGATGAAATTCTGTACAGTCCATCCTTCCCATACAATGCGATTCATGTTAAGCCACCTCGCTTACTAGCTTGATGTTAGTGAGCACGTAATCCCAGCTAGTTCCGAAGTGCGTTACCGCCCAAACATACATGTCGAGATTTTCGTTATAGAATACCAGTTCGTCCGTATACTCCGCTAAAAATTTATAGCCGGATTCAGCAATGATGTAATCTTGAAAAACTACATCGTCGAATTCTCCAGCTACAATCTCCCAGTCAAGCATAGTACGGTCTCGAACTGTGTTATTTAGAATGCATGCGCCAACAATTTTGGATAATGTTCGGTAGTCTAAATATCCGTTCTCCAATCCGTAGCGTGATACTTCTACTCCGTAAGCTTTGTTTCCATACAATTTGATAGTATTCTTTTCCATTGTTTTTCCCTCCCAGGGACTTTAGTCTGGTGTCAGCGCCAGGATTCGAACCTGATAGACCTTATTTCCAACTGACATATTTTAGGCTGTTTCCTCCCGCCCCCAGTGCTGGCCAGCCACTTGAGTAAAATCGCAGGCAACAAAATCTATCGAAGGACCCGCGATAAAGCGCCTTACTGGACATTTAACCGACAGTCAAAGTCGGCACCTAGAAATCAAAACTAGCTGTTGTTACGTAGATATCTGATGAGTATCCAAATTAGCCACAAACCCCCAGTCAAAAATGTTAAAATCACATCTAAAACCAAACCACCAGTGCTTCGCTTTCCATTCTTCTTACTCATGCTCATAGCTCTCCTTTCTTAAAAGATAAAAAGAAAAAGAGCCTCGACTATTTCTAGTCAAGACTCTTACTCTTTATCTGGAGCAATATTTCATCATTTTTTCATACATTTCTGGGTCTTTAGATTTAAAATGCTCCATAAGCTTTTCGTCTTTAGCCGCCCATTTTAAGTAACCTCTAGTTACTGTTTTTAGCACAGCTACAGCAATAACGCTTCCAGCAGTTAAACCAAAACCCTGTTTAATATATTCTTTCATGAATATCCTCTCCCTTCATTATAGGGGCTGTAAATATCGCGGATTACTCCTCTTCGTATTCTTCAGCAGAATATCTTTCGGCAAAGCGATCAACTTGCTGAGTTACATGGATACTCTGGAGATATGCTGTGCGACCGGACTTGCCGTTCACGTCCCAATCATAAGGCCTGATGTCCAGATCAACGCTAAGAATATCAATATGATCAAGACAATCAATACTTTCTTCGTCCAGCTTATTCAACGCGGAACCGGATTTCAGATAAATAGTCGGTCCACGGTCGTTGAACTTGACCTTAACCGGAAGATGCATAAACGGAAGATCGCCGTCCTCACGAGGGGGTTTAATCTTCACGTTCCAGCCAGCTTCGACAAGAGCATCGGCCACTTCCTGATTATCAATAAGGACCGAGAAATTCCTATCCCCTTCTCGATTAAATTTGGAGCCAAGTCCGGCAAAGTTGCGATAAATAATACGAGCGTCATCAATCTGAAGAATACCTCTAGGTGCGAAAGTTACGTGCATAATTGTCAATCTCCTTTAAATATAAATTTTAATAATATTATCTAACATCAAATGGCATGCCATCTTCCCATGGCAAAATATCATTTTCTCTTGGTCTCATGGGGATATAAGGATCATCCGAAACGAACCATTCGTAATCACCGTACTTACCTATCGTTTCGACCGCATCGTTAACGAGCTTGTCATAATAAGAACGGTCGATGTTGGCCTCTTTACCGAGTGTTTTTACCATTTCGGATTCAAGCCAACGATAACCTTTGGCTCCGGTAGCAGAGGAATACTTAACGTTTCCTTCTTTGTCTTTACCTTCGCGAAGAAGTTCGCCGCCTCCGCAGCCTGGCTTAATAGGACAGAACAAACCGACCTTACCTACAAAATGATAGTTGTGTTCGTCTTCTCCAAGATTCTCATTCATATCCAAATATAAAGCCGTACTTACACTCTTCGTTTCGCACATATCACCGAACTCAATCGGTTCCTTGCTAAAGAGCTTTTTAAACACATACGGAATCTGGAATTGGGTCCCAGTGGCAGTCCATTCCCCGGCATGCTTACCGTCCTTATACTTAGCAATGTAGACCGCATCATTAACGAGACACATCCTGTCATACGTCGCCTCATGCTCGAACGTATAACCATACTGTTTGCCATATTCCATGACAAATTGAATAATCTCAGGAGTGGCATCTGGTATCTTGATCGAGTCGGTCTTAATATGAGCCACCGTAAATCCGCGCTTTTGAACCTCGTGCTTGAGATTAATCATGAACAAAGCCCCACGCTTGGCCACGATATTATCCTTATTACGAGAATCATGGAACGGATTATCGAAGCTTGCTGATGTCAAACCATAAACCGAGTTAATGGCGATCTTCAGAGCCTGAGCCAAATCAGTAGCCGCTTCTTCGTCATCCAAGTATTTCGCCAAAGATCCGCCCAGCATCGTTCTAGCCGTATCAAAATCCTTATGTTTGATTGCAATACGGGCATCTCGAATCTCCTGGAATCGTTTCGTATATGCCTCTCCAAAGAGCTGTTCGGCAATGATGCTTGCCGGATGCATACTTGCTATATCTAGCAAAGCAACATTTCCATACATGCCCGGCTCGGCGTACACGTAGCCGCCCTCTCCGACTTCCTCTCCTCGATACGTGGACTTCCCTGCTTCAAATTTGTAACCTGGGAATATAGGTCGTCCGCCACCATCAAATATCGTGTACTCGTCGCCATAGTTGCTGTAAACAACGTTATCTTCGGTGATAGTCACACGATCAGCCCCGTCGACCATTTCGCCCATGTTGCGATAGTTGAATTGATCTTGAGGTTTGCGATTGCTACCAAATATAATTCTCGTAGTGAGAGAGTTAGTAGTGTCGTTTACGCTCATCCCAGCAACGTCCGCCAGAATTTTTCGAGCCGTGAAGTCAGCTTTCCTAGCGTTAAATACAGCTTCCGTCGCTATAACATCGTTATCGCAATACTCCGCAACCTTTGTCCACATTTCTTCAGGAACAGGTTGATCCCAAGGAAGTCCTAACTCCTGATGATGGATTCCTAGGTCAATCTCAAACTTTTTAAGCGACTGCTTTAAACTAGAGAAGTCATAAACATCCGTGTATGAAATATTGTAAGCTTCTCCAAAGAAAGCTCCTCGATTTCCGCTAATTATTTTTTGCGACAAATCGTAAAGCTGCTCATTCGTATACCCAATTAGCCGACCGTATAAAATATGATTATCGTATCGACGACAGTTGAAGCCCACTAATCTGAATCTTAGTAATTCCTCGATTTCGGATGGCGTAGGGTTGATCATTCTAACAACCGGCTTCCCTTCGCCTTCGACTTTCCAGTTAACCAAGAACAGATTAGGAAACACCTCGACATCGTAAAATATCAACGCGGCATCGTCATTTTGAACGAATTCAGACGCCTCATCAGACTTGAATTGCATTTTATTTACTAGTTTGATGCAATAAGCCGATTGGTTAGTGCTGCTTGCTGCGAAAGCTAATACAGCATTTCTCATGTCGGTAACGTCATATTTTAATCCATTAGCGTGGGCATCCTCGAGTATCTTGTAAATGAAATCGATACTGCATTTGGTGCTAGAGTGATACTCCTTATTCAAATTCTTTTTGATGGCCGTTCTTAGTGATTTTTCATTTTTCAAACCATCGAAATTTATCACCTTTTCCTCTCCTTTCAATGGCAATCCAGAACTAATAGTTGCAATCGGCAGGTCGTTGCATTTTGTAAGTTTCCTTCTCAGCGAACTTTTACCTGTGAATACTTTGATTTCGATATGGTCGCTATAAACTCTGCTGAGCTTGGTAACATCTCCATCATAAATATAATGAAGATGCACCCCTGCTCCGCTCTTGCTCAACTCCGCATATGTTTCCGGCCATTTGCTTGCCTCCTCAACGTTTTTCTTGAAACATTTATTTCCGTTTTCGTCCGGAATATCAAAGTCTATAACAATATGATTTTTAGGAACTTTGACATAATGAATCTGAGAAGTGTCAAGATCGGACAATTTAGTCGTTACATCCGCCCATTTTTTAGATGGGGTTTCATTGGACGTAGCATATTGGGCCGGACAGTCCGCGCATTCTTTGTCAAATATCGACTTCCTTTTGCTAAATTTTATTAGTGGCAATTCCTCCTTTTTCTCTTTAACGTCGACCATATTAGTATCGAATTTTTCAGTTCTGAATCCCAAATAATAGCTGCGTATTCTAGAACCATCTTCGAGACTAAATCGCTCTTTATAATCCCGGAAGTAGTTTTTCAATTCCTCTTTGAAAATCCTTTGAGAAAATGGATAACCAACTTTTGCATCGTCGCAATAAGTTTTGTACATCTCCCAGGCAGCCTTAAGAGTCGTTCCATCTTCTTTTTTAAATACATGAAACGAATCGACTATAAAGTTATAGAAATCATTAGATGCCCCTAGCATTGTCACTGGAATATAATCGTCATAATAACCAGGATCGCTAAGGAATACCTCTTTGCAATGATTCGCAATGGCCCCAAGCTCGAACGAAACTTGTTTGACAGCAGCCTTATATTCTTTTGGGCTCAATTTATTTCCGGAAGGAGATACGTCAATTAATCTTCGAAGAAGACCTGATTTGGCATCTGTTATTTTTACCGGCTTATTTGTACCCATGAATAAGAAGCATTTGAACCTGCTAGAATAAGTTGATTTAAACTTTTCATTAACCGTCATCAACTCATGCGACACGAGACTATTAAGCCTCGTATTGTCCTCGATTTTTGACAAGTCGCCATCATGCTGAATCGCTACGAGGGGGTTAGATTTAAACGCCTCCAATGCAAAAGAGTTACTAGACGATCCCAATGCTTTAGCATCAAAGACCGAGTAGTAACCCTCGAATAATTGCTGTATGATGTTTAAAATGGTTGATTTACCTGTACCAGCAGCACCATACAAAACCATGAATTTCTGAATGCGCTTTGATTCTCCGGATACAATTGATCCGATAGCCCACTCTATTTTGCGCCTTTCTTCTTCGGAATATAAAGTGGAAATAAGCTTGTCGTAAGCAGGGGTGTCGCCAGAAATTAATGGGTAACTCAACCTCTTGCTAGCATAATCTTTCTTATTAGTTTCAGTGTTAGAAAATATAAGTTTTTCATCGAGCATAGAGAAGGAGTCTCGCATTTGTTTTTGACAATACTTATGCCATCGGTCAATCATTCCAGATTCGGCATCCCACATGTGAAGAACTTTAAGCTTTGAATCGAATTTATTTTTATTTTCCTCCGCGTATTTCTCAAGTTCCCTATCTATAATAGCCAGAGCTTCTTGTTCATCAGTAGACCACAGTCCGCGCTCTTCGACCCAAATAGCATAGAAGTCCCCACCTCGAATCATGAGATCCGAACTTTTTTTGATTATAAACTTTGGATAAACTTCTACGTCTCCACGATTAGTTCTACGTGTTGCGACAATCAAAAAATCGATCATTACAAAGCTTTATGCCCCCTTAACGTCATCTATCCTTTTAACTTTCTCGGAAAGATCGTTAATTTTTTCTTTATAGATTTTCCGTCTTTTTTCTGAGACGAACACATATGCAGCGAATGCCGCGGCAAGAATAAAAATGTCTTTACGAACCGATCGGACATCCTCCTCATGCTTAAGCAAAGTCCTGGTGACCGTCACAAAAAAATCCCCCATTATTGACTATCTCCTTTCCATTCTTTCTATATAGCTATCCAAAGTTTCTAAGCACCAGTCTCTAGTTCCATTATAAGTAAAAACTATATCCCTACAATACATTCGAACTCTTATACTGTTTTTACCATTCGGAAACCATGCTTCCGCACGTTCGGCATAATCCGGAAAATAAATCTTAAATTCGTTATATACTTTAGGATGTGTCATAACATAACCTCACAAAATCATGTAATACTATCTAGATACCAACAAAGCTGATACCAGATTTCCGCAGTTCGCAAATCTCGATCGCAATTAACTGTAAACAAACCTCCTTCCCCATTCGGTTCGTATTTTCGATCTAGGAATCTATCGATAATTTCGTCGACATATTTTTTGTCAAATCTACTATCGAACATGCTTCCTAAACCCAAATTTACGATCATACCCCAAAACCATTGGCCCGTTCTATCGCCGACAATCGGATCGTCCATTATACTTTCTTCGCATCGAATGGATAAAGCGATCATCATTTCTAAAACAGTACATGGTCTGTCCAGATCACTTACTACGGCATCTCTACTGTCTTTATAACCTTGAGTGATAGCAAATCGATATCTCAATCCTTTTCCATCTTCGGCTCTATTAGCATCTCTTTCAATCGAGTATCGAAAATCGATAGTATGCAAATGCATTAAAAGCTTTCTGTAAGAAATTTGCTTGGAATATCTTTTTCCGCACACAAAGTTAAAAAGCCAGTTAAAGTATTCGTTTTCTATATTCTTATCAGTCATTCTTCCTCCTCTTGATGCGAATTATTATTTACGATGTCTGAATACTTTTCGTCCATACGAACGATTTCATACTCGGCCTTCAACTTATCATTTCGGACATACACTACATCTTCAACATATTCTCCGAAATGTTTAAAAGATTCCAGCCCGACAACGTCATCCGCATTCACAATGGGAATATCGAAATCGTCCGTAAGCACCTCATCCGCATAATAATTGAGACTAACAATGTCGTAATCGTCATCTGCCTGTCCAAATTCTTCTGCTGATATAACATAAGGACGATCCTTTACCTTTGCTTTTTCTTCGGCTTCTATTTCGTATTTTAGAGTTTTAATCTGCTCAGCAAGCTCCTGAAGATTTGGCTTAGCTTCGATTTTATGTTCTTCTGCCGAGTTCTCTCGAACAATATACTCGTATATTTGGTTCTCCTTACGCGAGAAAACCTCCTTTACCGAGTCTATCTCTTCCTGAGCAATTTTCTCATATTTAGTTTTTACTATTTTCCATGTTACCAAGGAGCCAACAGCGGCTCCCATGGTAAATATAAATACTTTAGTCAACATACTCATCTTTGTCTTCCTCCGTTTTCAATGTTACAACGGTGAACGCTAACCCAGCAAATAACAATGAGACACTCATTAAAATGCCTCCTGCTAAATGACGTTTTTTCTTAGTTCCTAATGAATAATCTAACGTGGATAATATTCTTTCCAATCTATCCATACTCGGTTCATCCCCTTATTTAGATAAAATAATCAAACCTCCGATAAAACAAATCCCAGCCAATACTGCCAAAGTGCATGATACGGCAGATTTTTTTTGGGTCATTATTCGTGCTCCTTTCTAAATATCAATTACATAGCAAAACATGCGTAATCAAATATGTCTCGCCATGGATTCCCCGAGCCAACCGCATTGATACCTGTCATTCACAACATGTCAAGAATATTGCCATCCACATTGAAATCGAGAAGGATGACTCTTTCGTATCCATTAACAAAATCTCTGGCGTTCGGTCGGTTTACATCAAAAATACCAAAATCAACAAAGTTATCGCCAACCGGACATGCTTCGTCATAAATCCAACCTACGCATTGACCAGCTTTTGTTCTCTGAGCTCCGAGCATGTCATATACTTCATTCAAGAATAAATGACCTTTCGATTTAAGCAATTCGTTGGCATAGTTTTGTTGCTGAATCAGGAAGAATTTTGACACCTCTGGATCTTTATCCCAGCCAGTATTTCCATCGTCAAAGAATATAGAGTACGGGCTGTAACCATTAGGGTCGACAACATTAACGGTTTGTTTAGTTATCTTTTCCTTTCCTTTTTCATCAACCGAAACCTCTTCGATTTCTTTGGCTTTGATGTTGTACTTAAGCTCGCGATCTAATTCTTTTCCAAAACGCTCGATTACTCGTCCTCTATATTCTTTAAAACCTTTATCGACCGTGGCGTACGCCGCTGCCAATGCTACATTTCGTTGACGAATAATATTATGGGACGCAAGTATACAACCAATAGACGCCAAGCCGAGGACAACTGAAGGCCCATATAATTTGACTAATTTTAGACCCGTTTTGGAATATACGATTGCTAAATCTTTTTTACTATCCTCTTCGCTATAATTTTTCGATAGCTCCGGATCATTAACTGTTTCATGGATTGTGTCGATGGCATCCTTAGTCTCTTCTAAGATGCTGCTAACTTTTGTAGTAGCAACGCAAGCCATAACCGTGCTTACAGCGACGCCAGCAACGCCAGTTACGATTAAAATCTCAGGACTATGTTTTTTAAATTTGAATCCTACACGACTGAAAGTTCTCGTGAAGGAATTCATAACTTCTCCTTTTTTCATCACAAAATATTCTCCTTTTCTATATTTTTATCTAATTCTTCCGGATGATTCGAAAGAACATTGGAAAGAACCCAATATACGAGTAATGCGGAAACCAATGAACCAATTGCTACATTTCTAACTTTGTCATGTCCCCATTCTGCTATCGGAAACATGTGATCTTTTATCCACGTTACAACGTGAAAAGAATTATTAGTCGGTATCAGCTCGTTATCCATCAACAACCACTCCTTTAGCAGCATCCTTGATTGAGGATCGAATGATGTTCATTACAGAAATTGATAAGAATGAAATCCCGGACACTACAATACTACCGATAAAAGTTTTCTGCTTTTCTTCTTTAGTCGTATTTGGATTCTTAAACGATCTATACATCGCCCCGGCAGTTCCTCCAAGTATCGAACTAATAAATACAATAGGAGCTCCTAATACGCAGTTGACGACGACACTTCCTCCGATAATAGCCGCTGTCGGTAAAAATGCAGAAACACTGTTCACAACGCGTTGCGTTTTCAGAATACGAATGTCATTTTCAGCGTCTTCTTGAGAATACTTAGACTCTGGAATATTCTCGTCGGCAAGAACTGTTTCTACATCATTGATACGGTCCTCGTATTCTTTTTTAACCTCGTCTACTTTAACGATTGCTTTGTTGACACTAATAGCTGTCGCCGCAAAAGCAGTAGCTGACGACGCAACAATTCCTATAGTTTTAGCATGACTCTTAACAAATCCTACAATGTTTGAAATTTTGCTCATTATTGTTCATTCTCCTTTTCTAATTTCTCAACATGATCAATCAAATGCTGAAGATACCACATGGCTTTCTTCAAATCTTGAAGTCCGTTTTTATTTTTCCAACGGCAAATGTACTTAATGACATTTCCAGTGTCGGTCGCTTCGATGCCTTTCAGATCAAAAGTAAAAGCCTCGATTACGTCAATAACTTCGAGGCCCGTTTCCGATTGATAATGGTCTGGATGGGATACCATTTTGTCATTCGATTCGTACATTGTTTCCTCCTTAATTAATAGGCAGAGCCTTAGGCAGCTTGAGCATGTAACCATCTCTTACTCTGATCGGCTCAGCGTTGCGAATATTCGTCCAACCATATTTGTTATCCGTATAGTTGCAAGTTTTACCGACCAGGTCGTACATATCCGCAACTGACACTGTCCCATACATGTCGATTAATTCATCCATACGGGAAAGAACGTCCTCGGCTTCTCCTCGACTTTCGAGAATAATGTCATCGTAATTATATCCACTTCTTCCTCTCGACTCATTTCCGTGTCGATTGCTGTCTATCTGATCTGAATATTGCCTATATGATACATACGAAGCATTGGTGCCTCGATGACCTCGTCCAGTTCCGCCATTAAGAATCATATTTATTCCGTCGGTAACGGTGTCGATCACTAATTTCTTGATGGCTGGAACTAATACGTCCGTAAGAAGATAAGTTTTTACATTACTGATATCTTCAGATATAAAAACATCTGTAAATTTTTTAATCTCACTCTTCTTTTTGGTTTTTACAATACCAGTAACAACCTTATCTACTTTTTTTCGTTCTTCTACAGGCTTATCTTTTTGAACTTCTCTGGACTTATGCGAATTTGGTTTATAATCTTCCACTGGCCGTTGCCTCCTTTAACTTTTGTAAAACAAAAAGGAGAATATCCGGTTACAGATACTCTCCTTTTTTGGAAATCCTAGTTTTCATCAATTGGTAATTAGGATTCGCAATCAACAACGTTGTCTTCGGCGCAGTCATCAGATTCCGCCAGTTCCTTTTTAGCTTTGTGCTTTGCGATTAAAGGCTTGATAACTTTCCTGTAGGCGATTGTGCCCACAAGAAGCGTCAACCCGATACCCGCAGCAACGACAAAAGCTTTGTTGGAATTGGTCTCGATGTCCTCCACTGTTTCGATGACCTCTTCGTTGTTCATGATTTCGTTTTCCATTGTCTTTTCTCCTTTCAATGATTAAAAATGGATTCTTCCATTAAATGAATTGTTTTTTTCGCGAATGCAATTATTGATTGTATTCGTAAAACGGAGCATTTTCATGGCAAACTACGATGCAAGGTCTACCGTCATCGGCAATTTGAGAACTTATTCGAACGTCGATCAATCTATCCACATTCCATCCAAGCTCGTCACCAACTCCTATGTGATTTAACCCGAGCTCGTCATAAAATTCATTTAAAGACACACAGCCGCACAAATCGTGTAGCATTTGCTTATTCAGAGTATTTTCGGCTTTCTTTATCAGATCGATATCGGATTCAAAATATCTATCGGACAAGTAATCGTAGCATAAGGTACTACCTCTCTTTGTAACGATTACCTCCGTCTTGCTTACTGGGTTTTTTTCAACGCGGTCTTTATCGATTTTCTCCTTGATAGCCTGTTCCTTTTTCTCACCGAGAGTCTCTACAACTTTGTCTCGATACTCTGTCAGAGCAGTTTCAGAAAGTTTGTATGCCGTCGCCAGAGCTGCTGTTCGTTTCGCATGGACAGAACTAGCCCCTATTAGACAAGCAACCGATATTGTTCCTGTCACAACTGCTGGAATATAACATTTCCAAGTAAGTTTCACGATGTCCTTAGTGGGAAGCAGCTCGTAATATTTAGTTTTGCCCTCGAATTTCCTGCGCTCTTGTTCTTCCCCCATAATTTCTAATGCTTTAGGAGTGGCTTTCACCGCGAGAACTGTCGTGGTAATCATCCCCGCTATTCCGATTCCGGTTAGAATTTCTGGACTTCGTTTCGCCATTTCCATTTGAACTTTTTTGACGGCCTTTGATAGATTCGGTACGCCCATAGTTTTTCTCCTTTCATTTTTAGCAAAAAGAAAAAGAGTCCTTTTTAGGACTCTCTTCCTGCTTTGGCTAGTTGTTCTGCGACTTTTTTTGCAACCTTGTCATCAAGCTCCTTGTTAGCAAAGTAGCTAGTAGCTAGGGATACCCCCACACTAGCAACTGATACTGCAATTTTGATGACTTTAAGCGCTGTTGAGTTCATAATCAACCTCTCCTTTCATAATATAGTCTGTTAATTTCGCGACACATAATTAAAAAATACAAATTAGTATTCTTCAAACTCTGGGAAAGGCTCCGTCATTCGAATTATCGTGCATTCTAATCCGTCTTCCATTACCACTTTTTCATGAGCGAAGTCAATCCAAGCTTCCCAATACATATCATGCAATGCTGGTGAAGACCATCCAAGATAATCGCCATAATCGACTCTTGGAATGCCTAAGAATTCGTAGAATTCATTTAAAAATGCTGCTCCGCCAATAGTAACTTCTTTATTAAGTTCGTATTCAGCATTTAGAACAGCCTCCATAGTCGATCTAAAATATCTTTCGGAAAACTCGTCATAAAATAATTGTTTCCCATCAGATTCATCGTCTATAACTTCTTTTTCATCGTAATTATCTTTTGCCATTTCAGATCGTACTTGCCCGTCGACTTCTTCTCCATATAATTCTTCAACTTTTTTCTTATACTCTTTATAAGAATTGTCAACCAAAGCATATGCGCTCATTAAGGCTGCCTGATGACGTTTGTTTAATATATTTGCACCAAATATACAAGCTATCGTCGATGTTCCAACTAGAATGACTGGAATATAAGCAGGACCTGCTGTTTTTACAACTTCTAATTTTGTAAGTTCTTCTCCTTTTTCTTCTTTAGCAGCGTCTAATAATTTCAAAGCTTTTGGCGTGGCCTTTACTGCCATAACCGTAGTGGCTACTACTCCCGCTGCTCCTATTCCGGTTAAAATCGTTGATGCATTTCTTTTCATGAATCTTTTTGAATAAACTAGCAAATTATTCATGTTTCTCTCACCTTTCGAGTTGGGATAAAAATAAAAGAGAATCATGCCCCTGGGAATCGAACCCAGTCTATTGATATAATCAATCGCGTACCGTTCGCGAATCATGTTTCTCTCATAATACCGCTTGTAATTTTCGCGACAACAAAAAGAAAGAGCCATCGCTGGCTCAATCTAATCCGATAGATTTAATGATTTTGGTGAATTCCTCATTTGTAGTTTCGGCATCTAAATCTGCATGAAGATATATTTTACCATTTACATTTTCGACCTCTATTTGATTAATTCGAATATCTATTTGATATCCGGTTTTCTTAAATATGGCCTTTGATATAAGTTTGGTAACTATATTCCTCATCCATTTTGTAGATAGCTTCAATTTCAATTCGTCCATCTCCATTCCCCTTTCATTTATCTTCATAATAGGAAATGTAAATATCGCGATTCTAAATGAGTCGTCTATCGAAACATGTTTCCCAACGTTTTCTCGGAATAGGCTTGAGTTTTAAAGCCCACATTATTTGTCTAACAGTTACTGTCGGATACAAACCGTCAGTACACTCACCGGCACGTTCTTCGAAATAATCCTTGAACCCCGGATGTAAATATAGAACATCAGTCAGCCAAGGATCTATTTCGCCCCACCAAGTTGTTTTGGCTTCTTCGTCAAATCTTTGTTGTATCACGGCTAATCCTTTATCTTTTATTTTGAATAAAGTACATTTTCTATAAACTGGATGCTCGCAAGAATATGTAGAGCCGTATATAGATAGGTATATAGCCGGTTTTTCATAATGATATCGCATGGCATGCCCCCTTTTTGAAAAAATAAGAGGGCACTTTATAGGCACCCTCCGGCTTTAGATCATATTATTCTTTATTTTTTAGGGAGTAATTTATTTATAAATCCCCTCCCCATTATTGTGGTAACCGTTCCTTCTTTCTCGAAATCAAATGACGCTAATGTTCCCCAAATAGTAACCCCGACCGGAACGATAATTCCTGCCACAGCTATCGCGTTTTTAACAAATCGATCTTTGTTTTCATCTTCCATCTGCTTCGTTTTAAATGCCATATCAGCATTTGTACTCTCTACTTCTGTTTCGATTTTCTCAATATCGATTGCTTTTTCAATTAGCTTGACTAGTCCATCCACCGTCACTTTGTATTTTTCGGTTCCAATTTCCATTTCATTCAATTTCTCGAATTCTGATTCGATTTCTCCACGTAATAGGTTTTCGATTCTCATTTTCTTCTCCTCCTTTGAATATAAGAACTAATACGTTCTATAATAGGGGCTGTTACTTTTGCGAAAGATCCGCATCGTTATCGACTTTTAATATTACTCGCTTACTCTTAGATAAATTATCAAGCTTGCTGATTTCGAATCGATATATGTCTTTTTCCGGGTTAGAATGATCGATTTTAAGAGTTCCGTCGACGGCTTTATTTAATATGAAACACGTTAATAACATTCCGCTTATCAAACCCAATACGAATAACAACATAATAGCACCTCTTTCTAAATCGTTTTTCAAAAATTCCAACCCAGGATTTTTCGACGTTATAAAAATAGCATTCATTCTTGTCACCTGAGTACGGAAAATATAAAGCTAGGTTAAATGAAAAAGAAAGAGCCCTAGTTAGGACTCAATCTTTCATCTAACCTTACTCAAAAGTTTTCTCTAATAAGAAATACTTCTCCATTTCGAACAGCGACTATTATTTGTGACATACCAAATCGCAATGCTGATCTCCTAAGTGCATTCGCGCAAACATTAGGTGTCGAATGCGCAAAATTTTCAACTTTAGCGCACTCTAATCCACTTCGCAGGAACTCCTCAAGAACCACTTGATTTTTGCAATGTTTGTACACCTTCCTAAGTCTCTCTTTCTCCCAAGGAATCAGATTCATTTTAGATTTCCCCTTTCAAATTATAAGATTCCATAAAGGGGATTGTTTTCCTCGCGACAACAAAAAGAAAGAGCCATTGCTGGCTCAATCTCTTTTATTGAATATGGTTTCTTCTAGCGAGGAATAACGGAATTCCAAATATCAACGTGAATAATAACACTGTGGCATCGCCAGTTATAACTCTCAGAATCACCCCAATAGCAATCAAGGCTAATGCAGCCATCTTGTTGTTGAGCGTCCTTCGAAAATACTTGACGAGCTCTCTTTTGATTTCACCATTTTTCGAATTCATATATATCCTCTCCTTTCATAAAGGAGGATGTTTTCCTCGCGAAAAAGATTAGTCACGCATATTACTTAGCAGCCAAAAGAACTTTCTGTATCGATCATAATACGTGTCTCTACTACATGGGATATTAAATCTAGATTTAAGATTTGTATAAGACAATCCTTCGGTTACTCCTTTCAAAATATAATCGCACAAATACTCATCAGCTTCTTCAGCAGCTCTTTCGACCATTTTAATTAGCTCAGCATACTGAAGTTTCTTCATAGCATATTTAGCCGTCAAATCCGTCGGAACATTAGTCGAAGGCATACCGCTAAATATTGACGATATACTGAACTCACTTAAATCTTTGTATTTTTTCTTCCATGACTTATATTGCAAGCAGAAATGCTTTAATTCATAAAATCTATGTCGGTCAATCCAATACTTATTGTTTAATGATAATTCTGGTCTTATCGTCGTCGCCATTCTTCTTTCTCCTTTTTAGTTTCTTTAAAAATATAATCGTCGCTTCTTCTATCTTATCTAGATTAACTTCACCAGTAATTTTTACAGTCGCATTTTTGCATCTAAATTCTCGCAGAAGCATCACTCCTTGTTAGTTTTGCGCGATTACGGGTTAAATATAACATCATCTTAAAAATTATGTCAATATATTTTTCGCATATTTTACTACGAGAATCTTAATCTAGGTTAAAATTTGTTGCATATATGCGAACGTTTGGTGTATGCTATGTTATGTAAAAGAAAGGAGTAATGCTGATGACATTTGGCGAAAGATTAAAACGGCGGAGACTGAAACTTAATATATCCGCTGGCGAATTAGCGAGTCTAATTGGCAAAAATAGGGCGACAATATATCGATATGAAAAGGGCGACATTGGAAATATCCCTGTCGACATAATCGATCCGTTAGCGGAAGCTCTTGATACGACCCCGGAATATCTAATGGGGTGGACCGATTCCGAAGAAGTTGGGACTAGAATCGAACAAGGTAAAAAGACGACCATTTATGTAGCTATACAAGTAACAGAAGCCAAACAGATGGAAAAGTGGATCGAGGAATTAGGTAGAGTAACATTAACCGATGAAGAATTCGAAAAAATAATCGAGTATGGAAAATTTCTGCTATACATGAGAGAAGAAGATAAATGATGTAGTGCTAAGATTTCTTACATAGTAAAGTAGGTGGCATTAAAGGAGGTGAGTACAATGTAGTCGCCTAATTAATTCGCGCATATAACTATAACGACAGGAGGAGAAAACATGACAGTATTTGAAATGAACGACGCAATTGATAACGCGTTCAGTGGAAAAATGGACAAATATGCGATTTATTTGCGTAAGTCCCGTGCCGATTTAGAAGCAGAAAGAGATGGGGAAGGAGACTCATTAGCACGGCATAAAATGATACTAACGGAAGTGGCTGCGCGAAAAGGACTGTATGTAGAAAAAATCTACCAAGAGATCGTATCAGGCGAGACTATTGAGGCTCGTCCTGAAATACAAAAATTAATTAACGATTGTTACGCTGGTAAATATCGAGGGATTTTGATTGTAGACATAACACGGTTATCTCGTGGTAACCAGGGCGATGCGCAAACAATTCTGGATTGCCTAAAGTATTCCAACTCGAACAACGGAATATTAGTAGTAACTCCTACTAAAACTTATGATGTTGCGAACAATTCAGACGACGAAGAATACATGGAATTTGAATTATTCATGTCACGTCGGGAATATAAGATGATTCGTAAACGTATGGAACGCGGAAAGCTCCAATCGATCGTCGAGGGAAATTATTTAGCTACACATCGCCCATATGGTTACAATATCCTGAATACTAAAACAGGAAGGACTCTCATCCCAAATGAAGAGGAAGCCCCATTTGTAAAGAAAATATTCGAATGGACTGTAAAAGAGAATATGACTGCTGGTGAAATAGCAAGACGCTTAACGGCAATGGGCGTGCCTACTTATTCAGGTTCTCCAGAATGGTCGCTGTACTCAATCAAACACATCTTAACGAACCCTGTATATATGGGAAAAATAAGATGGAATGATCGGATGACAGTGAAGCGATTGGTCAATGGCGAGCTAGCCAAGAGTCGTCCTCGCTCTAGCCATAACGACCACTACATTGAAATTGAAGGTAAGCACGTTAAACACGCTCTAATAGACGAAGAAACATTTAGAAATGCGGCTGCGAGATTCCATAGCGATCGAACGAAAGTTGGTCTAAAACTCGTAAACCCATTAGCCGGGCTACTATATTGCAAGGAATGCGGGATGATTATGCAATATAAGGATTATGGCGGAACTAGGAACCCGCGATTAGCACATAAACCGTCCCAAGTATGCAAGGTAAAATCAGCTCTTTTCACCGACGTTATGGACGCTCTCGTTCATGCTCTGAAACTCTATATCGAAGATTTTGAGATGAAAATCGATAATATGCCAGATGTAGACGAAAACACAATAGTAAGTCAATTAGAGTCTTTGCAAAAAGAGAAAAATAGAATCGAAAAAGTGTTATCAAAATTATTCGATTCGTGGGAACGCGATGAAATCACGAACAACGAATTTGCTCAGCGAAAAGCTGTGAATAATGCTCGTATTGAATCTATTAAAAACGAAATGAATAATCTTGAAGAAACGGTTCCGGAAAAAGAGGAGTATACGGAAAATATCATGAAACTATCAGACGCATTAAACGCGCTGCTGGATGATAACCTGGATGCAGAAACTAAAAATAAATACCTAAAGGCTATAGTTAGACGTATAGAATTCAGCCGCGAAAACAACGACGAATTCATACTGGACACGTATTTGAAGTGATTCGATTATTTTTTTAAACTATGTGGGTATCATGTGTGTGCACCTTTGATAGCGCCATGATGATACCTACCTGATTAAAAGGAGGAAATATAAATGAGAGTAGTGTGGAAAGATAGCGCCCAACTGGCGAATAAACAAGTGAAGAAAGAGGTTAAGAAAGTCGATAAGAAGAATAGTAAAACTGCATAGCTGAAGAAAAAGAAAAGGGGTTGCTCAAACGGCAGCCCCTAATCTTTCTATTTATTAATTATATGTTTCTCCTCAATTTCCTCTTTCATATGATCGAATGTTCCGTTTCCATGTAAACCTTTATACGCTTGATGAAGCTTCATCCATCTGTCGAACACTCGTCGAGGAATATTGTCAGAATCAGCATACTGATCATATATTTCTTCAAGTCTGACGCATAGTAATTGTCTTACGCCAGTCTCGAGAGCTGATTCTTTTTTCGTTCGTTCTTCCTCTCTGGCTTTAATTAATTTTCTATTCTCTTTCAATTGCCCCTGGAGAACAAAAATCAATATCGCCGAAACAACACTCGTCGCAATTGTAATTAAATATTCCACTCGCCTCACCCGCCAATTATTCTTTATCTTTTTTGCCCTCTACAAACTGAGTAAACGCTTGGTGCATGCCAGTGGACGCGAGGCCCATAAGAGCGCCGTAAACGACAGACTCGATGGAAAACCCGCTTACGAACGGATTTAAAATCGCACCAACTACTGCCAAAACGATAGGAATATCATTATTAGGCAGCCACTTCATAAAAGAAGCATGCTTAATCAGGTAACCAACCAGTAAGCATGCGACCACAACAACCAGCACAAAATATTCACTTAACACCGTAAAATCCATAGAAGAACCTCCCTCTATATTTAATAATTTTATTCGTTGTATAGTTCCCATCCAGACGGATATGTATCTGGAGAGTAAACATTGCCATCCACAAGAGATTTGTAGAGCACTCCATTGTAATTTACAATATCGCCAGCATTATAAGCATCATGAGCGCCAGTAGGCTGCGACCATACTGGATAACCGCTATCGTCGAGTCCGATGACATCGTATAAAGACGCAGTTATATCCGGAGTCCAATCAGCTTGACTGGTATGGTCTTGAACGACTTTGTAAAGCAGAGGATCGCCAACACTATTCTTACCGTAAGTAATATAATCCCCCGTTCGGTAAGCCTTCCCGATTTCCCATTCGTCAAATATCATCGGGACCTCCATGGCTTGATCGTCTGTCAGCGAGGTTCCTAATATTTGAAGCGCTCTTCTGATTTGTTCCATAGCTTGTCTTTTGTCGGTCATTCGGTCACCCCTAAAAGAATATTCAAAAGTTCTTCTGTGGTGGGTTTATTTCGTTCCTCCTCGATAGCCTCAAGCTCCTCGGCGGTGTATTCGATATATCTGTAAATATCCTCATACTCATCCCAAGCTTCTTTAGCTGTAACACCGGGAACATCAATAACCCATTCGACATCTCTACCGCCGTTCGGATACTCCGCAACAGTCTCCCAATGACCTTTTTCTTCGACTGCTTCAACAGCATCATGATGTTTTACAAAAATATTTTCTTCACGCAAATATCCTTTTGAAAAATCTATTTCTTCTTCGAGCAATTCATTATTCAGCTCGTCCAAGATTCGCATTTTATCACTCCTTTATGCGGTCCGTCTCCAGATTGAAACTTGAATATATGGAGGCATGTTATTATGTGCGTTTCCGCCGCCAGTGTTATTCGTTCTTATATTACCGGTATAGCCAGTTGTGCCGGTAGCTGTCGGAGCATGAGTGGACCACGTTTGCGACTGTCCAGCAGAATTATAATTTAATAGATAATGCTGATGGCTCGGTATCTCATCTATCGTCAGAGTGACAGTAGCCGAACCTCCGGTATATCCGATTGTAGCGGACGAACCGACCGCGTAAAGAAAATAACCAGTAATCCTAGTCCAAGTTCCTCCGAATAATGAAGCCGGAGAAGTATGGCTATACGAAATATAAATACTGTTTACTGGATAAATGGTATCTAATAGGCCTTTTACCGCAGTTATTTGTGTATATCCGCTTGTTGGGGAACTAGCATAGCCTACCGATACTTGGTCATACAACGTCCATCTATCGACGAATTTATTCGCACAGCTTTCCAATAGTACTTCGAATTTGGCATAACCATATGAATATGGTATATTGACCCATAATTCATAGACTCCGGTCGTGTAAGCAAGAACAAAGTTGGACGGATTCAATCCGGTATCCGATTCAATTACGAGTTCTGCTTCACGGTGAGCCCCGTTTGCATCCGTACGGAATTTTGCATTTATTGTTCCGTAATCAACCACGTCGTTATGGTCATATGTTACTCGGAATGTTATTTGTTCTCTGTCATTTGAACTGGTAGTAGTCATCGACGCAAACTTGTACCATGAATTATCGGATTTAGAGCCGGATTGTCCAACTATGCACCTTTTAGGTCTTACAAATTGACCTCCGACGACTAGTCCATTATTAAATTGCGCCGGGTATTCCACCTCGAATAAATTGTCCGTGGTTGCCGGTTTTCCAAACGCAACTCCAGTTCCTCCGGCTTTGAAGTCTATAGGAAATTCCATCGGAGCAATGTCCTGGATAAGCTCATTACTCCCAGAAGCATCGGCTACCGTAACTCGAATGTTATAGGTCGTTTCAGCATCGAACGATCCGCCTATGATTTTTTCGATTGAGCCACTTGTACCACTAGCTGATATGGATGCGGCGGACCCCCAAGAGGTAGCACTTTCGGTTTTATAGTCAATTTTAATAGACGACACCGCTTTATCAGTCGCCCATGAGAAGACAACAACCGCATATGTACCTTCGTCCGAAAGAGTTCCACTCGAAGTACATCTATCAACGGTCATATTTGTAATCCTCGGGACGGTATACGCTAACTCCCAGATGGCATATAACACAATCGAGGCATTGGCGGTATATGCATCCCCAGGCTGATATGATACCGTTGTAGAAGATGAAGAAACACCCCATCCTTTGAAAGTGTAATTAGTACGGGTAGGAACATCGCTGGATAGCGTTAAACCTACATTATGCGTTTTAACTTGCGTTCCTGGTGCTCCGGTTCCACCGTTATCAAAATATGCAACCGTGTAAGTATTAGCAGTCCATTGGGCTTTCATGGTCGTGCTAGCATCGTAAGTGTAAGATGCCCCAGGAGAGAACGTTGCATTTTGTGCTGACGACAACCAATTTTTAAAGGAATATCCAGTACGCGTCGGTTTGGTACTCGACAGGGTAAGAGCTGTCCCAGCCCATTTTGTCTGGCTTCCTGGCGCGCCCGAGCCACCATTAGCACTATACGAAACGGTATAAGACGTTTTAGCCGGGATCGAGATAGTTCCAGACCCAGACATAGTCCCGCCATATGTTCCGCTCCATGTTAAGTTCATCGGAACAGATATGCTAAACGATGCCGACCGTGCTGACGTTCCTTTACTGACGGACACGGTACCGCTAGCGACGGTGTTAGTTCCGGTTACGCCATTTATAGCATAAGTAAAAGGCCCAACCGATTTACCGTCAATAGTTACAGAAACCGTTCTGTTACCAGCACCAGATGTAACCGCTGCATATTGGGCTACATATTGCACTGTATATGAAAGTGTAACGGTTGTACTGGCACTGCTAGATTGAGTGACAGTTAACTTGAAATATGGCGCAGTGCTCACCCATTGTTTAGTTTGGCAAGATGCCATTCAATCAACCTCCAATCCAGCGCAAGCCCATATTATTATTTTTACGTTTTCTCCACACAAAACCGGTCCCTTCACCAATTTGTAATTCATTCTTTATAATGGCTCTTTCGATATAGAGTGTTTTATTACTCACATAGGCGATTTTATCGGACCCTTCGAGGAATTCAACAGCAGTATTTGTTATTCGTACCTTAAAATCGTTATCGGATTTTCCAAGCTCAATGCACGGGTTACCACTGTCGTCGGTAGTCATGTTGATATAGGCGGTCTTTTCACCAAAATCGGCCGCAATATCTTTTAAATTTTCAATAGCTTTATCGGCTACGTCAGACCTACCAGAAAGCTCATTCAAAGCGCTAGCGGCATCGTCCAACTGATTATTGATACTGGATATGTTGAACGTCCAGCCATCGGATGTCTGAGTCATTGCGGATTGGCCATTTTCGTCCGTAATAAGCATGGCTATGGAATCGGAAATTTGTTTTATTTCTGATTCGGAAACAGTAACGCGAGCTTTCGTGGCGTCCGCTGCCGCCTTTGCGTCGTTGGCTGCGGTTTGAGCGTTCTCAACCTCTACTGTCGTTGCCATATCCTCCGGTGCAGGAGTCCAGTCGGTAGCCTTATTGCCATACTCCAATTTGATTCCAGTAACCCATACTTCACCGGTAGAAGCTGATTCGAGACCTATCCATAACCGATTTAAAGTTACAGAAGCGACATCACTTCTAAATGTATATGAACCTGTTAATCGAACCCAATCACTAGTTCCGCTAAACCCATTAGAAGTTCCGACAATAATAGGCCAAAAACTAGTAGTAGTCCCGTCCTCTAAAGTATAAGTTGCCGAACTTTTTCCGATGTTTAAAACGTTATAATAATTTTCGCCAGCGGTAACATTTTCGTATTTCACCCAAAGACTAAGAGTAAGAGTCTTCCCTACTAGCTCTTCAGTCGGATTCAAAAATCGGTCTATTCGAATTTTATCCTCAATGGTAGTGGTATGAAGAGCCTGACTAAAACCTGTAGGATTTCCTTCTTCCAAATCCACTACTTCAGGATCTCCAACGAATGTAGTCCCGTCTACCATGCGCCCTCTGGAAAAATCTCCGTTTACCCAAAGATTTCGACTTCCGATTTCAATTTCATTAATCGCTGTAGTAACTTCCGTTTTAGTAGCCCTTAAAGAAATTTGTTCGGAATTTTGACTAATCGATGTTTCCGCCGAAGTCACCCTTGTCTCCAAACTGTTAACTGCTTGTTGAGCCGAGTCAGCATCAGCTTGTGCCTGATCCGCTGCCGCCTTTGCGTCGTTGGCTGCGGTTTGAGCTGCTGCAGCATTGGCTTTCGCCGTATTAGCAGTCGACTGAGCCGTAGTAACCGCCGCTTGAGCCTCCGCTATCTCTTCTTCTGTTGCGTCAACCCGAGACGTAACGTTTGCTAGATTTTGCTGAGCCGTTGCAAGGTCCGCCACAGCTTGTGCTGCTTTTGCGTCGGCATCTTCAGCCGCACTTTGCGCCGCTTCAGCATCTGATTTAGCAGCATCTGCCGCAGCCTGTGCCGAAGAGGCGACGGATTGAGCATTTGTCGCTTTTGTGTCCGTCGACGCTAAAGCGGTCTTAGTCGCATAAGTCTCACTAACAGTTGACTTAAATCCGTCGAGGCTTGCTTCTACACTGGTTACTCTGTCGCTGACAGTCGTAACGGTGCTACTATCAGCTTTTTTAGCAATTTCCGTAGTGTGACTTGCTACAGTGGCCGATATATTATCAACTTCCTGCTCCAGAGTAGAATATTGGGTCGACAATTCACCAGTAGCGTCATCTATATCCTGCTGCCATACCTTACTTGTTATTTGACCTTGAATGGTAGATATCTGAGTTCCTTGTGAGCTGACAGTAGTGCCCATGTTCGTTACATCGGTACTCAACGATGTAAAAGCCACATCAAGAGTCTGCTTTTCGTCATTCAAGTAAATCTTGATAGCATTGATTGTTTCCGTACTACCATTAATTTCTGTAAATAAACTGCTAATATCCAACTTACTCGCCGAAATATTAGCATCTTCACTAACCATGTCATTTCGAATGATGGCGTCTTTAATAGCGCTATCTGTAATTCCGCCTTCACTAAACATCAGATTTCCAGACGCATCCCAAATATTAATCGAATAATCATTAGAAGCATCTTTACCGATTTGAACTCTGACTCGAGTACCATCGCTTATCTGAATAGTTTCATCAGAAATGATAAGGCTGCCATCTTCCGACATAACACGAACGTTATTGGTTATAATGTCCCCAGCCGTTATTTTATCCGCAGAAATATTTTCAATCATGGCCGATTTAATCTGCGCATTGCCTAGCTGGGCAATTACAGCATTGGCGAAAGAAGTTTGAATAACTTCACCACTAGCGGAGCCAAATATCAATGTGTCAATACTAGCCACATCGGCATCCAAATCGTCGATTCTGGCTATTTCAGCGTCAAGACTCGCAATAGTCGCATATTTGATGTCAGCATCGGCCGCTGATAATTTATTAGCTTCGAGGCTATCAATGTGACCGTTAATAGCCGCTAAATCACCGGTTACTAATGTCTCGAATTCGCCATAATCGGCTTGGAGATTATGAATATCAGCGTTAGTAGCCTCTAGATTTTCAACCGTGGCATATTTACCGACTAAAAAATCAGCATTGATTTTCTCAGCTTGTAAAGTCTTAATCTCTGCATCATTTGCAACCAATTTTTCATTGATCGTTACATTATCGGCTTCGAGTTCGCCAATCGAAGCTTCGCCAGCGGTCAATCGATTTTTAATTGTCACGTTTTCAGAAACTAAATCATCAATCCGACCGACCTGGGCTTCAAGCTGCTTGGTGCTAACTTTGTCAGCAATGACTATTTCGAATTCTGATATTTGATTGCCAATTTCTTGAACGTCGCCGGTTCTCGCTGCTGGAGAAGATGAATTACCAGTAACAGTCGCAGAGTGATCTTTTATCATCACTGTTACTCGTTCATCATTTTTAACGTCTGCGGTAGTCGTTACCGGAGTCAATATATCAGACCCGTCGAGCTTAACGTAAGTAACGTCGCCAACGACAACTGTTGTCCCACGAAGCGTGGTCTCTTTTTTAGTGGTTTTGTCATCATTGACGACTTTAGCAAACTGGGATATTAAATCGCTAGACAAACCCATACCGCATCACCTCCACAGTTTAGTAGTAAAGACAGCAGTTTCGGATACCGAAACCCCAGCGTCGCATTTAATGGATTGGCTTATAACTTTCGCTTTAATATCGGTTATTCCAGCTCTTGTGTAATTAAGTCTAACGCAATCTCCTACCCTAACCGGACAATATCCGTGACTGTATGACACGGTATATTCGAGAGTGGATAATTCTTTCAAGAGCTGTTCCGCATACTCGTCTATCTGCTTATTGGTAGGATCTCCAATTAAACTCGGATCGGTTTCTCGATAGACAATTTCCCGACCTCGATTAACCGTGGAAATCGGGCTGTTGCTGTCGTCGTTAACTACCCTTGCATAATACGGAGCTCCTCGACCAGAAGAATAAACAACTTCCACGACATTAGGAATTCCATACAAATCATGGTTCATGCTTATTTCCGGCAACAAAATCGAACTATTATTATCGTCGTAAGTCCAAACAGGCTGCAAAGAAGCCGTATCCTGCTTCGGAGAGAAGAGAATACGGCCCAATTCGTCAAGATCGAACGTGTACTTTGCGTTTGCCAATAAATCTGTAACAAATGTGATCCAAGTGTCATTAGGGTCGGCTACAAAATCATCGTAAAGAGTTTTATCGCAATTAGCTTTTACTACCGGAGCCCTAACATTACTTTTAGTTAAAGTATATGCAGCGTCTAATATATTTTCATTTTTGGCTATGAAATACCCCAAAGGAGGAGGATTTTCTTTAAGCTCTAATAAAGGAGTATAGGCATCCATAGACACTGATCTGACCATCCCATCGAAGCTAGACGAAGGGGTTTGAACCAGAAAAGTACCAAGTGGATGCCTATTTCTTACTCCATTTTGAATTGTTATTAGGTAAATTCTTATATAGCATTCGCCAACGGATTCTACGATGTCAATACTCGCAGACCCGAGCGTGTCCGCATCAGAATCTCGGTTGATCGTGCATGATTTGACAGTATCAAGCATCTTAACATCTTTCCATGTTCCTGGGTCGACTATATAATATTCAAAACTTTGTTGCATTGATGATAACCAATCAACCATGTTCAAATGCCTCCTTCAACTCGTGTTATGTTCAAAGTTACCGGTATAGTCAATTCCAGATGCTTTTGACTAAACGATACTTTGATGTTGGCCCAATAGCCAGTTCCTGACGGTTCTCTTACATAAACATCGCCAGCCCAAATTCCCAGTCTGCGCAACGCATAAATGGTTTCCGTGTCGCTCTTTTCGATTTCGACATTCCAAGTCGCTGTTTCACCAACGTGGGTTCCGTAATAGCCAACCGGATTTCTTCTCCCAACATACTTTACTAAAGTAACATCGGGATCGGTATTGTTAGCGACATCTATGTTATAAGGAAGTTTTAACAACGAACCAGACCAACCAGGCTGTGTTGAAATATCGTCGCCATTCACATCGAAATACGACCAGTCTTCACTCCACTGAATAATTACGGCTTTTCCTCCTGTAGGATATCCAGGCAGATCGTAATAACTAACGGCTCCAGTTGAAATGCTTGTCGCTACTATTCTGTACCGGGCATAATCCAAAGCCGGATGAGGATCTGTAACGAACGTATTGGGAGTGTTACTTACTCCGGTTGCAATCTCGGTAAACCGACCATCGTATTCTCGCCTATATACAGACAAAGTTACATCCTGTATGAGATTGCCAGATGCGACCGATGAATAATAAAATTCAGAACCGCCAGATACAATGCCGAGCGATACTTCTTCTCCCGTTTCCGAATAAATTTTTTGAACAGATGACTTATTTAACTCGTTAGTCGTAGTAAAGTACGAATCTCCTACTTTGTCCACTCTGTAACGAGTAGGCGTAATAGGAGCACCGGCGTCGTCAACATATTTTATACAATAAGTCAATTCAGTCCCGTCGGAATACGCCCCCACTAAAACCTCTTCTCCCGTAGTTGTATATACGCTATCTAACAAGTCGGTAGTTATAGATTCTGTAGTAACGGTATACTTTCCGGAACTTTCTGTAACCTTGTAATAAGTTGAAGACGGAGCTTCGCAATACGGTCTTATGGAAGCGGCTAACGTATTAGGGTCGACTGTTATCTCAGCATTCGGCTGGTATTGCACTTCTGTCCAACTAACCGAGAAAGTTAATTCCGACTCAGCAATTAATCCAGAATTCATTGATACAATACAGCTAACTGTATAACTTATACCATTCTCTAAATCGATGTTCCCGGCAGACATTTCGACCATTAGGATATCATTAATATCGAAATACTTGGAATATAATTGTTCGCCCTCACTCACAACTCTTGTATTACCTATTTGGTCTACGGTCTCGTAGGATTCATTAGCAGTTATGCTAAGATGATATCCAACTGGAGCTTGCGTGTTCGGACCCGCAACGCCTTTTATATAAAAAGGAAACGAGTCGAGGGTTTCAATCGCAGCTCCATCCGAATCGAGCATACTAAGTGCTAATGTAGCAGGAGCATAAATATCGACTACTCTAAGAATTGACCAATCGCCATAAACATTCGTTACTCCGGCTGTTCTTACCCGCCATGAAATTTGAGCACCAACCGAATACTCGGAAGTGTCAAATATATAGAAGCTAGTCTTATCCTTCTCGTCGGGGTCGTCAGTATTTTCAACTGTAATGTTGGGAGTAATCGGAACCCCGTCAATAGATACTTCCAGCTCGGCAAATGTCTGACTCGAGCCATCTTCCGCATTATGCACCCAGTAAAACGTCAAAGGTTCGCCAGTTACTACCGTAGTAGTCGACGACCAAGTTGTAGGAGCGGCGGGAGGCTCGCCGACATTTACCGATTTTATTTCGGACCAGTCAGACGAGCCTTTTTCATTAACCGCCCTAACTCTAAAGAAATATTCTCCGCCAGACAATTTATAAATCGTATATTTTGTGCTGGCATCCGGAGTGGCAGCCGTAGTAGTGTCTCCTCCGTTATCGAAATATTCCTTATGAGTCGTGTACTCTATTTCATAACTCGTTGCGCACTCGACCTTGCTCCATTCCAAATAAACCGAATAACCATCTGAATTTTGACCTGAAAGTCGACATTGAGTGATGTTTGATGGGGCCGATGGATATGCCCGTACAGCTTCGGAGAAGGGAGACCAATCACTTTGCAATCCGTTCCTTGTAAATTTACATCTAACCTTGTATTCATAACCAGGATTAATGTGCCGAACATACGAAACCTTGTTAAAGTTAGTATCTATGGGCAGCGGATCGGAAACTGAAAATGGCATATAGCTACTGTAAACGACTTGAAATACAACTCGATAACTTTTCGCATTTCCAGCCGGTACATCGAGTTCTTCAAGACTGGCCGTAAGCCGATGAATCTCATCGATTTCAACGGATGGGGCAGAAGGAGGGGAAATAGGGTCGGAGACGGTGTACGTTTTACTAACTTCCCAGCCAGCAGTCCACATTGGAACCTTTTCCGTGGTAGTGGTAGTCGCAATATTTGGGATGTTATATTTATTACTATTAGAAGTAGTGACTTCTTTTTCAACCTCATCCGAAATCGGTTTGACTCTAAATCTAACGGCCGAGGCGTTTTCTGGTATGTCATAAGTTGAATATAGAGATGACTTGTAAAAATCTTTATCGACGGTTAATTCGCTATCTTCTCCGACAAACCATAAACCATCCAACGTCGCGTATTCCCATATGATCTTATAGCTAGCCGTTGTGGTTGCTTTGCTCCACTTTTCCCAAGAGCATAGTAAAACCCTATCGTCTGTAGCAAGTAGATTCGGCCCATTCAACCAAGAACTACTTGACGAAGAACTAGACCCTCCGCTCGACCCGGTGGTTCCTGTAAGTTTCAACACCTGTCCAACATAAATTAAATTCGGATTGGAAATACCATTTATCTTAGCCAAATATTGATATTTAGAAGCCGACCCTAATTGTTCCAGAGCGATCTTTGATAGGGTATCTCCAGCTTTTACGGTATATTTATCCGCCATAATTACCTCCTCCTTTCCACACGAGCAGCTCTGACAAGAGTCTTAACTGCATCGGTAATATTGCTTCCATCGTCGTAAGTAATGCCATTAATAGTGTAAGTGTCACCAGAACCGCTCCCGATAGTCTTTCCAAGCTCTCTAATAGCCGAAATGACATCCGAATTAGTTCCATTTTGACGGTTAAGCATAGAAGCCGATATTGCACCGACAGACTTAGTGGCCATCGACAAAGTACGCCCACCTAATATTCCACCAATAGCGTTAGCTCCAGATTCAACATCAGACAAATCTAACACCGGCCTTATGGTAGGCTGCGAATCGATGTCGTTATTTATAACATCGGAAATTCTCGTTATCGAAGACTTAAGTCCGTCTATAGAAGCTCTAGCTAAAGCTCCACCGGCCTTATCCGCTTTTTTCACATTGTCTCCGATAGCGTTAACAAATGCCCCTCCAAAGAAATCGCCAATTTCATAACCGACTTTAGACGGAGAATGTTCGTCAAGCTCTTTTCTAGCTGCATTAGCGGCCGCCCTGGCCATAGCTCTTGCTTTAGCCGTTGCTTTATAAGTATTAGAACTAATTCCATTTGCGAAACCTTGAACGAGATTGGCCCCAGCAGAACTAAATTTAGTTTTTGCATTGCCAATTTCTTTAGCAGCATCGGAGGCCAAATCGGAGCAAACTTTAGTAAGAGTCGATTTCTTTCCTTTTGCGCCATCTACGACTTTCGTGATTAAAGTTTCCCCAGCTTTTTTGACTTTATCATGTGCTCCTTCGAATTCCTTCACTAAAGCATCGACATTGGTTTCTGCCAGTTTAGCAAGAGCCTTGCTAAATCCATCTGTAGAATCCGATTTTATTTTACTGGCATTTTTCATAGTTTTAATCATTTGATCGACGCCTTGGCAAGCAGACTTGATTTTATCGCCATCTATCTTGTTTGCGAAATCGATAACGGAATTAGTTACATTACGTGTTGCATACACAGCAGTCGCAGTTATTCCGCTTGTATTTGTAAAATAATTGCTAAGTTTTTCTCCAAACGTTTCAAGATTTGTTCCAAAGGTCTTAAGCCGGTCTGCATTTTTAGGAACCGTAGCAGTCATCTCAGCTAACGACTTACCAGCCTGAGCAGCGGCAGTCACATTTTCCGGACTAAACCCTTCTCCAAACGACATGGCAAAATCGTTTATTGCTGTACCGACGGCAGGAAGATTCTCAGCAAACTTTGCAACGCCGCTCTCTCCAGAGAACCAGCTCTTCAGCCCGCCTTCATTCGGAATTATCGATGTCATTTCCGCTAAAGCTTTACCAGCTTGAGTAGCGGACGCAACAGCTTCAGCGTTTATTCCCATTGCAGCAAGAGAAAATCCTAATAATCCAGCGCCGAGAACTGGTAACTGGGTTGCAAATTGAGCGACTCCACTTTCTCCGGAGAACCACTGCGTAAACCCGTTAACGTTCGGGATTGCGTTGGTCAAATCGACAAGGGATTTTGCAGCTAGAGCGGCAGTGGCCACAACATCCGGTTTAACACCAGTAGCTGCTATGGAAAATGATAACAAACCCGCACCGAGAGGAGCTAAACTATCAGCAAACTTCGCGACACCATTTTCGCCCGTGAACCATGCTATAATTCCGCCTTCATTCGGTATAGTGGCGACCATCTCAGCTAGCGACTTGGCCGCTTGAGCGGCCATGACGACATTAATAGGATTAATTCCGGTTATTTCGTCCGAGAATGCTTTTAGACCTTTACCGAGATCGGGCAACTTGTCTCCAAATTTAGCTATGCTATTATCGCCCGTGAACCATGCTATAATTCCGCCTTCATTCGGTATAGTGTTGGCCATTTCGGCCAGCGACTTGGCTGCTTGAGCGGCCATGACGACATTAATGGGATTAATACCTTCGACGGCATTGGAAAACCCGAGAAGACCTTTGCCCAATAATGGAAGTTGAAAACCGAAACTAGCCATGCTATTGTCGCCGGTGAACCACGCAACAACTCCTCCAGAATTGGGAATGGTATTAGCCATGTCCGCCAAGGATTTAGCGGCGGCCGTCGCCATCATAACATTTACGGGATTAATGCCTTCTACGGCGTTTGAAAATCCTAATAATCCTTGCCCTAATATAGGTAGCTGGAAACCGAAACTAGCGATGCTATTATCTCCAGCGAACCAAGCTACGACTCCTCCAGAATTAGGAATTACGGACGCCATCTCTGCAATAGATTTAGACGCTTGAACCGCTACTTCTATATTGTCCGGATTTAGACCGGCCACCGATACCGAGAAAGCTAACAAACCAGCGCCAAGAACCGGAAGCTCAGAACCAAACCGAGCTATACTATTGTCTCCAGCAAACCAGGCCGCTACGCCACCTTCATTTGGTATAGTAGATGCCATATCAGTAATGGCCTTAGCTGCCGTCGCCGCTGCTACAATGTTATCGGGATTTATGCCAGCAACAGAAACAGAGAACGCTAATAGACCAGCTCCAAGAACGGGTAATTCGGAACCAAACTGAGCTATGCTATTTTCTCCAGCGAACCAAGCCGCGACTCCGCCTTCATTTGGTATGGTACTGGCCATATCGGTGATAGCTTTAGCGGCTTGAGCCGCTGCTACGATATTATCCGGATTTATACCGGCTACCGATACCGAGAACGCAAGTAACCCGGCTCCAAGAACCGGTAATTGTTCGCCAAAAGCCGCTATGCTATTTTCTCCGGCGAACCAAGCTACTACGCCACCTTCATTTGGAACGGTGTCGGCCATAGCAGTCAAGGCTTTAGCAGCTTCAGTCGAAGCTTGTAGAGCAGCTACATCGATACCCGCTACGGAGTCGGCATAAGCTTTCATATATGGACCAAAATCAGCTATCTCTTGTCCAAATTTAGACAAAGACGACCCGCCGGTAAGCCAAGAAGTTAGGCTTTCCAAGAGATTGGCTCCGGTAAGAGCCATTATTATACCGACAAGAGTCTTAACGCCATCCATGGCAGATGGGTCAATCGATTTCGCCCCATCGATAAATGGTTGAATATTGGTCATGAACGTAGACAAATCGGTTCCGATTTGAGGGAGAGCCGAAGATATTCCTTTACCTATACCTCCGATAAGACCGCCTATGAATTGTCCAATGGCGGTTCCAACTTTTTGTAAGAAATCTCCTCCCTCGCTAACCAGCCATTCTAATCCTGGTATCTGGGCGAGAGCTCCTATGGCGGCCAAAACAATACCCAATTCGGTAACGACCGCTCCGAATCCTAATACTCCAGCCATCGCAGGAGCTGTAAAAATAGCCATGGCAGCTAAAGCGGCCATTAATGTTGTCATAAATCCAACGCCAAGTATGCCTTTTATCAATATCTCAGGATCAATACTCTTAAGCGCATCGATTACACCAGTAAAGAACGACATTATGACGTTTACGCCCGCCTGAATAAGGGCAGGCAATTTGGCGGCTATTCCGTCGAGTAAAAGGATGAGGAAGTCAAACAAAGCGGCTACAATCGTGGGCGTATGCTTAACTAAAGAAGCTAATAATTCGTCTACTAAGACAAACACGCCTTCTACTATCGCCGGAACACATGTTACGATAGCATCTACAACCGCTAATATGATAACGGTAACGGCCTTACAAATCGCATCCGCACTACCGGCTATAACTTCACAGAGTTTGATGATGCCCACTCCGATTTGCTCAATCAAATACGGTATCAAACCTATAAGACTCGATACAAATGCAACGATCGCAACGCCACTTGCCGATAGTGCTGCCCCCAAAGCAGTAAGCCCAACCGCGAACAATAAGACCCCGGTTCCAATGGCTGCTACGCCGACCCCCAACAAAGCTATCGCTACCGATAATTTCAATATTGTTCCAGTCAACGGTTTCAGCACTAGTCCAGCAAGTCCGATAATAACAAATGCTCCAGCTAATGCGAGTAATGCCTTTCCAATCTCGGCAAGATCCATAGAACCTAACCCCATCAATACTGGAGTTAATACTGCTAGAGCAGCCGAAACAACAAGCAAGGCGGCCGCTCCGAACATAGCTTTTTTCATTGCGGTCATAGCCACTGCAATTATAAGCAACGATCCGGCAAGCGCAACTAATCCTCTAGCTATCTCCTCCCACGACATGGATGACATTATTTTAAGAGCTCCACCTAAAATGACCAGACCAGTGGCGATTACAGGCATAGCTAAAGCGCCAGGAATGGCCTTCTTCATAAGCTTCATAGCAATGGCTATAATAGTTAACGACCCAGCTAAAACGACTAAACTCCTAGCCACATCGTCCCACGACATCGTAGCCATTATTTTAAGAGCTCCGGATAGAACAACCATCGCCAAAGCTATCGTTATCATCCCAGCGGCTTTATTTCCCATATTTTTAGGAAGTAAATGGACCACGGCTACGAGAGCTCCTAAACCAGCAACCATGGCGACTAATCCTCTAGCCAGTTCATCCCATGACATGCTGCTCATTATCTTTATTGCTATAGCCAATACTAATAGTGCAGAAGATAATTTCTTAATTGCTTTGGCTGATTTGGTTACGTTCTTTTCGGGAAGAAGCCTCACAGCCGCGACAAGCGCTCCTAAACCGGCCACCATTCCGAGTATAGCTACGCCCATCTCTTCAAGAGACATAGTACTAAGAATTTTCAATGCCACAGACAAAACTAGCAACGCCGCAGATAATCCAAGCATCGCACGAGATATTTTGCCCATACTATTAAAGCCTTTTCCGCTGGACATCTTTCCGAAGATAGCCATAGCGCCCATTAACTCGATAAATAAAGTGGTTATTGCCCCCAAAGAATAACCTAATTTCTCGGAATCAATTAACGATAACACTAGCAAAGATGCCGCTAATATACCGATAGAAATTGCTATGGTTTTTAATGTATTGGCTTTTATTTGGCCAGTAAATGCATTAAGAGCATCTCCGACTCCGCCAAGAATATCTTTTATGCCATCAAGGAACCCACCGGCACTATCGGTGATTCCAGTCAGAGACTTTATAAATTTTCTAACTCCCAAAAGAATGGCAGCAAACACGCCACTATTGAAAATATCGAATAAAGAATTATAATCGGCACCTTGTATAGCTCCGCTAATTCTCTCTTGTATTCCTTTGAATGCTTCTCCGATTTTACTAGCAATAGATGCGAATATCGGTGCTACTTTCTTAATAGCATTACCCATACCGACAAATATCTTTTGTATGAACTCCCCTAAAGCGGCTAAAGGTTTAAATCGACCCTCCACTTTTTCGCCCATCTCGGCAAATGTATCAGTAACGATTTTGGCAAAAGTTTTCACGCCTTCAGCAATTGGTTTAAGAATTTTACCGATTCCTTCAATCGCTTTATTAAATATATTAGAAGATTTGACAGCCGAATCGATTCCGACAAGAAAATCGCCTATTTTAGCAGTGAATCCTAAAATACCATCTCCAGCAGGAGAAATATAACCAACCAATTTAGAGAAACCGCTGAACAAAGCTTTAACAGCTTGAGCCACGATACTGAATATGGCGAATACACCTTTGAAGGTTCGTTTGAGATTGTCTGCTGTTTCTTCGCTTAATTTGAATTTTTCAGTTAATTCTTTTAAACCTTGAGTGAGCCCAACTAATTGTTCGACCGTAATGGGGGGAAATATATCTCTAAACGCTTCTTTGATAGGGGTAATAATACTCATAATACCTTCAAAAGTATTATAAATAGAGTCTAGTAAATCGGTTCTACCTCCGGCATCTTTCCACCCTTGAAGTAATTCGTTTCTAGCATCGGAAGCAGAATTTATCATTCCGCCTATAACATCAGAAAATTTGGTCAAGGTATCTTTGGCTTCTTCAAAATCACCAACGATTATTTCCCAAGTTTTGCCCCAACCCGATTGAGCCGCTTCTTGTAAGGTGCTCCAAAGTTGACTAAAGGTTTTTACCTTTGTAGCGGCGTCTTCCATTGCTTGCGCTTCTTTAATAAGAGCGTCGGCTTGCTCTTGGGTCCATTTCCCGGCATCCATCATGCTCTGGGAGTAATTTTTAGCACCTTCAACAGTGAACTTATTCAAAGTTTCGTTTAGGATGTCCGCCGATAACCAGCCTTCTTGTAAAGAATCCCTAAATGACCCATTGTCTTCGATTAGGCTGTCGATCAATATTCCATGTTCTCTTGCTGTAGCTTTTAAAGCTTCTTGGAATTTCTCACCGCCCATACCAGCATTAACAACGGAATTCCAGTCCATCAGCTTGACAGTTCCAGCAGCCATAGCTTGTGATAATTGGTACATGGCGGTAGAAGCTTGTTGAGAAGTCGACCCAGAAGCTGCTGCCAAATTTGCAATACCCTGGATAGCGGAAGCCGATTCCTCTAGCCCAACACCCGCTGCCGTAAAAGTACCAATATTACGAGTCATCTCTGCAAAATTGTAAATCGTTTTATCGGCATATGTATTCAACTCATCGATGACTTTAGTTACATCATCCATGGTTGTTCCCTTGCTCGAAGTGTTGGACATGATCGTCTGTATGGAATTGATTTTAGTTTCATATTCTGTGAAACCAGTTTTAATCGGATCAATGGTAAGTGCAGAAGCAATTCGTTTGCCTGCATTTACTGCCGAATTGGTGATGTTTGCGAGGGCGGTTACCCCCATTACTTCAAGAGCTGAAAATTTAGCACGGACAGTTTCAACCGCCCCTCCGAGTCCCGACATATTAACTTTTTTAGATGCGGCGTCGATATTCTCAAGACCTTTAGTCGCCCCATCCAATTTCAAACTCTGTCTAAGCTTATCCAAAGTACTCAAAGAAGTTTGAACATTTTTCTCAAAATGCTTGTTATCAAACTGCATGGATACGACTCTCTCGTCGACTTGCCTGCTCATGATTTGGTAACCTCCCTCCAAGCATCGTTTGCTATTTTATCGAAAATGGGCTGGATAGCAGGATTGATGTAGTCTCTCCCCTGTACCCAGCCTCCAGTTCCGGTCCCATGGCCATACTGAAGAATTATAGCGATGGGAATTCCATTTTGAATATTCGAATTGTGGAAAGAAATAGTAACTGATCCTTTTTTATTTTCTATTTCGTAATACCAAGAACTTGCAGTTAGACCGGAGTCGATAGGCGTCGCAGATGAAAGAGCGGCAACACCTTCTCGACCATATCGATCAAGATCTCCGAGATGAACGGCCTCTTTAGCCCTCTCCAAGAATCTGGTCAGTTTGGAGAAGTCGCCCTTTTGTTTGAAACTTATCATACTCCGACCTCCAACTAATTAACTTACAGTTTATTAAGGTATTTCTTATCGACACTGCCAGTCACGGCGCCGGTCTTAAGTGTGGATACGACAACCTTATCACCATTGATCTGACGCACATAAAGATCGGTATTGTAAACCCAGCTAGCAAACTTAACATTAGTTCCGTATACAGGCGCTCCGTTATCCAAACGGACTTTTTCCCCAACAACGAAAGTTGGAGCAACCGGAACTGGCTCTTGTTTACTATCTTCAGATTTTTCACCGACAGTTACGATAAACCCATCAAAGCCCGCCGCTTCAAGCTTGGCGAGCATGTTTTCAGCATTTTCCTTTTTGCTAAACGCGCCAACCTGTACTTTATAGAGAACTCCAGTCTCTGATCCGGAAAGCTTTTCATTCACTTTTTCGGCAATTTCACCGTGCCGATTGTACAGATAATCGCCAGGGCAAGCCTTGCTCGCAAACCACCTATGTACGGTCATATTCTGCTTGTCAACTTGGCCAATAAGAGACTTGTCGCCTTTCCAAAGAAGTTTCTTGATACCATTACGCTTGCAAATGTCTGCGACCAATTCGATCAGAGCGTCATACGCCTTATCGGTAACCGCATAAGGATGTGCAGTATCGCTGGCCACTTCTATAGTTACGGCTCGATTATCGTTGGATGCGGAAGAACTGCACCAAGAACGGTTCTTCTCTTCTACATACATTCCGATTCTTCCATCAAAACCAACTCCATAATTGGAAGAAGCTTGCTTGGTCTCAGGGGCAAAAATTTCACCAAGTCTTTCGACTGTGACTTGACCCACTACGCAATGGATCGTTATCGTATCGATTTCATGATTTCTCAACCCGGAATGATTAGGGCTAAGTTTCGTATAATTAACCAAAGGACTGTTTGTATATCCCATCATCCATCATCCTTTCGTGTTCAATTGCTTTCTTCGCGCCGCGTTTAAAGCAGCATTTCGACTCATTATTTCCCTTCTGCTACGTTTCTTAGGAGGTTGATTTTTAATATCGCAAACTTTTATCAATGCGATAAGTCGATTCAGGTGCCATTTCTGACACTCGAAAGGAATGTTCAGCGATATCATCCAATAATAAATAAGCTCTGCAGTGACGATTTCGCGACCTCCTTTTCCGTTCTTACCTTCGGAAAAATAAGTAGCCGTCATAGGAGCGCTAATGTACTCTTTTACTTCGTCGATATTCGAGTTCGTTAGACATGTGTATACTTCTTGGCTAACGTTCTTCGTAAGCGTCATACACTTTATATAATCCATGGTTTCTTCATACGTTTTTTCGGTATTCGAAAGAAACGGTTTGCACCATTTTGATTCCCATTTTGAAAGAGAGACTAGAGAATGCTCCAATTCCAAAGTCTGCTCTTTTGTATAGATGAATTCTTGTTTTGCTTCATCCCATTTTTCAACAGCAGGTATTGTAAGTCGGAGCATCCCTAACCCCTCCATTATCTTCTTTGTAATTACGCAAGAGGCTTAAGTGCGAGATTAGTCGCCTTCTGAGCCATATCAGCAGGGATAATTCCGTTAACGAATTTAGCAGCAGCGTCTGCATCAGTAGCCAATTCCATAAAAATCTGAGAGTAAGCTTCTGTCTGAGAAAATGCGGTCGCAATATCCTCGGACTTGATAAATCTTCTACCATCCGGACTCTTTTCGCCGTAAGCTCTTAAAACAAGATCCTTAAAGATCTTAATGATAGCCGGAGAGTCCTGAGCAGCCACGATTTTCTGAATGGTTTCAGCCAAACCACCAGTAGTGCTCATTTCCATTTCCATAACCTCAGCTTTTGTGAGATTAAAATAGAAGTCTTCGGTGCGCTCGACACCATTGTAGTCGGTGAAAGTAACAGTCTTTTTGATCATTATTAATTTTCTCCTTTCGAAAATAAAAAGAGGGACCGCCAGCCTAACTGAATACGGTCCCCATTTGTCATGTTATTTTGGAAATTAACCAGCAGCGGTCATAAGAGTTTTAATCTCATCAGGCAGAGGCAGACGAGCTTCCTCGGATTCGCTACCATACAGAATGTCTTCCAGAGCAGCCAGCTTAGTAGCATCGGCCTTAGTGGAATCGATGGTGATAGACGCAGTGGGCTTAGCGCCGGTCACGTTCACGGGAGTAGTGGTCACTTCCCAAGAGAAAGTAATCGCCTCGGGACTATCATTGATAGTAGCGTAACCCTTCTCGGAAGGCGCGGCCAGACATCCATAAATGATGTGCAGCTTGTAACCGTAATCATTACCGTCCACGTCATTACCCAGAGTGGTACGATAACACAGACCGAAAGTCTTACGAGCCTGCTGACCGATATAGACACCATCAACAAGCGCCGCGGACCCATCACACTCGGCAAACTCATCGGGGTAAGTGTAAGCTTCGATAGTCGCGCCAAACTCCTCGGTAGACATAAGATTAAGGTATTTGATGTCATCAGCATACAGAGGAGTAGCCTCGGCACCAGAAGGGCTCTCAGTAACGGCAGTCAAACCGTTCCAAGCAACACCTTTGGAATATACACCAGCGGTCGGAATGTACAGAACGCCATTCCTTACACCGGTTTCATACAGACGTTCGCCAGTCTGATCCCAAACCAATTTAGACATACATGTGTCCTCCTTTAGTAATATAATGTAAATACATAGTGATTAAGATTGTCCGCCGGATAGCATCGATCGAATCTACAATAAGGTAAACGTGAAATTCTATCGACATACTGACTATCCGGATCGGGATCAATCAGAATTACCGAATAAGCTTTTGACTGCTTATAGGGCAAATCGTTAGCGTTAACCCTTTCGATATCAGACAGAGAATATCTGATAGCTGGATACTTCATTGTTACGGACTCAGGAGGCTGGAAATAGGCGTTTCTAGACCCCAAAATATCACAGAAAACTTCATGCAGTTTGAGTCTGTCACCCATTCCAAACGCCTCCTAAGCTAAGTATAAGTCTAGGGTACTGCACTTCGACGTTGGTAATCTTCCATGAAGTTCCCATAAACTCCGCATAACGCATCGAATGAAAATTATTCATGGCGTATGGATCGGCTACAATGCTTAGCTCATTCGATATATTAATATCATCATTAAGCTTGTCAGCGGTTTGAAGTCGACGAGTATTTCGAGTCAAATCACCATAATAGTTACGCTTGGTGATTTGTTCTTTCCATACGCCAGGCGTGGTTTCCACCGTTTCAGCATAGCCGATTACTCCATACCATTTAGCCATGTCATTCACTCCATTTTGAATTGTAAGCGCTTACATTAACCAGCGGCACCATCCGCAACCGGCTCTTCCAGAGCGATAGCAGAGTAGACTTTAGTCAGAGCACCAGAAATGCGAGTCTCGATGAGGTACTTGTACTGGTTGAAGTCGATGTCGAACTGGTCGAACTTGGTGATTTCGCCGCCCTTAGTGGAACCGATCTGATAGTCCTTCAGGTTAACAAACAGGCCAAGCAGCTTGTGCTTCTTGCTCTCCGCATCAGTCCGAACTTTACCTTCAAACTGCTCCACGGTATGGATCGCGACAACGTTCAGCGCAGCAGCCAGGTCGGCCTTGGAAGAATAAATACGACGACCGTTCAGGTCACGGGCCAGCAGCATGACATTCAGCAGGTGAGGAGTGCAATAGAATTCCAGAGAACCACTGCCTTTATACTGCTCACGAGCATACAGCGCTGCAGTGATAATAGCCTCGGCATAGATGTAGTTCTCGCCGAAGTTCGCACTGGTGTTGGTACCCTGAAGCTCCGAACGAGCAGCCTCGATATCAACGTCGGCATGGATGGTATACAGATCATCGTCATTCCAAATGGAACGAACATGAGTCTCGTCGATCTTCATTTCGTCGCCGTCCTCACGACCGTCACCGATCAGCACGGCACGAGCGATTTCCTCTTCGAGATTGCGACGCATAACACCCCACTGATACTCAACAACATCAAAGTCGGTGATGTCGATGATGTCATCGCGGTGCATGGCATCCTTCCGATAGATGGTCTGAGGATCAGTGGTACGGGACAGCAGTTTGATATTGCCAGCGACCTGCTTCTCATTGCTTTTCTTATAACCGCGAGCACGCAGTTCCTCAGCTCGAGCATCAGCCTGACGAGTCCGAATACGGCTGATGGGGCTCTTGTGAGTTCCACGCATAACATGGTCCACCCATGTCAGATCACGCTCAAGGAGTTCGGGAGCGGCGGAACCAAGAGTCTTATAATCGGGGAACAGCGTTTCGATGGCATCCTGTCCTTCGCTGTCAACAAACCCATGCTTCAGGTCGCCATTTTCCTCAGCATAAATCTTCAGAGCGGTCTGCAAGCTACCAACATTGTTGGCTTTGGCCATAGCGATGATGGACTGCTGGTCAGCGTGGCTCAGAACGCCGCCCTCGCGTACTTCTTCCTGATCAAATACATTGTGCTTCATCTCTTCTTCGTCTCCTTCTTTATCATTTTCGTCAGTTTTGACACCGGCGTCTTCCAACGCCTGGCCGATCATAGCATACACTACGGTCTTTTGTTCCTCGTTCAACGTGTTAAACACGTCAGCGACAGTCTTTTCGGTTTCAGATTTCTTGGCTTCTTCGGACACTTCATTATCCTCCTTTTTATCATCAGCATGAGAAAGTGCTTCTGATTCTTCCACGACATTCTCTTCGGCCTCGGAATCCTCTTTGGACTTCTCATCTTCAGCATGGCATAGCGTTATGTCTTCGCCAGTAAAGATGATAGCTTCCTCTTCAGACGCCTCACCGTGCTTAATGATCGAATCAATGAATGCGCCGGGATTAGCTCCGGCAAGAACAAGACTAACCTCTCGGATAGCCCCGTGGAGGACGTTTCCCCCTTGCTGTTTAAGCTGGTTAGCGTAAATGGACAATGCAGAAACATCGCCATGTTCCACCAGCAGCTTAGCATTCTGACCCGATTCAGTGTCGTTGAACTTGCAATACGCATAGACACCTTCGTCCCGGTTTTCAAGTTTAGCGTGACCGAGAACGTTAAGCGGATCATTATGCTGATGGTTCCAAACCAGAGGGACAGTCTGTCCATCGTTGTCTCTAAATGCATCTTTCAGGATCGTTCGTCCGTCTGAGCATTTGAGATTCGCTCTGGTCGCCCATCCGCTAAAGTCAAACACTTCCATTTTGAATTTCTCCTTCCTTATTAGTATCATCAGGACCTTTATCGGACGACCCTTCGGCTTCGTTGGGCTGAGCAATATTGCTGTTCACCAATTTATCAGCTTTAGGATCTTCAGACGGCATCATCCCGATAATCTGTCTAATTTCGTTAGAAGTCATAATCTCATTTCTCGTAAATTTATCAGCTATTTCAGCTATGTCATTAACGGGAACCAGATTAAACGGATTTCTAACGAACAGAATCGACTGTCTCTGGGATCGAGCGGTTTTAGTTAGAAACTTTCGTTTCATCTCATCCACAATAGCGGCAATAATAGGCTCAATAGTTCGATTGTAATAATTGAGCATTGTTTTGTCATCGGCCGTTCCATCCAATATGGACTGAGTAATCCCTAACTGGCTATATAACATGCTAGTAAGGTATTCAATCTGCTTCATTAGATTATTTTCTACCGGCCGATTCAATTGAGTCACGCGCTCCGTGCCATCGGTATAAGCTATTCCATACTTAGAACCTGCTAATTGCATTTCGATGTCTTTTCTTCGCTGTTCTGCCTGTTGACGTCTAGTCTCCGTTTTAATGACATAAGGGAGTTGAATGATTAAATCCAACTTTCCAGAACCGCTTTGCTCATCGATAGCATCCAGTAGATTCAGTTTTCGAATCAATCGCTGCATGGTAGAATTAGGTTCATTCATGACTGCATACAGCGGATTCTCGATTATAGCCACCGTACTTTTCGGCACCATAATGTCTTGGCGCTTTCCACTTTTCTCATTGTAAACTCGAACCATGACTTTGTTTGGATACCATTCAATAATCTTACCAACTCGCATTGTTAAGATGTCATAGGAAGTCGTCACGTCAGGATTGAAGGTGGTATCTATTGGTACAATAGCTACGCCTCCTTCGTCCAATAAAGACATGACAACATCTTGCATGAAGGCCCGTCCAGTCTGGTCAAGATTCGCATCAAGCGTCAGACAATTATTTAGTCCAGAATTAACTTCCTCTTTGAACCGATTATTTTCATCCAATTTAACATGTTTAATGTCGATTGCCGATACGTCCAAAGCAATACGGTTGTAAACGGAGGTGACTATCGAACGTTCATTTCTCCTAGCTAGTCGAATTCTATCGGGTCTGTATGTATAGCTATCCCCGACATTGCGATAGTAGTTCGTCGGACTTCGATTCATGAAAGCATTCCAAGCATGTTGAAGTCTGTCTGTAAAACCCATTTTGAATTTCTCACCTCCTTTAATTGATTAAGCGCGATCTAATTCGCCTCAACGATTCCGATTATCTATGATGGAATACATCAAATCATCCGATTGCCATATTACGTTATCAACTTTTTCAGGAAGAATGTTAGCGCCCCACTTCTTAAAATTCGCTTCGTTTCTTGCTCTATCAGCGGCTATGGTTGACAGTTTTGTAATGCCAGCGAAAGCTAAAAGCGGTGCAGCTCTAACAGCCACCCCGATAGATTTTTCGATAATCGTCTCTTTCGACACTATATGACTTTTAGTGCCTTTCACTCTTTTACCGTCATCCGTATATCTTTTAGACGCCGACTTCGCCATTGCATCTTTTATAGCAACATTTGCCGCCGTGGTTGCAGTAAGAGATAAAGCTTTTTTGGTTAGCTCTTTTCTCAGTTGTTGCTTGTTCATTTGACCGTATCTTGAAATATTCCCGGAGAACATTTCACCGATAAGCATTTGGGTCACGCCACTGGCAGCAGTTTTGGCAAATCGTTTTCCGTAAGACTGATTACGATATTTAAATCTTTTCACGTCCGCAGTGTCGGCATTTTTATTTTTAATTATAGAATCCAGTTTCTTTCGATAACTTCGTTCGATGTTTTGTTTACGTTCGCGACGCACTCCCCACTTCATGCCTTTAACGCCGTAATGATAAAGCTCGCCGTTTACGATACAAAAATCGCTCATCGCATAACACCCCCCCTTTTTTTTTTAATTTCATTTGATTATTTCTCAACAATCTCAAAATTGTCAGGAGGGTATAAGTAATCTTCTCCACTGTCATCCACGATGCGATACCAACCATTTTCCACAGACTTGACGGTATAGATTTTTTTGTTGGTCAAAGTTAAAAATTCGGTTTTCCCCATCCATTTCACTTTCATAATCAATACCTCAATCATCTAACCATTTTTAATATAGAACCACATTTATCCACTTCCCTTATCATTCAAAGGCGTCTCTATTAAGCTTGAAAGCCACGAAAGCATCCAACATCGAAGCCACCGGGTCAATCTTAGCTTCATAGCGCTTCTTAAAGAGTTTCCTGTTACCATTGGTATCTTCCAAAGTGATACAGTTGCCCATTGCAAACGACATCAATTCCTCGTCAAACAAAAGCATCCGCTCCTCTGAGAGTTTCTTTAACTCGCCTAAAGGAACGGATTCTGTTTTAGCACCCTGTATAACCTTTTCAATGCCAAATGGACCGTTTTCTCGTTCCCAACGCTCAACAAATTCCCGAGCATTGTACGGGTCATAACCAAAGCACCTGACATCATACTCGCATTGGGTTATGTGAGCATCGAGGTCTTCATACACTTCCATCATGTCTAGCACCGTACCAGGCATCACCATTAAGCTACCTTCGTTTATGAATTGGTCGTATTTAATTCGCATTGCCGACGGTAATTTCATGAGAGTGAACTCGGTTATATAGTTTCGAGTCTTTATGCCAAAACCTCTCGGAAGAGGAAACATGAATGTGAAGGAACAGAAGTCGTCACCCTGCGAAAGGTCCCCGCCCATGGAGCATGGCATACGCCAGAAGTCTCGTTTTCGATGAGGGAGGGTTTCTTCATATGTGAAGTAATAAGTGTACCCCTCCATCGGAATCCCAAAGCGCTTAGCAAGTATGTCGTTTCGTACAGCAGGGTTCTTCTCTGCTCGTTCAACATCAAGCTGATATGTCTCATATGTTACGGTCTTTCCCAAATTCGGGTTAGCCTTACGCCACATATCCGGATTTGCAACTTCATCAATAGAATCGAGTTTATACCACCATATGGATACATGAGGGTTGTAATATTCCCCTTTAAGCATGTCCATTAATTCCATTTTGATTGTATCGCCGCTTCCATTACGAACCGTACCCTCAGAACTAATAGCTACGATTAAATAATCGTCATTCGTGCTTTGACTTTGTTCTTTTGCAGCTCCTTGTTCTAAGGCTCCGATTACATCTTCCCGAATGTCGCCAGAAAGCCATTCGTCGACTGTGGCTACCTTGACCCGTAAGCCCTGAAGCTTATCGATACTCATAGGTCTAACCTCAAGCAATGAGCCGGTTAAAAAATTCTGAATCCCTTTTTTAGTGCTAGCTAATTTAACTCTGTTAGCTTTGGAACCAGTCGTATTTTGCAAAGATCCTTCGGTAAGAAATTTGTATAATGGTCCTCTAGCTCTGGTTATAGCGGTTCTTATCGGAGACATTACTTCTTCGGCTTGAGCCATTGTCGGCGCAGTAGTTACCTGATGGGTCGTAGAAGTGTTAACATTAAGGAAATAATTCTGCAAGCAAGAAGCATACATGGATTTAGCTGCTCCTCGAGCCACGATTAGGTATTGTTTCTTGACTAATCGTTTCTTTATTCTCTTATTGACATATCTTCCGCCATGTCCATCCGGACTCGGTTCATAAACGCTTCGTTCGACAAAGTAGTACCATCCAAATATTTGTTCGGCCCATAACTTAAAAGAGTCGAGCAAGTGAAGATCTTCTCCATCGGTTAATGTCAGTTCATTCTCACAATAATTAATAAAACCCTGGATCGCTTGGTCATCATACCAAATTCCAGGGTTCTCAATTAGAGCATCTATTCTGTTCATTTCCATGGAGATCTCTTCGCATACTGGAATTTCGCCTCTAACAACGGCATCTCGAAACATCCCATAATATTTAGGAGTAGCAGTATTTGATAATGACATTTACAAAACCCACTTTTCCTTGCCGAAACCACCTGACATCATTTTATCGACAAACTTATCGATTCCTTGTCTGGCGTATTTGCTAGCATAGCTAGATGCCGTATTCTTAGCGGTTTCATAAACCAAATCGGTTACAAATTTTCTACCGACGTTGATGTTCTGTTTTTTAAGATTCTTGTACTGGCTTTCGAGCTGCATGCGGTTATTAAGATCTTTAAGTTCGGCATTACTTAATTCGCTAAGCCTCTTCTTCTTTAATTTTTTAGCCCGAGTATAGTCTTCCGATTTTACACGTTTAGGCTCGGAAGATGAACCGTTTTTCCCAGTCCTTCGAACGCCCCAACGCATACCCAAAACGCCATAATGATAAAGTTCATTAGCCATTTTGAATTTCCTCCTTCCTCATAGAATCCACAATGTCGACTTGAACGTTTAAACGCCATTCCAGTTCGCAAATCGTTCTACTCATAGAGTCTAAGACGGCGGAACTAAGAGGCGGATCGAACATAAGTCTAACCTTCATGTATACATAGGTTTTAATTGCTTGAAAATTTTTATCATCTTCCCCGATAAAATCGGACCACATAGCATTAGCATCGCTGATGGCAAAGCCCTCGGAAGGTCCAACACCAAGTTGAGTCAATACCATAAAAACAGAATTAATATGCATAATGAGGTCGTTATCGAAATGAGTATAGTCTTTATCGATGCCTAAAAGTTTTTTTACCGAGGTTAATATGCTTTCCATAACGATCCCCCTTTATTATTGGATCGCAATGAACTTCTTCATGCAGAACCCTTCGATTCCGGATACAGTGCAAATTTTATAGAAATCATTAGTGGATTCTTTCTCATCGATAGTAACTTCCGTGAGACATTCGATCGTGCAAATAATAGAACTGTCTGATTTAGGCTCTTTACGAACATTGAGTCTCAGACAGTTAGCCACTACTCCGGTCTTGGGTTTTGCGATTTCTTCAACCTCCACATCTTCTACTGCGGTGTCCACGGCAACTTCATTTTCAACAAGTTCAACGACCTCTTTTTCTTCCTGCCGCTTTGCATATCTGGTATAATCTTTCTTTCCCATACAGAATTCCTCCTTCTTATTGTTTCCACGGACAAGTATCATTTTTAGTTCTTTCTATAGGGGCTCGAATTAATAGATTTTCGTCTCCATAGTGAATTGCATTATGAGTATTATGAGTCGTGCAAATTAAAAACTCAGGATCTAACAGGAACTCACTCTCTCTTTCAATGTCTCGAACTGTAAGCGGATTAATATGATGGATTATTATTCGTCCATGGATTTCATAACCTTCCACTCCGAGATCACAACCATTATCTCTGATGATTACAAAATCCCTAATCGTCTTCCATTTCTGAGACCTATAAAATACTTGATTTAAATACCTGTCAAATCCAAACGTCTCCTTACCAACAGCTCCGTCAAGTCGCAAGTATTGATAACGTTCTTCAAAAGTTAATAGCTTAGATAGTTCGGAATAATTTCTAATACTCATCTGGGTCACCTTGTCCGCTATAATTACGCATGGCAGTAATTGCATTAGTATAAAGTTCTTCGATCTTCTTAGCGGACTGAAGCGATTCGGTTTTCGCCACGATAAGGTCTTTTTGCTTCTCCAAAATCTCTCTTTCAATCTGCTCTTTCCTAGTAGCAAGTTTTAAAAAATGTGTTATTACCTGAGAGGAAGCAGTACCATCTCGCAACTGCTCCTCGGCACGATCCATAGCCAATGCAATCATTTGATTTTCTCTAGCTTCCGGCGTTAAAGCGGGTCTCATCTTTTGTTTCGAGCTAGAAGTTTTCTCGCCTCTAACTTTTGCCATTGTTACTGCCTCCTTTCATTCTGTTATGGTATGGTTTGGCAATAGTTTTGGCAGCTACTAATGAACTTTTTATCTAGTTTTAGGTGGTGTTTAAAGGAACCCACAAGGCCGACCATTATATCATTTGAAAGGAGAGGAAATATAATGATAGCTGGTCTCTACCAACTGAGCTCAACGACCTTGTGAGCTCGTCTAAACACCACCTAAAACCAAAAATATAAATTTACCCCCGGAGAATTTTTTAGGTGAAGGAAGTGCTGCTGACCCTGGGAGATAAA